>Ga0182018_10002463_pt1 | contig 18478 bp, 10 predicted proteins | sample 812P2MmetaG_FD_120490 | JGI IMG/M metagenome (GOLD analysis project Ga0182018, IMG submission 120490) | Permafrost microbial communities from Stordalen Mire, Sweden - 812P2M metaG | ecosystem: Environmental > Terrestrial > Soil > Wetlands > Permafrost | place: Sweden: Stordalen | collected... | reverse complement strand
TCCGCGCTCACCAGGGCGTCGGTGACAACGCCGCTCCCATCCGCTGTGGACAAGACGTGGTGACGCCACCGCTAAAGCGTGGTCGCTATCTCAATAGCCCCGTGCCGGTCCAGTTCACGGCTTTAGTGAACACCTAACCCGCGCTTCGCAAGTTCACCTCGTCCGAACTCCTCGATGCCGGATTCAACGTCAGCATGGTCGCACAACGGCAAGGGCATGGCCCACAGGTCCTGACTCGTCACTACTCAAGGTCGCGAGCATCATCGGACAAGCGAGCGGCTGAACATCTCGGTCGAGTTGTCCATGGCACGGGCTCGTAAGGTTCACGACCCCTGGCTTCCATTCGAATCGGCCTTGATGTAATGAAGGAGCGCAGCGCAGCTCCCGTGTGACGGGCACCGGTTTAGCGCACGGGCCCGCACGCCGAGCACGAGGAGCGATCCCGTGACCGCAAGGAAGGTCGCCACTCCGGTCGAACCGAAGTCGAAGAGCCAACGGGAGTCCTCCCGTCGACGCAGTACTCCCGTCGCGATACCTCCATCATGACCTTGGCGCTCCGCCCTGGGCTTCGCGCCGCCAAGGTGGCAGCTCTCACCCTTGCCGACTTGGATTGGCGAGCCGGTGAGGTACTCGTCCGTGGCAAAGGGAACGAGTGGACCGCCTCTCGTTGACTGGCGACGTGGGTGACGCGATCGTCGACTATCTGCGACATGAGCGTCCCCCGACCTCGTCGCGAAGTATCTTCATCAAGGCCGTCGCTCCTCTGACAGGCCTCTCAGGTAAAACCGTCGAAGGCGTCGTACAACGTAACGCTCCGGGTCGTCGCGCCAGACTTGGGCCGGTTGGACCGCATCGGCTGCGTCACACGGCGGCGACACGGACATAAAGCGCCGCGGGATTCGAACAATCCGACATCGCACTCTGGCTCGGGCACGAACGCCTGGAGACGACCGACCTCTGCATACACGCCGATCTTGCGATCAAAGAACGAGCGCTCGCGCTGGGGCGTCTCAGGCGAACCTCGAGCGAATCCTTCGGGAGTATGCCCGCACGCCGGTTCCTGTCGACTTGACAGGATCTGCCACTCGGTGTTCACTACGGGTTGCTGGCGCCTCAGACGCCAGGACATGAGGAGGGCCAGTAAATGGCAACCGTCAAGCGTGCCTCGCGAAACACGGCCGAGCAGCGGTCCTCCCCTGCGGTCGATCGGGACTGGCTCCGACGCATGTACCGGGAGGAGCGCGACAAGCGGCTGCGTCCTGATGGCAACGACCAGTACATCGACATGTCGGGCGAGTATGCCAAGTACATCGAGGATCCCCACGTCGAGGGCTGCCTCGGGCGCGAGCCGCTGTCGGACTTGGTCGACGTGGTTGTCGTCGGCGGCGGGTTCGGTGGGCTGCTGACCGGCGCACGCCTGCGCGAGACAGGAATCACAAGTGGCGTCCGTCTGATCGAGAAGGGCGGCGACTTCGGCGGCACCTGGTACTGGAACCGCTACCCGGGCGCAATGTGCGACGTCGAGTCCTACGTCTACCTACCGTTGCTCGAGGAGATCGGCTACGTCCCCAAGGAGAAGTACGCGCACGCGCCGGAGATCCTCGCCCACAGTCGTGCCATAGGAGAGCACTATGACCTCTACCGAGATGCTTTGTTCCAGACAGAGGTGATCGAGCTGCGATGGGACGACACGTCGGACCGCTGGATCGTCTCGACCAACCGGGGGGACGCGATAAGGGCCCGGTTCGTCGTCACGGCAAGCGGCCCGCTACACCGGCCCAAGCTCCCCGGCATCCCCGGCATCAAGAGCTTCAAAGGGCACAGCTTCCACACCAGCCGGTGGGACTACGCCTACACCGGCGGTACGTGCGAGGGCAACCTGACGGGCCTGACCGGCAAGCGTGTCGGGGTCATCGGCACTGGTGCGACGGCAGTGCAGGTCGTGCCACAGGTGGGCAAATGGGCCGAGCACCTTTATGTGTTCCAGCGCACCCCGTCGGGGGTCGATGTGCGTGGCAATCGCCCGACTGACCCCGAGTGGGCGGCGAGCCTGCCTCCGGGCTGGTCGAAGCGGCGGAAGGAGAACTTTACCAACCTCCTCTCCGGTGTGCCCGAGCCCGAGGATCTGGTCGGCGACGGTTGGACCGACATCGTCGCACGGATGATGGCCAGGGTCCGAAACGCCGACGCAGAGGGACTGACCCCGGAGGGTCTGGCCGAGATGATGGAGATGGCCGACTTCGAGAAAATGGATCAGATCCGCGCGCGGGTCGATTCCATCGTCGAGGACAAATCCACCGCCGAAGCTCTCAAACCGTATTACCGACAGTTCTGCAAGCGGCCGTGCTTCCACGACGAGTACCTCCAGACTTTCAATCGCCCCAACGCGACCCTGGTCGACACCAACGGGAAGGGCGTGGAGCGCATCACCGAACGCGGGTGCGTCGTCGACGATGTCGAGTACGAGCTCGATTGCATTATCTACGCCACCGGCTTCGAGGTCAGCCCGGACCACGTCCGCCGCGGGGGCTTCGAGCTCTATGGCCGGGAAGGGGTGAGCCTGACCGAGCACTGGGCAGATGGGATGCGGACACTGCACGGCATGCAGACCCGTGGCTTCCCGAACCTGTTCCTGATCCAGAACTCGCAGGCGGCACTCACCGCGAACTTCGTGCACCTGATCGACGTGTCCGCGACGCACATCGCATACATCGTCGGGCACTCCCTCCACCACGGCGTCCAGGTCGTGGAGGTATCGGAAGAGGCCGAGACAGAATGGGTCGAGAAGATCGTTGGCTCGGGGACACCGATCCTCGGCGGCGCTGCGTACCAAGCGGAGTGCACGCCCGGCTACTACAACAACGAAGGCCAACCCAATAACACCCCCCAGGCCCGCTACCGCGCCATGTACAGCGGTGGCGCAGTCGGCTTCATCAACGTTCTCGAGGAATGGCGCGCTCAAGGCGATCTGCCGGGACTCGAGCTGACTAGGTAACCACGCGTGGATGCCCTCGAGGGTCGGACGGCAGTCGTCACCGGTGCGGCCAGCGGCATCGGCTTCGCCCTGGCGGCGCGGTTCGCCGCGGCGGGCATGCAGGTAGTGATGGCCGACATCGAAGCCGACCCTCTGCAGAAGGCGGCGGTCGAGCTCCGTGCCGCTGGCGCCGAGGCGATAGCCGTACCCACTGACGTGTCCAACGGCGACCAGGTAGACGGTCTCGCCGCCCGCGCTGTCGATGCTTTCGGGCCGATCCACATCCTGTGCAACAACGCGGGCGTCGGTGGCTCCGGCCCGATCGCCACGCTCACCGCCGCCGACTGGGCATGGGCGATCGGTGTGAACCTATGGGGCGTCATCCACGGGCTGCGGGCGTTCCTGCCCGGCATGCTGGCTCACGGCGAAGAAGGTCATGTCGTCAATACGGCCTCGATGGCGGGCCTGGTCGCGGGGCCGACTGTCGGCGCCTACTGCGCCTCCAAGTACGCGGTAGTCGCCATCTCCGAAACCCTCTACCAGGAGATGTCGATGGCCGGCAGCAAGATCGGCGTGTCGGTGCTATGCCCCGGATCTGTCAACACCCGCATCCACCAGGCGGCCCGCAACCGCCCGGACCAAGAACCCGGGATCGCATACGACCCCAATAGTAGGTTCGCGGACGTCGTTGGCGGTATGAGCGAAATGGGCGGCTTCCTCGACGCGTCCGCCGTCGCTGACCAGGTCTACGGCGCGATCGTAGAGCGCCGCTTCTACATCATCACCCATCCCGAGTGGCTGCAAGGTGTCAAGGCGCGCATGACGGCGATCCTCGAGGACGGCAGCCCGGAGTTCCGTGCTCCCATTTGAGCGGCCCAGCCGCGCGCTCTACTTCGGAGACGAGTTACCGTTCGTTTGTTCAACAGCCTTCACTCGAGCACTCATCGACCCCTGCTCGATTCTCGGATCGGGTCGCGGACCCGGCCAGACCGCTTTCAGCCCCGACCTTCCCGACCCAGAGGGTCGCGGTCCCCATCCGACGCCACGACCTGCCGCTGATGAATCGTCCAGGGGACGACAGTCCGAACATGGAGCGTTCGACCGCCACCGCACCAGCAGCAAGACCCCGATTGCCGATCGACGTCTTCGCCTGCGACAACTGGAACCGAGGAACGGATTGATGCGATGTTCCCAGAGCGGCACGCTGACAGTACCGCCCCACGGACTGGCGAATCGGGTCCTGGCTACAAAAATGCGATACGGATGAACGCGTAGCTGCCGGACTTGTACCTACAGTCACGCCTTCGGCAGACAATAGGAGCTACATCGACCACGAAGACCGATTGAATGGTTCGGGCATGGACTCGACGTGCTAGTCCGAGCGGAGTTGAGGCCCGGAACTGATAGGGAGCGTGGAATGGGAAGGGAATTCGAAGTGGAGGGGACCGTCACCCCCGGATACGAGAGCGTGCGCGACCGGTTCGCGCGCAACTGGGAGGACTTCGACGAGGTGGGTGCCGCGTACGCACTGTATGTCGACGGCGAGAAGGTCGTCGACATTTGGAGCGGTACGCTCGACCGCGATACCGATGAGCCCTACGTCGCCGACACCCTCCAGCTTGTCTTCTCGGCCACGAAGGGTGCGACGGCGGCGTGCGCCGCGCTGCTCGCCGACCGTGGCGAGCTCGACGTCGACCTCCCCGTCGCGCACTATTGGCCTGAATTCGCACAGGCCGGCAAGGAGCGCATTCCTGTCCGCTATTTGCTGTCCCACAAGGCCGGCCTCCCGACGTTCGAAGGCGCCCTGACGGCCGAGGAGATGCTCGCCTGGGATCCGGTGATCCGCCGGCTCGAGGAGTCGGCACCGGTATGGGAACCGGGCGCGAGACACGGCTACCACGCGATCACCTATGGCTACCTTGTAGGCGAAGTGGTCCGCCGTATCAGCGGGAAGAGCCTCGGTACGTTCTTCCGCAACGAGTTCGCCGAGCCCCTCGGACTCGAATTCTGGATCGGACTTCCCGAGGAGCACTTCTCGCGTGTCGCACCACTCGTTGACCAGTTCGGCTCGGAGACCGCGGGTGATCCGGAGGCCGCTGCGGAAATGTCGAAGATGATGTCGGAGACCCTCCTCGGCCGAGCACTCACGATGAACGGCGCCATGAACGGCCTGGATGGGGGCATCAACGCGCCTGCCGCCTGGAGTGCCGAGATCCCGGCCGCCAACGGTGTGACGAACGCGCGTTCTCTGGCTCGGCTCTACGCCAGCCTGATCGGCGGAGTCCAAGACGGACCAAGCGAACCGTTGATCAGCCGCGTGCAGATCGACAAGGCGCGGACTCGCCAGACTGAAGGACTCGACGCGGTCCTCGCGATTCCCGGACTCCTGGAGGTGGAGACCCCGTTTGCTCTCGGTTTTTGGGTCAACGGTGGTACGTCGCCCTTTGGCGGTGCGAGCGGGTCGTTCGGGCACCCGGGGGCGGGCGGTTCACTCGGCTACGGCGATCCGGACCGCGGCATCGCCGGGGGCTACGTCATGAACCGCATGTCGCAGGGAGTCGCGGGGGACTCCCGCTCCGTAGGGCTCATCGAGGCGAGCTACAAAGCGGCGGGTCGCTCGCTGAATTGATGCCCCCGGCCATTATCGGACCGCCACTTGCAGCCTCGAGCGCGAGCCGGATCGTGTCGCACATAGTCTGGATTTCGTCCAATGTCACCGTCCGCTCATAGGCGTCATCACCCGTCACGTACAAACTCAGCGCAGTTTGCCCCATGTATGCGGCGAAGTTGAGGCCGAGGCCATCATATGCAACCTATTCGAGGAATTCGGGGAACATGTGAAAGTCCCATGGGATGCCGACTTCGAGTGCCGCCATGATCATGTCCTCCACCTTTTCTATTGTGCGGGCGATCAGCTCGCGGTGCTCGGTGCGCGTAGGCACAATCGAAAAAGCCACAGTTACCGGCGACAACGGTCGTCACACCGTGGTGGCACGACGGTGTGAAGGCAGGATCCCAGAAAACCTGAGCGTCATAGTCGGTAGGTGGGCGCCGCCGCACTCTCCACTCTGGCCTGGCCGAGGTAGATGGCGGTGAGCTGCTCGGCGTCGAGGTCACCCCTCGGCCCGGCCCACACCAGCCGGCCCAACTCGAGCAGGGCGACGTCGTCGGCGATGTCCAGCACGGCCTTGGCCCGCTCCTCGACGATCAGCAGGGTGACCCCCTGATCGCGCAGCTCGCCGAAGACCCTGATGATCTCGGAGACGATCAGGGGGGCCAGGCCCAACGTGGGCTCGTCGGCGATGAGCAACTTGGGCGGCTTCACCAACATCGGTGCCATGGTCAGCATCTGCTGCTCACCGCCCGACAGGTTGCCGGCAGCCAGCCGCCGCCGCTCCTTGAGGATGGGGAAGCGCTGAAAGGCCTCGTTCCTCTCGCCAGCGTCGGGGAGCAGCATCATTAGGTTGTCCTCCACCGACAGGGCCGGGAAGATGCCGCGTGACTCGGGGGCCAGCAACAGCTCCTTGGCCCGCCGGTGCGCCGGCTGCGAGGTGACATCGATCCCGTCCAGGTAGATGGCGCCGCTACTCGGTTCCATGAGACCGGCCAGCACCTTGCACAAGGTCGACTTGCCGGCTCCGTTGGCGCCCACCAGCGCCGTGAGCTTGCCCGGGCGCACCTCGAGGTCGATGTCGAAGAGCACCTGGGTCTCGCTGTAGGCGGCGCAGACCGCGTCTACCCGCAGGGCGGCCTCCGCGCGCTCGCCGTCGAGAACCAGGTCACCCGCGGCCGCGGCGCGAACCGGCTCGGGCGGCCGGCCGTCGAGCGAGGGCGCAGCCGTCACCTCCGCCGCGGCCGTAGCAGCGGCAGCCGCCTCCCGCCGCCGCTCCCGCTTCGCCTCCCGTCGCTGCTTGGCGCGGAAGGACGACTCCTCGGTGAGGGAAAGGATGCCGTCGGGGTTCTGGGCCATGTTCACCGCCCCCAGGCCGAAGAGCACTTCGGGGATCAGCGTCGAAGTGGTGCCCGACCACGAGATCAGCGAGAAGTGGAAGCCCGACGACAAGACGCCGGTGAGGAGGATGCTCGACATGCCCGCCGCGATGGCCCCGCTCGGCCGCCGAATGCCCAGGAGCACCACCGTCGCCAGCCACACCAGCCCGACCGGGGTCGAGTACGTCGTGGCCGACGCCTGCTGGACCACCGTCACCAGCAGCACACCGCCGAGGCCGGCCAGGGCGGCCGACACGGCAAAAATGGTGAACTTCACCCGCGTGCCCGAGATCCCCGAGGTCTCTGCCGCCGACTGCGAGGTGCGGACCGCGCTCATCATGCGCCCCGACGAGGACCGCTGCAGGTTGCGGATCACCAGGGCGACCAACAGGACGATCACCACCAGCACGAACGCCATCGTCTTGTCGTTGGAGAGGTGGATCGGTCCGAACGAGGGCCGGGGGATGACCCATCCCTGCTGCAGACGCCCGGCCAGCCATGACCACTGGAAGAGCAGGTTGTCGCCGACGAAGCCCAGAGCCAGGGTGGCCAGGGCGAGGGCCAGGCCGCCCAGCCGCAGGGCAGGGACGGCCACGACGACCCCGAGTAGCACGGCGAAGGCGATGCCCCCGAGAAGGCCGACCACGTAGGGCAGGTGGTAGTGCGCAATGAGCACCCCAGCCATCAGTCCGGCCGCAGTGACGAAGGCCGCCTGGGCCAGGCTCACGATGCCCCCGATGCCGGTCACGATGGTGAAGGACAGGAAGACCAGCGAGAGGGCGAGGCCCTGGGTGACCAGGCCGAGCCAGTAGGAGTCGGCGCCGACGAAGATATAGAGCAACAGGGCGCTGAACGAGAAGATCCACGGGGCTATCCGCCGCCACCGGGGCCGCAGGGCCAAGTAATCCGGCGGTGGCACGTCCTCGGCGATCTGACCGGTTCGGCGCCCGCGCTCGCGCCCCCAGATGGCCAGGCCGACGAGGAGCAGCACGAAGGGCACGGCGTCGCTGAACCCCGGGATGGACGACGCGAAGTTGGCGTACCCGGCGACGAGGCTCTGGACGGCCCCGATGAGCAGCCCGCCCAGTGCCGCCAGCGGCACCGAGCGCAGCCCACCGATCACCGCGGCGGCCGTGGCCACCAGCAAGATGTAGAGGTACGTGCTCGACGAGAGCGAGTTGAAGATGGGGGCGCCGGCCACGCCGGCCACCGCGGCCATCACCGTGCCGAGCACCCAGGCGACGCCCGACGTGCGGCCGCGGTCGACACCGCGGGCGACGGCCAGGTCGGGTCGGTCGACCAGCGCCCGCATGCGGAGACCGAGCGCGGTGTGTTTGAGCAGATACCACAACCCGATGGCCATCAACCCGGCCACGATGGCCACGATCAGCTGGTCCGAGTCGAAGGCGATGTAGGCGAGGTGCCACTGCACGGCCGGCTCGGGCCCGATCCCCGGGGCCAGCGTCACCTGCGTGCCGTCGGGGATGTTGAAGTGGGCGACGCTGATGAGCAGGTCCACCACCCACTCGGCCAGCGCCGGCACGGCGATCAGCACGCCGACGGTGGCCATGATCTTGGAGGCCTCGCTGGCCTGGCTCAGCTTCCGGAACACGAAGCGGTCCAGCACCAGCCCGAGCAAAGGCGCGAAGACGACGATCACCACCAGGGCCGCCCACGCATTGGGCCAGTGCAGGCCGTTCTGCAGCTCGAAATACATGTAGGCCGCCGCGAAGGCCACGGCGCCGTAGGCCAGGTTGAAGATCCCCGTCGTCGAGTACGTCAGGGTGAGGCCCGCCGCCAGCATGGAGTAGATAGCCCCCGAGACGATGCCGGTGACCAGCAGGTTGATGAAGGTGCTCATGCCGGCTCCTGCTCAGCCAAGGTAGGCGTCCCGGACCGCCGCATTGGCCTGAATCTCGTCGGGCGAGCCCTCGGCCAGCACGCTGCCGAGCTCGAGCACCACGATGCGGTCGCAGTGCGACATGACGAAGGAGATGTCGTGCTCCACCAGGAGCACGGCGCAGGCGCTCTCGGCCCGCAGCCGGTTGATGACCGTGCTCAGGCGTTCCATCTCGGCCTCCCCCAGCCCCGAGGTCGGCTCGTCCAGCAGGAGGAACGACGGCGATTCGGCCAGGGCGCGGCCCAACTCGACCATCCGGGCCGTGCCGATGGGGAGGGAGCCGGCCATGGCGTGGCGAACCGCGCCCAACCCGCACAGCTCCATCACCCACTCGACCTCAGTCCGACGACGCCGCTCGATGCGCCGCCGCGGCGGGAGCGCCAGCAGATCGGCCAGGATGCCGCCGCCGCCACCCCTCCATTCGAGGGCGCAGAGCAGGTTCTCCTCGACCGACAACCGGCCGAACACCTGCTGGCGCTGGAAGGTCCGGCGCAGGCCGGCCCGCGACCGCCACACCGCGGAGCGACCGGTTACCTCCTCCCCGTCGAAGTAGATGCTGCCGCGGCTGGGCTCACGCAGGCCCGAGACCACGTCGAAGAAGGTCGTCTTCCCGGCGCCATTGGGGCCGATGAGGCCGAGCACCTCACCCCGGGCCACTTCGAGGGACACGTCGCTCAGGGCGACGACGCCCGAGAACGACACCGATATCCCCCTGACCGTAAGGGCGCCTCCACCGGCCGGGGGCTGGTCAAGCGTTGCGATCTGTTGCGTCGGCGCCATCGCCACCCCCTTCAGGACTCCTGGTTGCCGCCGCTTGCGAACACCGGCCCATCTGACTCCCCGCAGTGTCCTTCGTATACTATATTTGATCGTGGGATAACGTGAAGCCGTAAAGGGCGCCACGTTTCCATCGGGGGGCTGTACGAGTGCTGCAGCCAGGTGCGTCGGTTTGTTGTAGCGCCACCGTATTGACCATCACCGGGTCACCGCCGCCCGCCGCTTCAATGTGACCATAGGAATCTCCTCGAAAAGGATGGCGGACCAGGAGCCAATCGACACACCGGCTGAGCGTTGCATCGATATGCAAGATCGCCTTGAGAGTCGGCTGGTGCTCGTCAATCCCTCCCAAGAAATGGTCGGTGATCTCAACGGCCGACACCTCTCGCTTCACGATCAGGGGCACCACGCCGGTGGCCACGTCAAGCCGTCAGGTCCAGGCGCCTCCGGGCCGGCGACGGTCTGCTCAGTGATCGTCACTGTCTTCCTTCCAGGTTCGCCGTTGACTGACTCGTAGTGACATGATGACGTATTGTGTCATGATTGCTGGGACAGGCCGCGACGTCAAGGGGGCCAGTGACATGCAGCAGCGATAGCTTGCCAAGATGATTTCCGCTGCCAACGAACCGGCGGGCCTCCCTTCGCTCCTCCGGCGCCGGCAAGATCAGCTCAGGCGCGAGGTCGAGCACGCTGCACTCGCGCTGTTTGCTCAGCGCGGCTACGAGGCGGTCACGGTCGAGGAGATCGCCGCGGCAGCCGGGATCTCGGCTCGGACCTTCTACCGCCACTTCCCGACCAAAGAGGAGGTGCTGGTCGGCGAGCTGCGACGGGCGATCAACAGCATCGCCGGCTACATCGAGGCGAGGCCTCCCAAAGAACCAGTGGTAGCGACCCTCCGCCGCGCCATCCTCTCGCAGGTGAGGGACGACGATCGGGAGGCATTCGCGGACTGGGCGAAGGTCATCTCGAGCGATCCGTTGCTGTTCGCCCGCGTTTCGGGGATCGCGGCGGCGCACCGGCGGGTGATTACAGAGCTCCTCGCGGCTCGTCTCGGCGTCGATCCCGCTACCCACCTTCAGCCCGGAGTCATCGCCGCGTCGATGCTCGCCGCCGCCGAACACGCCCTCCGGCTCTGGCTTGCCGGTGGGATCGACTCGCTTCCGGAGGCCACGGAGCGGGCCCTGACGTATGTCGAGCGGGGCCTGCGCACGTCAACCAGCCGCGGTGCTGCTCAATCCTGACTGGTTGTCAAGTTCTGCCATTGGGTGGTTGACTGACGGAGGTGTCCCGCCCGTCGGTTCGCCCCTACTTCACCAAGATCTTCGACTCATGACACGGCGCGCCCCTAATGAGCCAGCCTCACCTACGGGGCGAACGTGATTGGAATCCTGATCGTCGCCCAGGACGTTTCCGAGGCCGCGTCGAGCACACCTTCAAGGCACTCGAAGACGAGGAGACAAAAGTGGAGATTGCACGCGAATGAACGGTGAGCACCGCCGGCCAGTTACACAAGATCGCACACCCACCATCTCGGACATCACGGTCCTCGGAGGGCGTATCGTTCTGACTCCCGGGAGGGCATCGTAATGTGCCCGGCGACGCGACGGTCCGTGTCGGGTTCCTTTCGGACATGCCGACTGGCGATGACCTTCGCGAGTACCTGGATCGATCATCCTGGCGATCGAGGACTCGATGTGGGAGGGCCGACTCTGCCAGTCGAGATCGTTGCAAGCCACGTCAATAGGATTGCCCCTCGGTCAGGCGGACAATGTGATCGCCGCTTTCGCAGACCTCGTCGAACGGGCCTGCACACTCGCATTGTCGACTGGTGTGACAAATAACGCCCTTGCACTCCCCGAGCCGTGATCAACGAGGCACACGCCCGTACATCACAATGGCGGGTACAATGCGCTTTACCAGCCCGTAACGCTTCTCGCTCGCAAATGGGGGTCACGCTGAGGAGGCCGCAATACTCGTCGGCTACTTCGCGGCTCATGCATTTCGACGAGTTGTCGTCACCGAGGAAGGCAGCCCCGGTGACGCCGTTCTTCGAAGAACATAAGGAACGGCCGACAACCTGAAGCTTCCAGGTGGCGCTTCGCGATAACGGGTCGGCTTGGACAGTGGCGCGTTCCCGATGCCAGAGGGTTTGCCCCCAGTTGTTGTGTATATGTGGCGAATACCTTGCTTGAAGGACATAAGCGCGCAAAACGGTCGAGCCATTTTTCAGCCAGCATGTTATTTGCTCAAGGGTTTGCTGGGCGCTGGCGCCGTAGGGCTCGTTGAAATGCCCGTGCTCTGTGCCCGGGTCGAACTCCACAGTGACAGTGACACGCGCAATTTCGAACTCGAGTGCGTACAATTCGCCCGACGCCCGCAAGGGGATCGGCCTCAGAGTTGAGGATGTAGACAGGCGGCGGGCCGGAGACGTTACCGTTCGTTGGGAATGCGAGCGGGAGGCCGAGTCCCGACTCGCCACGCGTCTAGTTGAGGTTGATGACCAGAAATACAGCGAGCATGAACTGGACTACAATTCCGAAAATTGAACGCGCGCTCACAATGTTGTAGACCAGCACCTATGCTGACGCCTTGGGATGACTTCCCCATCCATGCCGACGCCGATCCGGTGGCGACACCATCGTCGGGCAATCCCAATCACTACGACCGCTACTTCTTCAACGCCCACGAGCGCGAGGGCGCCTTCTACATTGGCGGGGCCATGGGCCACTATCCGGTTCTCGGTGTGATCGATGCTGCGCTCAGCGTCGTCATCGACGGTGTGGAGCACTCTGTCTTCGCCTCGGGGCGCATGCCACTCGATCGCTCCACAGAGGTCGGACCGATCCGCGTCGACGTGATCGAGCCGATGCGATCTCTGCGCTTCACCGTCACGCCGAACGAATCGGGGCTCACGGCCGACCTCACCTGGCGGGCGCGCACCGTGGTGGTGGAAGAACCCCGACAGCGTAACGTGACTCCCGACGGCATCGTCGTGAACGAACACACGCGCCTCACTCAGTGGGGCACATGGGAAGGCGCGGTCACCGTCGACGACCGCTCGATCGCGGTGGACCCGGCTCGGGTGTTCGGGACCCGCGACCGCTCGTGGGGCATGCGGGGCCTCTCCACCCCCATCCCCACGAACCGTGCCCATTTCGGCGGCGGGGCGTTCTGGCTGTGGGCGCCCCTGTACTTCGATGATCTGTGCACCCACCTGGCGCTGCACGAGCGGCCGAACGGCACCCGATGGGTCGAGAGCACGCTCTTCGTCCCCGTGCTGGAAAGCCCTGAGTCACCTACCTGGGGCATAGGGGTCGACAACTCCACCACGATGCTCAACATGCAATACGAGCTCGACTTCTACCCGCAATCACGAATCATTCGCAGCGCGGTATTCGACCTCGTTCACCCCGACGGCACCAAGCACCAGATCACCCTGGAGACGCTCTATAGCTTCCGGATGCGTGGCATCGGCTATAGCCATCCGGAATGGGGCCACGGCTCCATCCACGGTGAGCTGGCGGTGGGCTACGAGTCGATCAAACTCGAGGACTTCAAGGACCCCGATCCGAGCACCTGGCACCTCCAGAACGTGGTGTTGGCCCGCATGGGTGACCGCACCGGGATCGGCGTACTGGAACAGGCTCTCATCGGCCCCCATGAACCGACCGGTCTCACCGGCTTCCTTGATCCCCCGGTGCGGCGTTGAGGTGACCGCCGCGTCGCTACCGAAACCCGAACTCGTCGACACGCCAGAACAGCTCACACCGTCCTGGCTCACCGCCGCGCTCCGGGTCGGGGGCCTCGATGTCACGGTGTCTGACGTGTCGTTCAGTCCGGTCGGCACCGGTCAGATGTCGAGTTGCTACCGCCTCACGGTCGGATACTCACAGGGTGAGGGTCCTGCTTCGCTGGTAGCGAAGCTCCCTATTGCCGACCCCGATGCACGGGCCAGTTCGGCGCTCGGGAGCCTCACCGAGGTGCGCTTTTATCGTGAGCTGCGCTCTACCGTCGCCATCCGCACGCCGGAGTGCGTGTATGCCAACGCTGATCAGGAGGGCATGAGCTTCGTCCTGCTCCTCGAAGATCTTGCCCCCGCCGCGCAGGGTGACCAAATTGCCGGTTGCGGCGCCGCGCAGGCTCAGGACGCGGTGGTCAACTTGGCCGGCCTCCACGGGCCTCGCTGGTGCGACAACTCGTTGCGCCATCTCGACTTGCTCACCCCCATGGGCGCTAGCAACGCGGCGGGCATAGCGGCGCTGCTCGAACAGATGACCGAGGGGTTCCTCGAGAGGTTCTCGGTATCTGACAGCGAGCGCCAGGTACTGCGGGCGTTTGCCCAGGGCGCCACCGGCTGGTTGCTCGGGCGGACCGAGCGCTTCGGCTTGGTCCACGGCGACTATCGGCTCGACAACCTGACCTTTGCCACACCCCGGGGGGGCTATCCTTGCGCGGCGGTCGACTGGCCGCTGCTCAGTGTCGGGCTGCCCGCCCGCGACCTGGGCTTTTTCCTGGGTACTTGCATGGACCCGGTGGAGCGCGCTGCGAACGACGATGCCCTGGTGGCCGCCTATCACGCCGCGCTCCTGCGACACGGCGTCGGCGGCTACTCGCTTGACGAATGCTTCGAGGACTACCGGTGGGGACTCTTCCAGGGGCCGCTGATCACCGTACTCGGCGCCATGTTCGCCCCACCCACCGAACGCGGTGACCGGATGTTCGCCACGATGTCGCACCGCTGCTGCGCGGCACTCCGTGACCTCGACTCGCTGTCGCTGCTCTGACCGAGCTGCCGCAGCTCATCGGGCCTTTCCTGAGGGGAGGGTCGTACCCCCACCTGTCCTCGCTCAGCACCTGCAGGCACACGTGGTCGGCACCGGCCGACGACTCACGGGGTGGAGCGACACGCTCTGCCCTTGCCGGCGCGCCGTGCGATTCACGCGTGCCCGCTGCTCGAATCGCCGGAAACGACTCGCCCGCCGCCAATTCGACATACTCGAATCCGTCATCGTCGACATGGTGGGAGAAGTTGGCCTGACTGCATGAAACCTGACTCAAGTGTGCCGGCTTCGCCGGCAAAACCTTCCTAGAGGGTTCCGACGTCGTGCGTCGTCGCCGAGGCCGAATTGACCGAGACGGACCGCTCGGCGAGGAAGACGTCGACGGCATCCACCTCGAGCGGGCGGGCATACAGGTACCCCTGTCCACAATCGCACTGGTCCCGCTGGAGGTCTGAGTACTGCTGGCACGCCTCGATCCCCTCTGCCAGGGTCTCGAGACCCAGAGCCTTGCCCAACTGGACCAGGGTGCGGACCAGCGCTCCGGACTCGGGCGAGTCGGCCATCGACGAGATGAACGAGCGGTCGATCTTGAGGCTGTCGACCGGGAACTGCTGGAGGTAGGCCAGGGAGGAGTAGCCGGTCCCGAAGTCGTCGATGGCGATGCGAACCCCGGTGCCCTTGAGCGCACCCAACCGCGGCACGACGGCCGATACGTCCTTCATGATGGCCGTCTCGGTGATCTCGATAATGAGGGATGACGCTTCGAATCCGGAGGTGTGGAGCGCGCACCGGACGTCTTCGATCAGCCGGCCGGTCTCCAGCTGGCGAGCGGAAACGTTGACCGAAACGTCGACCTGGTAGCCGAGGGCGTGCCAGCGCGCCCCCTGTCGACAGGCTTCCTCGAGTACCCACCGACCGACATCGACGATCATCCCTGAGCTCTCGAGCAGCGGAATGAAGGCATCAGGTTGCACCACGCCACGACGGGGATGACGCCAGCGCAACAAGGCCTCGACACCGGTTGTCTCGCCACTGGCCAGGTTGAAGATCGGCTGGTAGAGGAGGAAATACTGGTGACTCGGCAGGGCCTCTCGAAGTTCCATCTCGAGCAGGTGGTGGTCCTGGACGGCCGAATGCATCTCGGGTCGGAAGCAGACGAAGCAGTTCTTGCCGGCTGCCTTGGCCTCGTAGAGGGCGATGTCGGCGTCCCGGAGCATCTCGGCGGCCGTGGGCCGAGTGCCGGCGGCGATCCCGATGCTGGCTGTCAGTGTGAGCGGGCCACTGGGTACTCCTTCCAGATCGAACGGGGCCCTAAGGACCTCGAGCAGCCGTTCGGCGATGAACTCGGGACCGGCGTCCACGGTCGTCCCGTCTACCAGCACTACGAACTCATCACCGCCCAGCCGGCCGATGCTGTCACTCTCCCGCATGGTGAGCGAGAGCCGCTCGGTGACCGCCCGCAGGAGCTGGTCCCCGATACCGTGGCCGAGGGTGTCGTTCACGTCCTTGAAGCCGTCGAGGTCGATGAACAGGGCGGCGACCGGCACCGCGGTCCGACGGGCCCGGGCCAGCATTTGCTCCGTGCGGTCGAGAATGAGCGCTCGGTTGGGCAGCCCGGTCAGCGGGTCGTGCATCGCCTGGAAGCGGATCTGGTCGACCAGCCGGGCGTTGGCAATGGCGATGGACGCCTGGGCGGCCAGGCCCTTTAGCCGGTCGGCCAACCTCGGGGTGATGGCCAAACGCTCCGGATCGCTCGTCACGCCGACCAGGATGGAGCCGATCGCCTCCCCGGCTACCGTGATCGGTGCGGAAACACTGGCTGCCGAGCCCGACTCGGACCAGAGGGTCCGTGTGAGTCCGTTCTCAGATATCGAATCCGGCGGGGCTCCACTGTAGGACCGTGCCCCAATCGATCCCACGAAATCATCGGGGTAGCCGACCGAGGCCACTATTTTGAACCCTTCCTCACCGGTGCCCAGCCAGTTCCCGTCGTTCAGGAACACGGCGGCCCGATCGCAGTCGATGACGTTCGGCACTGCCCGGGCCACCTTCGAAGCCATCTCTTCGGTGCTCACGATCTCGGCCAGCGACGTGGATAGGCCCAACAGGGCCTGGGCGGTGCTGGCCTGATGCCGAGCATCCTCCATGGCGTCGGCGGCATCGAGGGTCGCCGCAGCCAGCCGGCCGTAGGTCTCGAGGGTGCCTCGGGATTGCGAGGTGAAGACTCCGCCGCGCTCGTCGACGGCAAGAACCCCGTAGTGGCGGCGGACCGATGCCACCTCGACGCCGAATGTTCCCTCTCGACCGGCACCCCCTTCCAAGAGGTCGTGTGCCATCGAATCCGCGTCTGCTTGAGTGAGTCCTTCGGAGTAGATCTTCCGCGGACTACCCAATCGAGGCTCGAGTGCCAGCAGAACGCCGCCCGCACCGACTGCCCGCAACGAGGAGCCGACGATTCCCTGGAGCACATCCTCGTACTGTTCGTTAGAAGCGAGATCCGTGACCATGGCCTGCAACTGCTCGAGGCGCGTTTCGAGCAGTTGGGTATGCATCTCGAGGTATTCGATGCGTGACGTCTCCCCGTCGACGTTCTCCCAGGTCACTCGAAAGAGGCAGGCATCGTCACCTCGGCACTGACATTTCTCTTCGATGACCTGCGCCGGCGGGAAGCCGAAGAACATCGGGATCAATTTGTACTGCCCAGCCGCGAACTCACAGAACTCCGGATACGGCGCGAACCCGTCAATGAACCACTCACCAATGGTCCACTCGGTCGGCCCCACCTCGGTCATTTCGTAACGCCGAATCGGCACCAAAGGGTTTTTGCCGTCGCCGGTCGCCAGGACTGCGCCCGGCGAGCCAAGGGCCTGGACGCTCTCAGCAATCTCTGTATTGACGAGCCTGAGGGTTGTCGCGTTGTTCTCGCCCTCGCCAACAGCCGACTCCATTGCGATCTCGGACTCTTCGAGCAACCTCCTGAACTGTTCATAGGAGCTCCAAGACGACGAGTTGCAAAGCTCCTCGAGGGTGCGGGTCTCGCCGGCCCTGTTGAGAACTTCCTGAATCGCACCCGCCGAGAGGCTCTGCGCCAGGTTGTCCACCAACATATTCGTGTAGAGGCCCGAAACATGGTGACCCCCCACCGGAGCCACATCAGTCGCCATCTTTGTCGAATCGGCCTTTTCCACAGAGAGTCGGTTCAGGTCTCCGAGAGTCATTGGCTATTCCCCACTGTGATGGTTCGGGTGCCGTTCAACCTTCGGTGTTCGACCACCTCCCGAAGAACCGTACGGCTGACGGCACTATTTCCGCCGAACGCCAGAACAACGCTCACCCAACGATGGTTCTGCGGCGTCCGGCAAGCCGGCGGATCGAGAATGGGGCAGCTGGCGTTGCACGAAGGCGCCAGGTGTCTTCGCCGATCTCTTGGCCGCGTAGCCGGACCACCATTGAAGATGTTTCGGCCATTGCGGCGTAGCTGTCGGAACTCAGCGCAGCCAGCCTCAGGGTGAACGAATGCTCATGAGTCTCGAGCGGCCTGCAGCACAGCTACGCCCTTCGCGAAGAGGGAGCAGCGTCATGAAAGGATCGGCACCCAAAGTTCACGTAACGACTCAGGTCTCAGCAACACCTCGTAGCCACACCTGACGGCCGAACACGAGACGTATCCCACCTAGCACGTTATGGAGAATGAGCCGGCTGGGATCCCCCAAGCGACTCGCACTGCATTACGCCAGATCACTCCCGGCCGCATCACGCACGGCGCTCTCCCACTCGTCGGCGCGTCGCGTACAAGTCTCGGACAAGAGTTCCTGTTTATTCTCAAAGAACAGATAGATGGCCGCAGTGGATAAACCTGCCAAGTCGGCATTTTGCGGAGCGACCCATCTCGGATGCCGTCCTCGCCGAACACGATGGGATGTTGGGCAGGAGGATCTGGTTGGGTTTCGGTCAAGTAAGCCATTGTAGTGGAGGTCCTCATAGCAGTTGGACCTTCGTCATCGCGGAGCAAGCTGCATACGGAAGAGCTCGTGGCGCCTGGCCATGAGACTGTCT
>Ga0182018_10002462_pt1 | contig 18480 bp, 12 predicted proteins | sample 812P2MmetaG_FD_120490 | JGI IMG/M metagenome (GOLD analysis project Ga0182018, IMG submission 120490) | Permafrost microbial communities from Stordalen Mire, Sweden - 812P2M metaG | ecosystem: Environmental > Terrestrial > Soil > Wetlands > Permafrost | place: Sweden: Stordalen | collected... | reverse complement strand
TGCTTGGTCACGTGTCTGATGAGCAGAAATACCGTGCACTGAGCGTAGCGGATGCGTTTGTTTCAACCAGTCAGCACGAAGGCTTCGGCTTGGTGTTCCTGGAGGCCATGGCGTTCGGTCTGCCGATCATTTGCTATGACCATGGCGGTCAGACCGACTTCTTGAGCACCGGTCGGACCGGGCACTTGATCCGACTGAATGATCTGGACGCCTTCACGCACGCGATCTGTGATCTGCACGACCATCGCCAGGCCACTCTTGACATCGGACGTCATAATCGACAACTGGTAGAGGATTACTTCATTGACCATTGCGCCCGGCGCTACGAAAAGCTGTTCGACGCGGCGTGCGCGGGCCGTCTCGATCAAACCGGAACGAGCGCGACATCCATGAAACCGGAATCGCACTGATGAGCGCTCGAGGAGTCCTACCGTGTGCGGCATAGCAGGCATAGTGGGTGCCTTCGATCCCCATGCACAAGACATGCGCCGCATGCTCGATGCGCTGAAGCATCGCGGTCCCGATGGCGAGGGCCTCTATAGCGACGTACAGGATGGCGAACCCCGCGCCGTTCTGGGCCATCGACGCCTGTCGATCATCGATCTCGAGGGCGGGCGGCAGCCTTTGCGCAACGCCGAGGGCACGATCTGGCTGGTATGCAACGGCGAGATCTATAACTACCGCGAATTGCGCCAGCGCATGGAAGCCCGCGGACATCGCTTCGTCACCCAAAGTGATTGTGAGGTCATCATCGCGCTGTACGAGGCGTATGGCGATCGACTGCTCGATCATCTGCGTGGCATGTTTGCCTTTGCATTGTGGGATTGCCGCAAAAGAAGGCTGCTCGCTGCCCGAGACCATCTGGGTCAGAAACCATTCTTCTATGTGGAGCAGAAAGGTCGTTTCGCCTTCGGCTCCGAGATCAAATCGCTGCTCGCGCTGGATTCGAGCCTGCGCGAGCTCAATCTCGAGGCCCTCGACCAATATCTCGCGCTGCGCCTCATCGGGCCGCCGCTGACCATGTTCAAGAACGTACGTAAACTTCCGCCCGCTCATATGCTGATCCTGGAACATGGCGCGCCGGCATGCGTCAAACCGTATTGGGACTTGTCGTACGAGCCCAAAACCACTGGCTCGGAAGAGGCGCTGGTCGATGAACTGGAGAGCCACATCGAAGACGCATTGCGTCTGAACCTCGTCAGCGATGTGCCCGTTGGAGCGTTCCTCAGCGGCGGCATGGATTCAAGCCTGATCGTGGCGATGCTGGCCAAGCGACTTGGCGTAAAGCAGCTGCCCACGTTTACGATCGGATTGAACTATCAGCGCTTTGACGAGGCACCGTACGCACGTGCCGTCGCTCAGTTGTACGGCACAGATCATCACGAGCAGACCATCACGCCCAGCCTCACGTCACTACTCCCCGACCTCGTGTGGCATCTGGATGAACCTTCGGATCCGCTATCGCTGTGCACGTACCATGTTGCCAAGCTGGCAAGCCGCTATGTCAAAGTAGTCGTAGGCGGCGATGGCGGCGATGAGCTATTCGGCGGCTACGATCGCTATTACGGCAACGTATATGCAAGTCACTACCGCCGCGTGCCCGAAGTGCTGCGGCGCTATCTGTTGGGACCGGCGCTTTCAATAATACCGGAGTCAGGCTGGTACAAGAGCATCGGTCACCAACTACGCTGGCTGCATCGTCTATCGTTTCTGTCTGGCGGCGAACGTTACGCGGCCAGCCTGTCGTATTTTTACTTCGACAATGCGTCACGCACGGCACTGCTCGCGCCTGACGCATCGGCACAACTCGGCAACGCCGATGCCGGCAGAGTACTCAAATTGCCCTTTACCAGCGTGCATGGGGATCACATCGATCGCATGCTGTACGCCGACAGCAAAATTCGGCTTCCAGACCACCCGGTTATGATCACCGATCGCATGAGCATGGCACATGGACTGGAGGCGCGTAGCCCATTCATGGATCATCGACTGGCGGAGTTCGCCGCGCGCCTGCCATCCTCGCTCAAGGTCCGAGGGCGAAATTTGCGTTATATCCAACGCAAGCTAGCTGCACGATACCTACCCGAGGAAATTCTGTCTCGACCCAAACAGGGCTTCTCCTCGGCATTGCCCTACATCCTGCGCAAGGAATACCGGACCATGTACGAGCGTTTCCTGCGCAACGCCGAACTCGTTAAAGCCGGCATTGTGAATCGCGATGCCATCGATCAGTTGCTCAAGGAACATCTGGCCGGACGCGTCGATCACGGCAATCGCTTGTGGCTGCTCATCAATTCCGAGGTTTGGTATCGCATGATGATCCAAGGCTGCTCTCGTGACGATCTGCGGCTGCAGTCTTCCCCGGCCCCTCTGGGAGCAGCCGCTTGACTTTCGCCCTGACTCTGGCGAGCCGATGAAAATCGGTATCATGCTTCGCCACTATGAGCAGCAAGACGGTGGCGTAAAAGTCTATACCAAGAGAATACTCCCGCTGCTGTTCTCTCTAGGAGCGCAGCACGAATATCTATTGATCTATCGAAACCCCAAATTGATCGGGACTTATGCCGACTACCCCAATGTCGAGGAAGTCGCCGCAGCGATGCCCGGTACAGTTCTCTGGGATCAGATTGCGGTTCCATGGGTCACCAGAAAACGCCAATTGGATCTGATTTTTAATCCGAAATTCACCATTCCTCTGTTCGTCAAGTACCGCACCGCGTTCGTCTTGCATGGCTCAGAGTGGTTTGCGATTCCGGAGCACTTTCGCCTTTACGATCAATGGTACTTCAAACGATTTGTCCCGCTGTATTGCCGGCGTGCCACCGGCTTTGTGGCGGTGTCAAATGCGGTGAAGGCCGATGTCGTGAAATACGTCGGCGTGGATCCGAATAAAGTCTATGCGATACATAATGGCTTTGATCCCAGTCTATTCAAACCGGTTCACGACCAGCAGCAACGCCAATCGGTCAGGGCCAAATATCGATTGCCGGAGCATTTCATTCTTTGGGCCGGCCAAATTGAATCACGCAAGAACGTGGCGCGACTGCTGCGGGCGTTCGCCCAAATCAAGGACGAAATCCCCCATCACCTGGTTCTCGCCGGGGAACACAGATGGAGTTCGACTGCGGAACTGCGTGTGATCAAGCAATCCGGGCTGGACGGTCGCCTGTGCTTTCCGGGATGGATCACACACAGCGATTTGCCCACTGTGTATTCGCTGGCGGAACTATTCGCCTTTCCTTCTCTTTACGAGGGGTTTGGAATTCCGCTAGTCGAAGCCATGGCGTGCGGATGCCCCATTGTTACTGCCAATACCTGCGCACCACCCGAAGTTACCGATGGCGCCGCCCGCCTCGTCGATCCGCTAAACGTCGAGGATATCGCCGCCGGAATGCGCGACGTATTGAGTGATCCAGCGCTGCGCGATCAATTGGTCGCAAAAGGACTCGAGCGAGCCACAGCATTTAGCTGGGACAAGTGTGCACGCGGGCTGCTCGACATGTTTGAGGATCTGCACTGAGCGACGCTTCGATATCGACGAGGATGAGTTCCAGCTTGAGCACAGAGCAGCCCCGAGTCTCCGAGCTTGCATTAGTGCGATTCGGCATCCTATACGACGGCGGAACCCTGCAAAGCTGGCAACTTCGTGCCCTCGAGCATCTGCTTGCGCTGAAGTGCGCTCACGCGATCTCGTTGATCGTTGCGCGTGATGCGAGTGCAGCCGAGGACGATACGAACCGCCGCTCGATGCCAGAACGCCTCAACGCACTGCCGATTGTAACGCTTACGCTGGACTCGGAGTGTACCGAGCGCATCGAATCGACCCCTAGTACTGCGGTGCGCAGCGCGGCGTTCGCGCGACTTGAGGACTACAAGCTCGACTTCGTACTGAGTTTTCTCGATGATTCCTGCCCGTCCGAACTACTGGAGATTCCACGCTACGGCGTCTGGCGCTATCATTTTGGCGACTGGTTCCACAATCGCGGCGATCCGGTCGGATTCTGGGAAGTCTACGAAGGGCGGACTATTTCGAGCGCGCTTCTTCTGCGACAGCAGCAAAATGCCTCGGCCGCCATCATATTGCGGGAAGGTCATCTGCGAACCAACCTGCTCTCATGTGCAGAAAATAAACGGCAGTTATTGACAAGGTTTGCGCATTGGCCGGCGCAGGTCTGCACGGATATCCGTCATGGTGCCACCGATCGCGTGGCCGGTCCTGTCGTTCGCACTGCCGCACCGGTGCGTGAGTTGCCCAATCGATGGCAGACATTAAACTGCCGCCTGCACACGCTAGTGCGCGCAGCGCGGATCGCCCTGCGCTCCCTGCTGCGCCATGATCAATGGAATATCGCTCTGGTCGACCAGCCGATCGCGAGCTTCCTGCACTCGCGCCCGACCTCCGTACGCTGGCTTGCGCGTACCAAGCGCTCTGAATTGAGAGCTGATCCGTTTGCTCTTGTTCATGAGGGGCAACAGAGAATTCTCTGTGAGCATTTCAGCTATCGCGACAATCGCGGGTACATCGTCGCGCTCAACCCCGACGACGATGCAGTGGCTACACGGGTCGACATCGGACCGCAGCCGCCGGTGCACATGTCTTATCCGTATTTGCTGTATGAACAGGGGCGAGTGCTATGCCTGCCGGAATCCAGTGAGGCCAGGGAAGTGGCCTGCTATGAACTGCAGCGGTTTCCTGACCGCTGGGTCAGAGTCGCGACGCTGTTGCGAGGCGAAGCAATCGTGGATGCCACCGTGTTTCGTCATGGCGAATATTGGTGGCTCGCCGGCTCCGAAGTAGCGCCCAAGGGCGCCAATTGCGAGCTGCACCTGTGGTACGCCCAGGCAGTAAGCGGCCCGTGGGTCGCGCATCCGGGTAATCCTGTGAAAATCGACGTGCGCTCGTCAAGATCGGGCGGCACGCCGTTTCTCCATGACGGTGTCCTGTATCGTCCAGCTCAAGACTGCTCGAATACATACGGCGCCCGAGTAATCATCAATCGCATACATACGCTGACCCCAATCGCCTTCCACGAAGAGCCGGTGGCAACAGTAGCACCTGACCCGAGCGGCCCCTATCCGGATGGATTGCACACACTCTCCCAGTTCGGCAACCTCACATTGATAGACGGCAAGCGACGAATCTTCGTTCCGGCCGAGTTCCACCGGGTGCTAATGAAAACCTTGCGCTCCATTGGCCGAATTCGATAGTGAGCGCGACAATCCCGATGCACCGCACGCTCAGAGTCTACTGGCTCACTGAAGCTTTTTACCCCCCAGTGGTTGGAGGGCAGGAGCTGTTTGTTGCGCAACTCGCGCATGGCCTCGCTGCTCGCGGCATCGAGGTCAGTGTAATCACTCGACTCCCGCAGGCGGACACGCCGCCCATGGAGCTCATCGGAGCGGTGAATGTACGCAGGATTCCTCCGGTCGGCATCCTCAAAGGCAAGGGATGGAGGGCCCTGGTTCCTCTGCTCAAGTATCTGACACGTCTGCTTTCGCTATTGTTCGTGGAACGCCGGAAATTCGACGTGCTGATAGTTTCAGGCGTCAAAGTGATGCCGCTGATTGTAGTGCCGCTTTGCTTCATCGTCCGCAGAGCATGCATCTTGCGAGTAGAGTCGTTCTTTGAACTCCAGGAACCCGTATCGGCCGAAAGTCTGCGCGATATGCAAGGGCTCCCGGGCCGCATGCTCGCCACTGTTGTGGATCGTATGCGGATGTTCCTGCTGCGCCGCGCCGGGTGCGTCATCGCGATTTCGGCACAAATCGAGACCGCGCTGCTGCGACGAGGAGTCAGCGCAGATCGGATTCGTCGAATTCCGAACGCCGTGGACCTGGAGAAGTTCAAACCGGTGTCTACACAAGACAAGGACGACTTGCGGCGCGCGCTGTCATTTCCCGTTGGGAGAACTCTGGTGATCTATTTTGGTCGATTCTCCAGAGCCAAAGGATTACCGATGCTCGTCGAGGCGTGGCCCGAATTAATCGCGCGGCATCCCGATCTCTACCTTCTGATGGTTGGCTCCGGCAAGTTATCCTTTGACGACTGCGAGAATTACCTCAAGCAGTTCGTTCGGACGAACGGGCTTGAGGAGTGCGTACGATTTTGCGGCGAAAGCGATCGCGTCTACCAGTTTCTGCAGGCTGCCGATCTGTTCATCTTCCCGACTGAATATGAAGGTTTCAGTCTGGCGCTGGTCGAAGCGCTCGGCAGCGGCATACCGTCCGCTGTCACTTCGGTAGGGGCCGCTCCAGATCTCATTCGCCACGGGGAGAACGGTTTTCTCTTTCCTCCGAAAGACAAGCAAGCTCTCTTGGACGTGATCGATTCCGCGCTCGAGCAACGTGACCGCTGGCCGCAGATCGGGCGCGCCGCGCGCGAGTCAGTCCGTGGCTTCAATCTGGCGGCAGTAGTAGATAGCTACCATGAACTATGCGTCGAATTGACGAGCGAATAGATCACCTTGCGACTACATTTCTCGCGGCTATCTTGCACGACATCCGTGCAGATAGCCGGCCAGGCGCGCGCCAGTATTGCCGCGGGTACGGGCTTCTATATCTATAGCCGGGATTTTCCGCACCACGGATCTTGCGCTGCACTCTTTTGGCTCAGCCCTCAGGCGGTCTGAACCATTTAGAGATTGCGTACTCTAAGAGCCATGCGTACTTATGGCGCGACGGCTCGGGGTCCGTCGGCTATGGCAGAGGAAATGCCGGCGATCCTGGGCGCTATATCCACATTCTCGCTGGGATGAGCATCGCGATGACCGGCAAAGAGGGTCCTGACTCGCTGTCCGTGCGCACTTACCTGGCCCGGAAGCGGGACATTCTGTCACCTGAGACCTACTCGATTGAGCCGACTACCAGCCAGAGGCGGCTTGGGGGCAGGCGCCCGAAGATACCCTCTCTGCTGCTCCGGGACCGTAATGGATCCCTTTAATCTCATCAGCGTGGGATTGCAGTTGCGCGCCGATCCCCCACAACGTCCGAGTGCCGCGCGATGATCATTGGCACCTCGATGACACGCGGATATCGTCCCGACGTCGACGGGCTACGGGCGCTGGCCGTAATTGCAGTAATCGGATTTCATGCTTTTCCCGAAATCATGCCGGGCGGATTCGTCGGTGTCGACGTCTTTTTTGTAATTTCTGGATTTCTTATCTCTGGCATTATTTTCAACCAACTGAGCCGAGGCACCTTCACATTTCGAGGTTTCTACGACCGTCGGATTCGACGCATCTTTCCAGCCCTCAGCCTGGTACTCACCGCCTGTCTCATCTATGGCTGGTGGGCCGCGCTGCCGGTGGATTTCAGGCAGCTCGGCGAGCAGGTCGCAGCGGGTGCGGGCTTCGTTTCCAACATCCTGCTCTGGCGGCAATCGGACTATTTCGACACGGCTTCCGAACTCAAGCCATTGCTGCATCTTTGGTCTCTAGGAGTAGAAGAGCAGTACTACCTGATTTGGCCGTTGTTGCTCTTTCTTCTGCGCCGCCACGTTCGAGCCATGATTTGGGTGATTCTGGCGATTGCAGCCGCATCATTCGCGCTGAACATCGTAGCGACGACGCGATACCCTACCGCCGCATTTTACTTACCGATGACACGATTTTGGGAACTGATGATAGGTTCGGGCATCGCCTATCTGAAACGATCCCCACCTTACGGCCTTCCGCCACTAGGCACCGACCCGATCACAGCCCGACTCACGGCGTTCCAGCAAGCCATCGTCGGATTCATCGGCCTCGCACTCATTGCTACAACGGTCGAGGTCCTCGACCCAAATCATCCCTTTCCCGGATGGTGGGCACTACCACCCACCGTTGGCACGGCGCTGCTGGTATCGATCAGCCCCAATTCCTGGTTCAACCGGCAGATTCTGGAACGGCGCCCTCTGGTTTATCTCGGCCTGATCAGCTACCCGCTGTATCTGTGGCATTGGCCGCTGTTGGCATTTTTGCGGCTCTACGTCGGCGGCGAACCGTCGATACTCGCCCGCGTGTCGGCTGTCTTCGCCAGCATCGTTCTGGCTTCCCTGACCTATGAATTTTTAGAGAAGAGAGTTCGGCATCTGCGACCAGCACACTCAGCGCTTAGGCCTGCGACCATCCTTACCATAGTGATGGCGCTGCTCGGTGTCTACGGAATGCTCGCATTCTACAACTACTCCAGATCGCGCTCAGACGCGGTGCCACTGCTTGCGCAAATCTCTGCAGCATTCGGCGACTGGAGCTACCGTGGCGAAACCGCGATCCACGGCACCGTCAACGGCTCGGTGCTGTTTTTCGGCGACAGCCACATGGAGCAATATCTTCCAAGGATCGAGCAGATCATGTGGGAACGACGCGCGCCCGTGCATAGCGTCCTATTCCGCACACGGCACGGCTGCGCACCGATTCCCCAGATGGAACGCACCGGTCGACATTGTAGCGAGTTTGTTACCGCTGCACTCCAACTTGCGCACTCGCCAGGCGTCGAGACCGTCATCATCGGAGCATCGTGGGTAGGTTTTGCAAATCGCGATGACTATTACCAGGTCGACGCTCGACGAGGTTCGCGCAGCTTCGCTCAATCGCCCGACGTCAACGATGCACTCAAGCGATTTGAAGGCGCGATTCGCGACCTGACCGCCGATGGTAAGCGCGTCGTGATAATCCTATCGCTGCCGCGCGGCGGACCGTTTGATCCGAGAAACATGGTTCACAGAATCGGATTCAGTTATCGAGTCAAGCTCAACCCGCCGGTCCTGAGAACGCAGATCGTTGCCGACAATGCGTTTATTGACGATCAACTTAAAAGCATCGCGGCACGCGTGGGTGCGGACGTCATCGATCCCATGAACACATTTTGCACTGCGCTGGTCTGTCCGACCATCACAGACGACGGCCGTCCCCTGTTCATGGACGAGTCGCATCTTCGCTCATCGATTGTTCGGGAGGAATTTGACGCCCTGGATGGGTACGTCTACGCCGCCGAAGACTGAAGTACCGGAGTGCGCGACATTACGCTGATTTGTCTTCACGTGAGGCGTCGGGTAGTGTGGGCACCTGCCGGCTAAAGCTCATCACACCACTTACCGCAAGGATCATTAGTCGTCGTGTCGCGCAACAGGATTGCGTTGGTCAGTACGTATTTCCACCACAGTCGGGACAGCATTCAACAAATGCTGGCAGCGGCATTTCCGGAATACCAAATTGACAACATCCCCGCGGACGAGATCGTTGCGAAGTTCAAGACTTGGATAGCGCCGAATCTGCTGTATGTCGGCAGGGAATTCGGGATTGATGTCCTGCTGCGTCGCACCACCATCCGCCGCAGCTATCGCCAGACCACTTACGTATTCCGTCGTTTACGGGAGGCGATGGCTCAAATCATCTCTCCAGAGCGCTACGCCTGTTCATTCCAGACTCAATCAGTCTGTGACGCGTCGGTTCCAGGTATACCGCATTTTATCTACACCGATCACACGCACCTTTCAAATCTTCACTACCCCTACTTCAACAAGCGTAATTTGCGATCGCCTAAATGGATAGAGTTGGAACGCAGCACGTACCACAACGCTGCGCGAGTATTTACTCGAAGCAAGAATATTGCCGCCGATTTGGTACGCTTCTACGGCGTCCCCGAGGAAAAGGCAATTTGCGTATTCGCCGGAGCCAACGCTCCGGTCAGCGATCGATCTTCCAGTACCAACGACAGGTACGACCGTGCCAACGTACTGTTCGTCGGCACGGACTGGGAACGCAAAGGTGGTCGCATTCTCTTAGAGGCCTTTCGACAGGTGACACGTGCCATTCCAAATGCCCATTTGACGATCATTGGGCCGGCAATAAGCACCAACGTGTCGTGGTGCACCTGCTTGGGGCAACTGACACTGGCGGAATTGACCGAGCAGTTTCAAAAAGCATCAGTCTTTTGCCTGCCAACACAACTAGAACCGTTCGGGGTTGCACTCGTAGAAGCGATGCTTCACAAGCTTCCAGTGGTCGCAACACAAGTCGGAGCCATACCAGAGATAGTCCAGCACGGGTCCACAGGCGATCTCGTGCCACCGGGTGACGTCGGGGCGCTTGCGGAAACATTGATCCGATTGCTTAAAGACCCCGAGCGTTGCCGCAATTATGGAGAGGCTGGGTATCAGCGGGCTAGTGCTGTCTACTCATGGCAGCGGGTCGGCGAACGAATTCGACATGCTGTGATGCCGCTGATCGCCAAGCCTTCTAATACGACGCCGGTAAAAGCAGCACAGCCGGCCAGCAGCCCCTTCGCGCACGCGCCACCGGTTATGACCAAATAGCGTTGGTCTCCTTAGCGCGAGTCACCGGCGCAGCCGGTGCACACGACAAGTCGACACAGGCACCGCGGCAGCGCACGTATCGGGTGCCGCTCACTCCAACGGCAAACAGCAGCACCGCCCGTACTTATGGGCTTCGCGCCAGCTCGAACACATGCTCAGTAATGCGATCTGGTGTGATATACGAACCCGCTCGCCCTTGTAGGATAAGTACTTGAGCAGTTAACGCACGGACAATCCCATAAATTCCATGGCCCTTTACAGCGCTAACAGGACTCGTCGCTCGCTCATCGATACGATCGCACTTCGCGCCCTTTCCCAGATCGCAACGATGCTGGGCTATATCGTTTTCGTCCGCGGCATGCCCAAAGCGGATTTTGGGCTCTTCAATCTCCTGTATTCGTTCATACCCGTCCTCGGCACCATCGCCTCCTTTGGACTCGAACAGGTATTGCGACGCTATCAACCGGAATACCTACGACTTGGCAACGTATCCGGTGCCGTCTCACTAGTGAGATTTATTGCCTCCGCTCGTTTTGCGTTGAACATCATCTTCATAGGCGTGCTGCTGCTAACCTGGAATCTCCTGGCGCCGATTTTTCACCTCGGCCCCTACCGACTGCAATTTGCCTGGTTCTCTCTCATCGTCATCCTGTATTTTCAGGTCCAGATCCTGGCTCTGTCCCTGGCCTCGCACATGCTTCACCGTTTCAGCGTCGGTGCGATCGCGCTGCTCTCCATCGCCAGATTGATGGGCTACTTGGTAATGCTGCATTACGCGGCGTTCTCTTTAAATCACGCCATAGTTGTCGATACCGCGGCTTATGCCATCGTCTATATATTCATGAGGACCATTTACCTCCGGCGCTGCGCACCGGCGCATGACGCTCCCGCTTATAAGATACCCGCCGAGGAGCGCAAGCGGATGTTCCGTTATGGCCTTTTCAACAACTTCAACGACGTCGGCACCCTGCTGCTAGGTGGATCTACCGACAACTTCTTCATAGCTGCCTTCATTGACCCCATCTCTGTCGGTATCTATGCCTTTTACGGTCGCCTCAACGATATGGCGATGAACTTGCTGCCAATCCGCTTGTTCGACAATATCATTCAGCCGCTGTTCTTCTCAGTGACACCCGCCGACGCCGATCGGAGGCTGAAGCAAATCGTAACCCTGCTGCTCGACATCAATATGGTTTGGCTTTGGCCGGTGCTGACTTACTCACTTGTCTATCACGGAGATATTGTGCACGTATTCTTCGGTGGTAAATACTCCGAATATTCCAGGATCTTGCCGCTGTTCGTCTTCTTCTCCACCGTCAACTCCGTTGCCGTTCCCATCACCCTGGCTGCTCAATACGACGAGAAAGCCGGAATTATTCTGCTCAGCAAAGTATTTGTCGCGTACAACCTTGTCGCCATGATCGTGCTACTGCCTCTAGTGGGGTTGTATGGCGCAATACTGGCTCGCGGGTCCGCAGAAGCCTTCAAGAATCTATTTATCTGGTGGTCGGTGCGGCAACATGCGCGCTGGATGAATTTCCGTGCCGTAATTGGTTACGCGCTCCTAGTGTGGACGCCAGTAATCGCCATCTGCCTTTTGCTCAAGCGGCTCAGCGTCGTGCCGCCCGTGTTGCAGCTTTTTATTGGAGGCCTGGCGTGCGCAATAGGCCTGCTGATTTACGTACGCACTCCAGCCATCGCGAACTCGGACCGCCTCATACTCGGATCGGTGTTCCACGGCAAAGAAGTACGTATTATGCGACGCTTGGGTTTGATAGCCCCAGACGCGGCGGCGTTGCCACCGGCATGATGCGATGGTTTCTTGGCGGCTTATACAAGAGCGGATTTGCCGCATCTAGGTGCCACATCTCGTCACGCATCTTTTGACGCTTTGGGTCAGGGATCGCCCCATAGCCTTGATGCGGCGTACAGGTCAACTCGCCGAAATACACAGTGTTGTCGACGTTGTAAAGATCGACGCGAACGAAATCGAAGTCCGCCGAGAGTCTTTTTGCAACATCCAGCATGACGTCGAAGTTCGCCGGCTTAATGTGCGTTGCAAGTTCTGACTCGGGAAGATCGCTTCGCACGATTCGCCAATCTGTCTCGAAGGTCGCACTCTGTCCTCGTGGCGACGCGATGGCGAAGTTGCAATCGAACCCCCGCGGTCCGTTATAGCAAAAGAAATTGTAATCCCATGGCAAGCTGCCGTCCGGCTCCTGCAATAACGGCTCGATGACTATTTTCGGCTTGATGAAATTGTAATGCCTTTCTCCGGCGATTCCGCCATAGCGCCTATTGCACAGCGTGTTGAAGCGACGGATGGTTTTGTGGATCGCGAGTTTTCCCTTATCGTGGACCACCTCGTGCCACTTACAACCATGATTGGCCTTGATGATAAACTGCTGTGGAAGATTCTCGAATATCGATTCATCCAGCCGATCGAAGACGCCAAGCAGAGGGATCAGGTGCCGCGCGCCTACTTTGGCGGCAACATAGTCACGGACTTTGTACTTGTCAGTCACCAGAGCGTAGAAAGCGTGGTTGCCGTATAGCTTTCTAAACTGCATCTTCTCCTGGTGAGTTCGTGGATTCTCGAAGTTGCCCTCGTAGCCGAGACTTTCCTTGAATTGACGGCGAATCCTGGCGCGCTGCGCCTGCAATATGAGCCACTCCGTCGCACTACTAAGCATCGCTTCCGCCTCGGCGATCTTCGCCACAAGGAGGTGCACACGTATCGGCGCGAGCACCAACTCACCACAATATAGGCGCAAGATCGTCGCCACCCGGTGATGCAATCCACATCCTGTCCTTGCAACTGTTGATTTGCGATGTCACGCACACTGACGGTATTGACAATTACTCGACGATCAGAGCTCCGCATAATTGTGTGCTGACGGAACGTAAACAGTCTCAAATAGATTCTGTTCAACGACGCTCTACATAATCGTGCATGTTTGCGTTTGCATCGGCCGATGATCTACATTGATCACGTCGATGCTTAGCAAAGACGCTTGTTCCGGAGCTGACCGGAAACAAATGGAGTCAGGAATGATTAAATCTTTTATGGTCTCAGTTGACGGTGGTCAGGCGACTTTCGACGGAACCTGCCCTTACGGAACGTGTCCCTACGTTGATGGCGCGCATCCGGACGGTGGCCAGACAGCGTAAGTAGGGGCAAAGAGATTCGTAACTTTTGCTCTTGTTGATCCTTTCCCGTTGCCTGGCGCTGCCGATCAAATGGGAGCGCCAGGCAACTCTTCTCACATCTTCCACATCTTCCTCGTTTTGGTGTCAGCGCAGTGCTTGGGCGTTAGGCGCCACACCTGTTAAGGCGCTTTGTGCTATCGCCAGCGTGCGATTGTTCTCGCTGAATTGAGACAACGATCACACTGCGAGTGCCAGAAGTTGCACGAATCACACATATTCTGGGTCGAAGGCGATTTGCTGTCGCCAGAGTGCGACCATTCTCGCTGAAGTGGGATCGCGATCACGTTGCGAGGCGCGTCAGTTCGAGAGAATTCAGAGGCAATCAAAGCGCAGCGCGTGACTGGCTTTTGCACTTGGCGGGACTGGCAGTGCTGACGAGAGAGCAAACTTGTTCCGCCTGTCGATCAAATAACGAGTTAATCGGGTTACGACGGAGATCTCACAGAATGCATGCCACCAGCTATCGCTTGAACCTCGCTTTGGTACGAACGCTCGCATTGAGCATCAGCGCAAGCGTCTTACTCGCAGCCTGCGGTGGAGGCAGCAGCAGCACCGATAATACCGTCAGCAGCAGCGGCAGTAGCAGCAGCTCAAGCAGCAGCAGTAGCAGCAGCGGCGGTAGCAGTTCCAGCAGCAGCTCAAGCAGCAGTAGCAGCAGCAGCAGCGGCGGTAGCAGTTCCAGCAGCAGCAGCAGTGGCGGCACGCCCCTGACCTACACCATTGGCGGCTCTATCACTGGACTTGCCGGCAGTGGCCTGGTACTTCAGGACAACGGCGGTGACAATTTGTCAGTCCCGTCCGGGTCAAGCTTTACATTTGCGACCGCCCTCGCCAGTGGCGTTAACTACGCCGTTACCGTCAAGACCCAGCCGACCAATCCGTCGCAGAATTGCTCGGTGACGAACGGGTCCGGACCTGTAGCGAACGCTAATGTCACGACTGTTGCGATTTCCTGCCAAACCATCGCATACACGGTCGGTGGCAGCGTCAGCGGCCTGTCCGGCAGCGGCCTCGTGCTTCAGGATAACGGCGGCAGTAATCTATCGGTCACCTCTAGCGGCACCTTCACGTTTGGCACCTCGGTAAATAGTGGCGCGAATTACCTCGTCACGGTCAAGACCCAGCCGACGAATCCGGCGCAACTTTGCACCGTCTCGAACGGATCCGGGCCGGTAACCACCGCCCCCATTACCACAGTGTCGATCTCGTGCGTCACCAATACCTACACGATCGGCGGAACGGTCATTGGTAATAATGGCACGGGCCTCGTGCTGCAAGACAACGGCTCGGATAATCTAAGTACCTTTTCTGTTGGTGGAGGCTTCACGTTTGCGACCAAGATAGCTAGCGGCGCGAATTTTGCGGTCACGGTCTATACACAGCCAACGTCGACTCCGGCCCAGTACTGCACCGTTAGCAACGGTTCGGGCACGGTCGCGGCCGCGCCCGTCACGAATGTTACGATCACTTGCCGCAACACCGGTCAGTATGTCTACGTGACGACGACAAACGGTGGCACCAAGGGTGTCATCACTATGTTCTCAATTGATCCGACTAACGGAACACTGGAGAGAGATCAACGCTTCGCGACCTCGGCGATTGGGCCTGGCGGTGTCGCGCTCGATACCAGTGGTCAATACGCTTATGTCAGTTACATCGGTTCTGGCGATGTTGCGACCGAGACCATCGACACGAGCAACGGCCTCTTCACAGAGACCGGCAGCGCATCCAATGCTACGGGGACGGCGATGTATACGGCTACGGCTGATCCTACGGCCGCCTATCTCTATACCGCAGGCCTGGATCCTAACGGTGTCGACTGGATCTACGCCTATTCGATCAGTGCAGGAAGCTTGACGGCCTTGAGCACGCCGCAGTACGCCGCCGGAAATACTACCAACGACGCCACTATGGGTGTCGCGATCGACTCAACCGGGACCTACCTCTACTCAGCCAATTGCCGCGACGGCACAGTGTCTGGCTACACGATCAATTCGAACGGCTCGTTGAGTGCGATTACCGGCTCGCCCTTCCAGTTCCAGGGCGGTGCGCCGACGAATATCCCGTCTGCAGTGGCTATTTATCCGGCGGGCGGATATCTCTACGTCACCGACAGCACCGCTAACACGGTCACCGCCTACTCATATAACCTCGCAGGTGCGCTGACCGAGGTCGGCACCCCGCAGCCGGTAGGCACGTCTCCCACGGGCGTGGCGATAGATCCAACCGGAAGCTTCCTATATGTTGCCAACAGCGGCAACGGCACGGTCTCAACCTTCACGATCAATTCCTCGACCGGAGCCTTGACCGTGGTCGGTTCACCAGTCAGTACCGGTGGCGGAAGCTCTACTAGCCCAACCGCACTGCTGGTCGAACCCTCCGGGCAGTTCCTGTACGTGACAAACGGCGATGCCGCAACGGTCTCTGCGTTTAGCATCACCCCAGTTACGGGAGTTCTGAGCGTGCTCAGTGGGTCGCCCTTATCGGCCGTCGGCGGATTCGGCGGGAGCGGCGGCTCGTCGGCTCTGGCGATCGAATAACTTGCCACGATCGAGATAATAAAGAGGCGCGCCAATCAGCTTTGATTGGCGCGCCATGATCGTGGATCCGCGGTGTTAGGCCGACGCCCGGTCAGCCGTCGGCTCTACGCGGCAACCACGCCAGCGCTTCCCCGCCCTGTACGGCCTCGTGCCAAATCATCCGGCGCAGCCCGAATGCGCCGAGCCCCAGATGCCGCAGCTGGCTGCGATAGGACTGAACTGCTCGCCGCTTGATGCCACGATACTCAGAATCAGTGAGCACGCGCGACCAGGTGAGCGAGCCTCCAATAAGATCTTGCAGTGCCGGTGCAATTGACGATACCAGCGGGGTCTTGCGCTTCCAAAATTGATACGGCTGCTCGGCGTAAAGAGCAACCGCCCCGCAGGACAGACCCTTACGTAACAGCAACTCGCTGAGTTCAGAGTGATCGGGGTGCGTTAACGGGTAGCCCGGGAGCAGTACGGCATCCGCCCCGCGGGTTTCAGCCTCGACGGCGGCCCATATTTCCTCCTGACTGCCGCGACGCTCGTACGGTTCGGCCCCAAAATCCAACCAGCGCGGCCTAGCACCCAAGATAAGACATGCTCGTCGATCTTCCTCTCGGCGCGCGCGTGCCGCTTGCCCCTCAGTACTGTAGCCGCAGCTCGTGTCCCACGGGCCTGCCCGGGCCTCCGACGAAGGAATGTAAGCGAATACCGTGAGCACCATGAGGTCCGTGCCTGCTCGAACGGCTTGCGCGATGGTCGCTCCCAGCGACATGACGGCGTCATCCAGGTGCGGCGACACCACGACCACGCGACCTGTTAAACGCTGCTGTGTCGATTCGATCGGTCGAAAGCGCGGAAGTGTTGGGCTTGTCGGCATCGTCGGCGTGGCCTCTTTATATATACCGGCAACACGCCACCTCAGATTCCGGCCGTTCGCCGGAATCGTCGTGGGCGTTACCTGGAGCTATGTCGCGACGACGATCTTAAACGGGGGAAGGCCGATCCGGAAAGAGCGGCCACTCTACGGATCTAAGTACCAGCAGCGCCATCACCAAAAACGCCGCGTAGCCTCGCGACGACACTTTTCGGATGCAACAGAAACCTTAGCCTGCCATAGGCCCCGAAATGCAGGATCCAAACGCGCCGATAGTCGTCCGTCTGATTCGGCCCGGTGAAGTGAAGCGTAAGAGGATGGTGCGCAGTGGCACTACCAATTCCGATCGGACAGGCGGTTCCCTTTGAGCCGTCTACATCGTCAGCGGCAATGGTTTTGCCGACCGTACGGGAACTTGAACCGGCGGTTCTGATGTTAGCCACATGATGTGGCACCAGGCCGGTGCGATGAGAACCGGGAATGAACCACATGCATCCGTTTTCGATGGTTGCGGGCTGCAGCGGAATCCAAAAGTGAATCGATCTCAGGGGAATTGCAGCGTTTGAATAGGCCTCATCCTGGTGCCATGCGGTGGCCGTATTGTTGTGCGGCGGCTTGTAAATGGCATGATCGAATTGATAGCCGACTGGCACGCCGAGCAATTCTCGCGCGATCGCCCGACAACGCTTAAAGGCCTTGGTTTGCCGCAGCGCTGGCACCAGCACAGCCGCTTCATTAACCTCCGGAGAACGCATTGGCGTACCAGACTGTCGCGGCCCCGCAAGATCGACTGCGCGGTCGCCCAGAGAGTCAAAATTCGCGAACAGCGGGTCCAGCAGCGATCTGATCTGGGCGATATCTTCAGGAGTGGTGATCGAATCAAGACAAAGGTAGCCGTCTCGAGCGAAGCGCCCCTGCAAGGACTCCGCCGACGACCCGGAAATCTGATGTGCGTGCATATCTGAATGAAGCCCGCGCGAGGCGTTCGTATCTACGCTTCGGCAGGAAGGCCCGCTGCCTCCCACCGCTCTATTTGCAGCCAAAAATACCACGAGTCTGGGTGCAATTTTGTGGCGGCCATCTCACTAATCATCACCGGTCCCCGGGTTTCATTCAATAGTCATGCGTGGGTCGCGCCGCCGATGTTTCAACACACAGAACCGGCTTGCCTCCCTTGACGTCAAAGGTCCGATTGACTACAAGAGTATTGATCGCCTCGCCAAGGCGGCTGAACAGCCAGACCGGCGTTTCAGCCGATCAGTCATAATCCATAACCCAGCTGATTCGACAGATGACAGCATGAGCAGGCTTGAGAAGGCGCGTCGCCATATCGAAGCACGCATCTACGCAGATGCAGTTGGAGCCCCGTCCGGCAGCAAATGGCAGCTGCTGAAGGCGTTGTTCACCGAAAAAGGCTTCGCGACGCGCGTGCTGCGCAAGCGTCTGCACCTCCCAATCGCTCTGAACACCGAGGACCGCAGGATCCTCGAGCAAGTCATATTCCCCACCTACCTTGCGAATCCAGACATCAAGACGGTGCTTTTTGTTGGCTGTGATTCCTATACGACGCGGTA
>Ga0182018_10002461_pt1 | contig 18485 bp, 12 predicted proteins | sample 812P2MmetaG_FD_120490 | JGI IMG/M metagenome (GOLD analysis project Ga0182018, IMG submission 120490) | Permafrost microbial communities from Stordalen Mire, Sweden - 812P2M metaG | ecosystem: Environmental > Terrestrial > Soil > Wetlands > Permafrost | place: Sweden: Stordalen | collected... | reverse complement strand
CGCCGCGCAGTTGGGCGACCTGGTCGAGTCCCTGATCAAGCGCGGCGCCGGAGTCAAAGATTCCGGCACCATCCTCCCCGGCCACGGAGGCATGCTCGACCGCATCGACGCCATGCTCTTCGCCGTGCCCGTGGTATGGGCGTATGGAGCGTGGCGGCTGATGCAGTAGGACTAGCGAACTAATTTCTTGGCAAGTTGCGTCATGCGCCTCTGCTGGCCATTATCTGTTGCGCTAGCCTACGGCTTAATGTGTTGCTGCTTTCCGTCCTTATTGGTCAGCGACAACGAAGGGTCTCCGCCTTCGGCATTTAGCACAATGTAGGTGGGATCGATCCCTCCGCCGAGAGTGAGGCCTGAGCCTTGCTCTGAGGTCGTTATCTTTACGGAGGGACGCCCGTCCGGACGAATCAGCCGAAAGAGCACAGTTTCCGGGTATATTTTGCCGTCCTTCGCAACAGAGCCGTCTGCCATGCGGGCAGGGCCTGCCGGCACTATTTGGATGGATGCCCGGACTTTTTCTTGAGCATCAACGATTTCGAGTCCGCGACCTCGCAGTACCGTCGCAGGGCTATTCGCATGAACCGTCCGGGTCTGGTTTAACAACAGGAGAATCACGATCCCAAGATTCACCAGCGTGAGGACCGTCAGCGTGTGCTGATTCTTCATAAGTAGCTCCCTCCGTGTCGACCAAATCCTATGCTTGTATTGAATGCGTTGGCGATTATAACCCCCTGCGCGAGTTAACCCCGAAAACCCCGTCATCCCGTAAAATAGAGTGACAACATTCCCGCATGAAACGCATCGCCATCCTGGGTTCTACCGGCTCCATCGGACGCAGCACTTTGAGCGTGGTCGAGAGTTATCCCGACCGCTTCGAGGTCGCGACTCTCGCCGCTGGCAAAAACACTGAACTGGCTCTGGAGCAAGCGCTGCGCTGGAAGCCGCGGGTCGTCTCCGTCGCCGACGAATCCGACGCCGATGCGCTCCGAGCCAGACTCCGAGCAGCCGGTCTCCCAGAGATCGAGGTCGTACACGGCGCCGCCGGCACGGTCCGCGTGGCGACCCATCCCGAGGTCGATTTCGTCGTCAGCGCCATCGTAGGCGTCTCCGGACTCGAAGCCACCTACGAGGCCGTCAAGGCCGGAAAGACCGTGGGCTTGGCCAACAAGGAATGTCTGGTCGTCGCCGGAGAATTGATCACGGCCGAATCCCACCGCCAGGGCAAGCCGTTGCTGCCAATCGACAGCGAACATAACGCCGTCCACCAGTGCCTGCGCGGCGGCCGCCTGGACGAAGACGAGATAGTCAACGAGGTGGACCGCATCTGGCTGACCGCTTCCGGCGGCCCGTTTCTAAAGACGCCCAAGTCGGAATTTGCCTCCATTACCGTCGAACAGGCTCTCAACCACCCCACATGGAAAATGGGCAAAAGAATCACCATCGACTCGGCCACTTTGATGAACAAAGGTTTCGAGGTCATCGAGGCCTGCCGCCTGTTCCACATGCCTCCCGAGCGCGTGCAAGTCATTGTCCATCCACAATCTACGATCCATTCCATGGTCGAGTTCGTCGACGGAAGCATCCTCGCCCAGTTCTCCGTCACCGACATGCGACTGCCCATTCTGTATGCGCTCACCTACCCGGAACGCATTCCGTCTGACTTGCGCTTCTCGGTCATGGACCTGCGACATCTCGATTTCTATCCCCCGGATATGGCAAAATTCCCTTGTCTACGTTTAGCTTACGAGGCAGCGACCGCCGGCGGAGCCCAGACGATTGCCCTGAATGCCGCCGACGAGGTCGCCGTGGCGGCATTTCTGGAGAGACGGGTCGGCTTCGACGATATCCCCCGTATCATCGAGCAGGTCATGACTGCAACGCCAGCCGCCCATTTGGAATCTATACATGAGGTGCTGGTTTTGGATACTGAGGCCCGCCTTTTGGCAAGCGAAATGGTAGAACAACGCCGTCAGAAGGGATCGCCCATCAGGGCCATTTCCTAATCGGAAATCTGGAGTAGTCTGAATTAATATGGCGCAAATCCTGTCCTTTCTTCATACGCTTTTTGATATGGCCATCGTGCTCGGATTCATGATCCTTATTCATGAATTCGGTCACTTCGCCGCCGCCAAGTATTTCGGCGTACGGGTGGAGCAGTTTGCCATCGGTTTCGGCAAGCGTTTGATTGGCTTCACGCGAGGCGGAACCGACTACCGTATTAATATTTTGCCGCTCGGCGGCTACGTCAAGATGTCGGGCGAAAATCCCATGGACGACCGCACCGGCGATCCGGGCGAGTTTCTCTCGCATCCGCGCTGGCAGCGCTTCGTCATCGCTTTGGCCGGACCGTTCATGAACGTGTTCTTGGCCATCGCTCTGCTAACCGGCGTATACATGGCCCACTACGAGTACGCAGCCGTGCTCGATGAGCCTACCGTCGTGGGATGGGTCAATCCCGACACACCTGCTGCGAAAGCCGGCATTCAGAGCGGCGACAAGATTGTGCAGGTTGATGACGTCGAAAATCCGAATTGGGAACAGGTTGACGTACAAGCCATGCTCAGCCCGAATCAGCCTTTGAAGTTTGGCATCGAGCGCGACGGCAAGGTCCTGGAAAAAACCCTGGTTCCAGAGCCGATCGGCCCCAACCAATACGGCGACATCGGCTGGGTGCCAAAAGAATCAAGTACCGCTCTGACCTTCGTCGAGCCTGGCATGCCCGCCGACAAGGCCGGCATCAAGGTCGGAGACAAGATCCTTACCGCGAACGGGCTCGACATTCCGCATCTCGGAGTCCTGATCCAGCTCCTGAACCACACCAAGGATCAGCCGCTGCAACTGGTAGTTCTTCGGGACGGCCAACAACTGTCTTTCACGGTGAAGCCATCCCTCGACCCTGGAGACTCGCCGCGAGACTCTCGCTACCGCATCGGTGTCGCCAGCGTTCCAACCAAAGTTGTAAAGCTGAATTTCGCCGACGCTTTCAAAGTCTCTCTCTCGGAGAACAAAAAGAACTCTTTCCTGATTCTCGAGTTGCTGCAGAAATTGGTGCAGCACAAAGTCTCCATGCGTCAGGTGGATGGCCCGATCGGTATCGGCAGAGATGTCGGCCTCGCCGCACGCGAAAAAGGCTGGACTCCGCTCCTGGGCATCACCGCCCTTATCAGCTTGAATCTCGGCATCATGAACCTGCTCCCCATCCCGATTCTGGATGGCGGCGTGATTCTACTGCTTCTGATCGAATCGCTGATGCAGAAAGAAATCAGCCTGCCCATCAAAGAACGCATCTACCAGGCAGCCTTCGTCTTCCTGGTGCTCTTCGCTGTGATGGTGATCTACAACGACCTGGTCAAGACCCTGCCCGGCCTGACGAGGATGCCTTAGTTTTCCCCGGGTTTTACGAAGAACAAGCTCTTCCACCCCTGCGCGGACTAGCGTTACGAACCTTATTTAGCGATCCTGCTCGGCGTGCTGCGGCAGAGTTCCAGATTCATAATGAACTTAGAGATCATTCTAAGTATTCTCATTCTCGGCATTAGCACTCGCAAGGAGTTTCTTCCAATTTGCCCGGGCCAAGTAAACGTATCGTGATTGCAGCGAGCACGGTGCTCGATGGGAAAGGGCATGTGCCGCACGGCTCACAGATTACAGCGATTGATCCGAAAGCTGGGCCCGTGGATTACGATTTGCGCGGCCTGACTAACGAATTTCTTTCGACGTGCCGAGGTGGCTCGCCAGCGCCGCTGCTTTGGCTGCGGTCGCTCCCGTCTCGACAACATCGTAGACGGGCAGATGAGTTGGCTGTTCCTTCTCTGCTCCCGCATTGTTCTGGAGTTTGGGAGTCGTGTGCTGAGCTGAGGCCGCAGGTCCGCTGTACACCGCGAGAACCAGCACAGTAAAGAGATAAACGGCTGCCCTACGTTTTAACGTCATGTTTCCTCCGGGTAACCGAATCAACCAGCACGTGCCCGACGTGTGGAGAGCGCTTTACCGCTATCTCCACATAGTCTTCGGGTCGGTCACCTAGATCGAGTCCCACGGATAGATAGTGCGCCCACGGCTCCATTCGTTTCATTGGGCTTGGTTGAAGTGCGCGAAGATCTAAATGTATTGCGCTCCTGTGTTGGCGGCATTCTATAAGTGATCGATAGGCCGGGTGAAATGATCGACTGCAAACGAGGCGGCAGTTCCCTGAAATTTTCCATGACGCAGATGAAACGATCTACCGTCTTTCGACACTATACCCATAGTGGAAAATGTCGCGCTGTAGGGCGATGCACCACGATTTAGGACCTCGGCTTAGTAAACGCTGGGCCGCGATCCCATTAGAGCGCCGGAGTCGTCGGGGAAGCGGCTCCGGTGTTTTTTGTTCCATGTCTTTCCCCGCGGAACTGTCCCATGATTGCTGCGACTGAATAGGAGTCCTCAACTTCCTCGTGCCTACCGCTCACTCCAACTCAACACCAGGACGCCGCCTCAGCGGGCACAGCGCTTCGAAAAATCCTCCCCTCGCCATCGCTCCAGGGAACGGCTACACAGCGCCAACCGAAGTGCTAAACTGTGTGCCACTTCCTGGTTCCCGGGGCAAACTCTTGCAATTTCACTCCTTTGACGAAAGCTATTTGAGTCGACTGCGAGAGTCGGATTTTCTCACCCAAGAGCACTTTCGTAAGTACTTCACGGCGTTGATGAAAGTAAAATTACAGTTTCGGCTGAAATCCGCGGACGCCATTGAAGACGTGCAGCAGGAAACGTTTGTGCGATTTTATGTAGCCCTGCGCGAGGGGAAGATCAGGCAACCGAAGAGCCTCGGTTCCTATGTCAATTCGATATGCAACAATGTCTTGAAAGAAACCTGGCGCACTGAACCTACCATTTCTCTGGACGATGACAACGCGCCGGAACTTCCCTCCGCACCCTTTGATTTATCCAAGATTCTCGACGACAGGCAGGCCGCGCAAAAAGTCCAGAAGGTGATTGAACAACTCCCCGAACGTGACCGGCGGGTTCTGCACGACATATTCTTTGAAGAGCGAGACAAAGATGAAGTGTGCCGCGAGCTGGGCATAACCCGGGACAATCTGCGCCTGTTATTGCACCGGGCAAAACAGAAATTCAAGCGCTTATATGATGACGGGAACGATTCATTGAGGCTGGTCCCGGCCTGATGGCTGTGCAACGCCGGATCGCGCCGGCGCACTATTGAAATGCGAGGGGGCATTTTTGGCTATGGATCACAAAATGGTGGTTGCTCAGACAATTACTGAAAGATATTTGCTCGACGAACTCGACCCCACGGCCCGCAACGAATTTGAAGAGCATTACTTCAACTGCACCGAATGCGCGGCCGACGTCCAGGCTGCGGCTCTGCTGGTCGCGCGGATCAGGGAGGGAGCCATACCGAATCCCGAGGTCCACGCCGCGCCTGTACCGCCGGTGCGCCCGACTCCACCAACATGGCTCGCATGGTTGCGCCCCGCATTTATCGTTCCGGTCATGGCTACTTTGCTGGCCGTCGTTGGGTATCAGAATCTGGTTACGTATCCGCGGATGACGCGTCAATTGAGCAGTCCGCGGGTCTTAGCGTGGGCACCGGTAAACCTTAACACCTACGGATCGGAGAGTCCGACAATTACGACGCAGCCTGGGCAGCCCTTTCTGCTGCTTGTGAGAATTCCTCCGGGTGGTCCCTATTCCAAGTACACTGCGGACCTGTACAATCCGGCGGGCAAACTGGAATGGTCATTCGCGTTCCCGATTCCGGCGGCGTCCCAGGAAGACCGGTTGCCACTGCAGGTGCCGGGAGCGAATCGGGAGGCGGGGAGATACAAATTGGTGGTGCGGGGCATTACTGCTTCAGGGGATAGCAAGGATTTCGACACGTCGTTCGAATTACAAAATCAACAATAAGCTCAAAGGGAAGGGGCTAATATGGCTGCAAGTCCGAAGTTACCGATGACATCGGGGTCCGTCCAGCAGCAATATCACATGTACCACGCCGACGCCTACATACTCAACGCCGAACTCGAACACCCAATCAAGTTACCTTTTCAGGAATACGGACATGTTGTTCTGGACCACACCCGCCGCGAAAGCCTCATCACCCAATCGGTTGGCGAGACGAACATTGAGGGTCTGATTTCCTTCAAGCGTGGACACACCCGCGTCGCTGGCGCCCACGTCCAGCAGAAAACAGACGTCTTCGGTAACGATCACGCCGGCTGGGTGACACTGGCAACGGCGGCGCTCGAGGGATACAACGTGGAAGACATCATCACCGCCGATCGCGTGGTGGCGCAGCTTTCGACCCAGCACGCGATGACCAACGATCCCAAGCAGCCCATTAGTCACGTTCCCCGAGTGAACTTTCTCGGGACACGCTTCGAAAATTTTCGCGTCGGTGGATACCCTGTCGAAGTGGAGCTCGATCTGGCATTCTGCGGCCCCAAGCCGGAAGGCGACCGCTCCTATCTGCAAGACGGCAGTTTTCTCGATCGTGTGCAACGCCAACTCGATGGAATTGTCGAGACCCGTGACCTTCCGGAAAGCCTGGAGGAAAAGTATGGCGCTGAGATCGCCCACATCGACCATCTCAAGAAGCGCGCCAAAGATGCGAAGAGCGAAGCAGGTGCTAATAGCGGCTCGAACGGCTATCCTAAGCTGCGATGTTCACTGGTCAAGAAGATCAAGCTGCCGGTCGAGATTCCCGGAGTCAGGACATTCGGGAATGCCATCTTTATTCGAGACTTTGGCACTGTCTACTTGGCCGAACTCGAAGTTGGTGTCAACAACGGCCACAGCGACTTCCGGCACCGCGAGAGCGATCCTCCTCAACCGCAATCGAGCGACAGCAATTACTTCACTCTGAAGATGCTGGGCGTACGTCTAGGGTGTCCGGGCACCGGCGGCTCGGGTGGTTCCGGCGTTTCGGGCAACGGGCAAACGGTGCCGTAGCACGAGGGCTGACTGCAGTTATTACTCGGTCAGCTACTTTAGCCTTAGGCTTTTTCCTCGTAATCCTTATCTGCGGGCTAGGCTGTCATCGGGATAGCCCGCAGCCCGCCTTTGATCACGCTTACGAAGTTTTCCTGCGTGGCGACCTACAGGAAAGCCAAGCGGAAGCCCATCTAGAGTGCCAACGATTTCGAGATTCGAGTTCCGAATGGGCCTGGAAGTTCAGAATTTTGGAAGCCAAATCTCTCTTGTGGCGCGGGATGTATGCGGAGGTGTTGACGGTCCTTAACTCTCAGCCAACTCGACCCAACGACAAGGAGTTGCTGATTGAGATTCTCGCGCTCGAGGGGGCTGCCCATGCCCGACTGCATCAGTTCCATGAAGCGGACGAAAAGCTCGGAAAAGCAAAGCAAATGTGCCACATAACCTCTGAGGCAACATGTGGCGACGTCATCTTGGCTTACGGTGTTCTGGCTACACAGCGCGAACAGCTTGACTCCGCGAAACAGTCCTTCGAGGAGTCCATGCAATTCGCCCGAGCTCACAGCGATCGCCTGCTGGAGGCGACCGCGTTACTCGACCGAGGCTTGACGTCGCTCCGGGAAGAGCATTTTGATGAGGCCATCGATTGGACAGATGCGGCTTTTCGAGCAGCGACGACGTTGGGTGCCGGTAACCTCGTCCAAACGGCCCTCGGTAACCTCGGGTGGGCCCACTACTACCTCGGCGACACGGAAAAGTCACTAGAGCTTTCTCTCGAAGCGGCAAAGCGCGCCAGTCATGCGGGAAACGTCACCGGTCAGTTGACCTGGATCACGGCCGCCGGGAATGTCTACGCGAGCCGCGGGGACCTTGCCGGCGCTACCCGGTCGTATCGAGATGCTCTAGATCTAGCAAACAAGACCGGCGGTAAGGAAGCAATCTACGACACCTATCGCGCGTTGGCGCTCGTGTCGGTTGAGGACGACAAGCTACAGGATGCGCGCCAGTATTCCGACAAGGCCGACGACATTGCGCACGCCGATAAGAACCGCCTCGAAGGCCTTTATCCACTCTTCGTCCGGGGTTTGATCGCCGCCCAGTCGCACAATGGTGCGGAAGCGGATCGAATATTCCACGAAGTCGAAAGCGATTCGCAGACAAATGCCTCGCTGAAATTTCGCGCCGAGTACGCGCTCGCACGCCTCTACGAAGATGAAGGCCGCTCCGCTGCGGCCGACCGCGAGTATCGGACGGCTCTCAAAACCATCGAAGCTTCTCGATCGACGCTCAAGCGCGACGATTCGAAGCTACCCTTTTCCAACAATGCTCGTCACGTCTATGACGACTACGTCCATTTTCTTATAGGGAATAAAAGGACCGACGACGCGCTGCGCTGGGCCGAGTTCAGCCGCGCTCGCACCTTGGCGGAGGGGTTGGGATTGCCGACCAAGGGAGAATCGGATGGGCCTCCGGCGCTGGACGCTCGGCAGATCGCGCGGCGCGCCCGAGGCACGCTCCTTTTCTATTGGCTGGGGGAAAAGCAGTCGTATTTGTGGGCGATCACTCCGCGGAAGACCAGCTTGTTTGAATTGCCTGCCGGCAATGTGATCGACGATTTGGTGCGACGGTATAGCGAAGCGCTCAAGGTGCAGGACGTTCTAGCGTCGACCGACGAGAGTGGACAAGCCCTGTATCAGATGCTGATTGGGCCGGCGCGCGAGTTGGTGAAGAAGGACGCCAAGATTTTTGTCATCCCCGACGCCGGTCTGAATAATCTCAATTTCGAAACGCTGCTGGTTTCGAACGCGCATGCGCCGGAACCGAAGGTGCACTTTTGGATCGAAGATGTAACGATTGCAAATGCGAGCTCGTTGCGAGTGCTGGCGGCGGTGCGCACGAGGAACGAGAAACGCGAGCGCAGCCTGCTTCTGGTTGGCGACAGCGTCGCTCCGAACGATGAATATCGCGAACTGCCGCAGGCGGCAGCGCAAATGAAAAGCGTTGCCCGGCATTTCTCTACCAGGAACCAAAAGATACTTACACGGGAGCGGGCGACGCCGTCTGCGTATCTGGCCAGCAGCCCAGAGAAATTTTCCTATATTCATTTTGTCGCACACGGAACTGCCAGCCGGGTGAGTCCGCTCGATTCCGCGATTGTACTGTCGAAAGATAGCGCACAAGATGACTCCTTCAAGCTCTATGCCCGCGTCATCAAAGACCAAAAGTTACGGGCCGACCTGGTCACAATCTCGGCTTGTTACAGCGCCGGCGAGCGCGCGTACTCGGGCGAGGGCCTGGTCGGGCTTTCGTGGGCCTTCCTTGCAGCCGGCGCCCACAACGTGGTGGCGGCTTTGTGGGACGTGTCGGACGATTCCACGGCGAAACTCATGGACGAGTTTTACGATGAGCTTGCTCAGGGAGCTAGCGCGGATTCGGCTCTGCGCACTGCCAAACTGTCATTGCTTCGCAGCAAGGAATTCCACGATCCTTTTTACTGGGCACCCTTCCAACTCTATGCCCGGTTGGCCTGAGGAGCTCCGTTACCTCGCTCACGCTGTGGCACTACGTTCAAATCCGTAAAACATGAGACTTCACCCAGTCCAGAAACGGGGCTTCCTGGAAACTGGGCTGACTCGGCACTCGACGGCACCGTGCTTCCCCAAGACTCCCGTATTCCGGTTACTGGAGCTCATAAGCCCTAGCGCGACTCCCCACCAAACCCTGGGAACAACCGGCTCTGGAGAACGCCCTGGAAAATTTCGGCGCTCGCAAGCGTGACCGACGAAACGAATCTCGAAGTCCCCGCACTATCTCCTCAAGAGTGGCTTCGGTGGCCGGAACAACGGCACGACGTAAGGAGACAATATGGCGGAACTAAAAGCATGCTGCGCACCGGCCTCTTTCGCCAGCGCTGACGGTCGAACGCCACCTTTCTGTCATGCAAGCGAAACCGCTAACCCTTGCAAAAACGGCGCACGTTCCCAACCAAAGCTGTAATCCACCCCTTCCGAATAGTGAGCTAACTCGGTAAGTGCTTCTGCCTGACCAATTGCTCGACAATACAAACAAGCTCGAAAATGTTCCGGGCTAGACGTCCTCTTGCAGGAAGTTTCCTGGCATCGGTATTGATAAACGCCCCTGTATTGACTGATCGCGTCACGTCGTCAGCTACAGGGACTAATGCGAGTTGCTCGACGTGGTTATGGAGTCTTCGCCGTTTCCATCGCAATGCTTCCGGTGCTGGCAAAGTCAAGTCGCTATCGCCACACCATCAGCCATGATCTTCCAAGGGGAGCCAGCGAAAAACAGGATAGGGATTGGCGAGAATATCGGGCCTTAGCAGATCCTGCAGACTCAGGCTTTCGATTTTGATCCCGTACATCGTGAGACCACGAAGTCCTTTGCTTCACCGGTGTTATGATTTTTGAGACCGTCTATGACATCGCTCACTCACGTAGTTCCTTCTCCCTCCCAGCAACAAACTTTGGCGTACGATCCGCTGCTCGACGACGTTGGATACATGACCTGCATGACCCTGGTGCTGCTGGGAAATTACGCGCAGACCGGGCATCTCGGTGGACCGCTCGCCTACACACCGTACAATGTTGCGACGCATTTGGTCGGTCCTGAAAACGGCGGACTCCGTTTCGATTACCGCCGCCCGAAGCATCCTTACTCCGACAAATTCATGCTCGCGGCGGGACACTCGATCCCCACGTGCTACGCGCTGTGGATGATCATGGGCCAAGCGCTGTATCGCAAGTATCAGCAGACCGGCGATCCGCGTTACCGCGTCGACCCGCACGTCGCGATGCTGCCGGTCGACGCGTTGGGATTCCGGCGCGGCGCGGGAGCGCTGAAGACGCTGCTGCACGAAACGGATTTGGAAGAGCATCCGCTGTTCGCGCAAGCGAAAGGCCGCGGCATTCGTGCGCTCGCGGGACATGCCGAAAGCACGGACGTCACCAATGACGTAAACGGCGGGCCCTCGGGCATCGGCATCGCGACGGCCGCGGGCAAGGCCGCGTTCTGGGATGTGGCGGGCGCGCCCGACTCGCCGAAAGTGATCGCGCTGGAAGGGGAATTCGCGCTCACCGAGGGCCACGCGCAGGAGCTGAAGACGCAGGCGCTAGCGCTGCAAGTGGGAAAGCGTTTGCGCGTGCTGGTTTCCGACAACAACGCGGGCATCGACGATCGCCTGATTGGCGGCGTGATCGCCGCGCAGTTCGACGGCTACGATCTCGTGAATCAATGGACGTCGTATGGATGGAACGTCTTCACGCTCTCGAACGGCAACGATTACGGCGAAGTGGCTGCGGCGCTGAAAGCGATAGACGAAGTGGACCCGCACGACCGCCGCCCAATCGTCGCGATCGGCAAAACGACCAAGGGCTACTGGCCCGCAGCCGTCGGCGGAAAAATCCCCGGCTACAGCGGCGATCAATTGGTGAGTTACCCAAGCCATCCCTACGCGCTGAAGATGAACTCGGAATATTTTCTCGCGCTGGCGCAGACGTTCGAGAAGCGTTACGGCGTGGAGTTCGAAGGAATTCGCAAGGGCGCGGTCAGCAACAATCGCGAGCGATTGATCCAGTTTAAGACGAACATCGACGTGGTGATGTCGCTGCTCGGCCGCAACGGATTGGGCGATCGCCTCGCCGATCGCCTCGTGGAAATCGGCGACACTGTGCGCGACGACGTGAAGTTGCGCATCTCAGCCTCGAGTGATCCGTTCCTCGACGATCGCCTGCGCGTCGCGTCGCTACCCGAAGACCCGCAGAAGGTCTCGATTCGCAATGCGATTTCCGGCGCGGAGAAGCAAGTGAGCATTGCGCTGTTCAAGAAGCCGGGCGAGATCGCCGGAGCGCGTCGTGCGATTTCCGAAATCCTCAAGTGGATGAATTACGTCACTGAAGGGCGATTCTTCACTGTGGCCGCCGACCTCTCGGAGTCGATCAACGTGGAGCACGGCAGTTTGTGGGGACACTACAGTCCCACGGACAATCCGCTGGGCACGCGCCTGAAGGCGTCCATACAAGAAGCGGGCAATGTTTCCACCGCCATCGGGCTGGTGAGTCAAAGCGCTTCCGTCGATCCCGAAAAATTCGCCGGCGTTTGGGCTTTGAGTGGCACCTACGGAGCGTTCACCCCGCTGATGTACACTCCGGCGCGTGTCTGGAGTCAACAACATCAGGACAGCAAATTCCGCGTCGGCGTGCTGCATATTCTCGCCGCGCATTCCGGTCCTGAAACCGCGGCTGATGCGCGCACCCACTTCGGCGTCTTCGCGCCGCAAGTGTGGAAGCTGTTCCCACAGGGTCAGGTGATCAACTTGAGCTTTTGGGATTACAACGATGTCGCGCCCGGCTATTTCGCGGCGGCGGAAATCGCAGCGCGCGATCCGCGCGTGGGCATCATCACGCTGGAAGTGGCGCGTCCCGACTTCGCGGCCGCGGACCGCAGCCATTTCGCCGACTCCGATCTGCGTGCCGCGGCAAAAGGCCTGTACGTGATCCGCGATTTCGCGCCGGGCAAGCCGCGCCACGGTTACGTGATCGCGCAAGGATCGAGTTCCACTGTGAATCTCGTGAAAGTGCTGCCGAAACTCGAAGCGGCCGCTGTGAACGTGAAGGTGATCGCGGCGATCAGCGAGGACTTGTTCGATCGCCAGTCGCAAGCGTATCGCGATTCCGTGCTGCCGCCCGAGGCTCGTTACGATTTGATGGTGGTATCAACGGGCACGCGACGCATGTGGCCGCTGCGCAACCTCGGTCCGTTGACGGACGAGTATTCACTCACGTCCGACTTCGACAATTCCTGGAGAACCGGCGGCCTCGAAGCGGAAGTGATCGCGGAAGCGCATCTCGATCCCGATTCGATTTTCGCAGGCGTGGAGCGATTCGCAAACGAACGCGAGCGCCGCATCAGCGATCAACGCAAAATGATCGGCTAGTCGAGTGGGCTGTCTGCGCTCGTACAGCGTTGAGTTCCGCCTCTTTCCGGTGTCTTTTTCGCGGCGGCGTCAGCAAAGTCCTTGCCTACCGACAGCCGAACTCGGTGAAGGCCATTGCGCCATTCCAGGTATTACGCCCCCTCGGGATGCGCTTCCTGTTTTCCATCGACGAGGACGTAATTGGGTTGGATCCGACCATTAGCCGCAATAACAACTGCGAAGGCCGTTTTTGGTCTTCACCCTTTTGGTGAGATTGACTTGCCGGTTCACCTGGTTTTACCTCATTTAAGTATCACCAACGGTATCAAAGCATGTCAACCATAACAAAACAAAAGAACTGGCGGAGCGGGCAGTCTCGCGCTAACCCTTCTCCGCGAGAATTCCCTGCTAACAGGGAAAAATACAGGGAATTTGCGAAATTCTGCCCTCAAAATAACACACTTCTCTCTCTAAGATGCACATTTTGCTGGAGCAAGTGGTGCTTTCCCTCCAAAGCGGAACAGGGAATTAGCGGAGGAGGATCAGGGAATTAACAGGGTCGTATCAGGAATTAAATCGTTGAACAGCGAAGTATTGCAGAAGGGCGTTGCTCGAACGCAAATCTTGAGGAAACCCAAGCTGGCGTCGCTGCCCTGCCCAACTCAGTGGAATGTGCTTATAGAGATTCGCAAATTTCAGAGTGAGTGGCTGACGTCCTTCGAGGATCGCTTCTACAATGTCCGGCGCAAGAAAAGCGCAGCCGAGGACGTTGCGCACCCTACATCGACGCTCTTCTCGTCTTTGTCAACAGTGCGATCGCCGTGCATGGTGCGGTAGCTCTCCGCGGCGACTGCTCCGACCCGAAGTCGATGACCACGTAGTTGACCAACGCCGTCAGCGCGTTGCTTCCGCTTTGGCGAGTCGGACCGGCTCCGAGCTGCGGTGTCCATGGCGTGCACTTCATCTCTGCGGCCTGGGCCATTTCGATCGAAGTGTGCGTCGTAGAACGCGTCCGCCACGTCGAGAGGCGTTTCTTTCACCTTTAATCGCAGCGCTCGCTGAACCCCAGCATAAAGTTCCAGCAGATTTTCCCGAGGGCCGTTTCGCCTAACCGTTCTTGGATTACTCCGGATTGCCGACGATCCCGGGACTTGACTCGATTCGTCAACACAAGCGCGTTTATTGTTGCCTATGTGGTGAAACTTCCTACAAGCCGACTTCTGGCCCGGATGACTTCCGGGTTGTCCGTTATCCGGGGAGTGACCGCGATTGATTCTCACCAGCCGACTTCTGCATACCTGGCGCTCAGTTACGTAGTTAGCTCCCGCAATTGTCTGAGAGTTTCAGAAGGTTCAGAGCGGATGGTATAGTCCGCATTCACTTCGGCAGTACGAATGATCCCTTCCTTATCGACCACGTACCGTGCAGGTATCGGTAGTCTTTCCATAGGCGGGACAAAGTCCCGCCTATGGCTGGTTAGTTACTTGCCCGTGCCAGTCAGAGCGACGCTCTGCGGGCTGCCAGGTGCATCGTCGGTGAACATCAGGTCGCCGGTGCGCGTGCCGGTCAGGGTCGGGGTGAACGATACCTTCACCTCGCAACTCGCTCCAGCGGCCACCGTGCCTCCGTTGACGCATGGAGTCACTTTCTTGGTCTCTTTGACGGCCACCAGCGCGAAATCGCCAGAGGTCGCGATCGTGCTGATGCTCAGTGCCCCAGTCCCACTGTTAGTGAGAACGACCTTCTTTGCTGCGCCTGTGGCACCCACAGCAACCTTGCCCCACTTCAGCGACGTGGGCGCTAGCGAAACCTGTGGGCTACCACCGCCGCCGCAGCCAGCGAAAGTGAACGATCCGACTTGGGTACTCCAATCGAATTGAGTCGTGGTCTTGTAATACTCCTGCGTATACCAGAAGGTGCATCCGTCCTGGTCGATCCGCATCGCACTATAGTCGCCCCAGCGGTTCGAGGTGTCAGGCTGCGAACCCGCGCCCGCAACCAACTGGACTTCGGACTCCAGCGTACCCGCGGCGTCGCTGGGAGTACGACCAGCCACATAGATCGACGGATAAGTCGGCGTTCCGTTGGGACACTTGCTGCCGCAGGATTCACTGTAGCCGAGGAGGATGTCACCCGCTTTGTCGCGTGTGAGTGAACCCATCCAGCGCCAGGTTCCATCGGGAGCATACGTACCCTGCTGATAGACGCTGAGCGCAGTGGGCGGGACGGCCGATTCAGCCGCGGTGATCTCCATCCATCGAACGCCGCCCTGGTTTCCGGAAGCGGTGACATCAAAGTTCACGAACCAGTGCTGGTCGCCGCTGCTGCCGTCATTCCAGTACGCGAAGCGGTACATCAGACGGTCGCCGAGAGAGTCGGCTTCGTCCGAAATTCCCTTTTGGGGGACACAATCACCGCCGTAGCCGCCATTGCATGCCGGGGTGAACGTGGCAATCGGAATCAACTGATCATTGTCGTCACCAGTGAAGGTCGCGCCCTTACTCCAGTTGGCTGGGTTGTTAATGTGTACCGAGTAGAGCGAAAGGTGAGAGTTGTCGACATCGCCCACGCTGCCAATGGCAAACTGGTCCTCGCCAGAAGGAGGCAGGGTTGGCGAATCAAGGTCGGCCGGCAACAGGCTGTCTTCGGAACTAGTGTACTGATGGCAAATCTGCTCCGCGGTCGCGTCGCCCACTAGCATTTTCGTTCGGTTGTAAGCGCACAACACCGGCCCCACGAAGCCGCCTGCTCCCGGACCGAAGTTATTCCAGGTTTCGCCGTAGTTGTTAACCCAGACTGCCCATTTGGGGTAGTCGGGGAAGCCGCCGTTCACAACCGGGTACTCATACAGGTAGTAGGAGCCAGTGGCATCGGCGCTGGTTGAAATCGCGACACAAACACCGTATGAGCCGGCGAACACGTTCTGAGCGAGTAGCCAGCGATGCGCCTGCGTGTCCCACTGCGCGATGATGTCCCCGTCATTGTTAGACGCGCAGATCCCGCCGAGGCTGCTCCATAGCGTGTTACCCTCAATGGCCGCGCCACACGAATAAGGAGATACCTTCGAACAAATCGTATACGAGGTGTTGACCCACTGCACGATCTGAGTGTCGCCGACCGCCATGTTGGTGTCGGGAGGAGCGTCGGGAACGCTGTAGTTGGGGAACCCATTGCCGACTCCGAGGAAGTTCGCGATTACGCTGTAATTGGCTTCCGGGCCGTTGACCGAGCTCTGTTCCACCGGGTCCACGACTTGGCCCTGGCCGGCTAAACGCTTGGGAACCCGGCGAACCGGATTCGCTTCATGAAAACCATACTGCGGCGTCTGGGGTTGCTGGGCCAACTCCCCAAGAGGAGGCGAAACGGCAAATGCAACCGGATGTTTCACTTGATCCTGCGCGGCGAGTGGCAGGCTACATACCAATAGCGCGATCAAGGAAAAACAGCATGTGACAAAGTTTCGTTCTGTACGCATGATCTTTCTTGTTCCTTTCTTTGATACTCCTCGGGGTTCGGTTGGGCGGTAAGTGGATCGCAGTGCTGGGTCGAAACTACTAGTTCCAATAGTCGTGAATCGACTGACTATAACCTTTTTTGTCCAGCCCGCATAGTGTGAATAGTTTTGCATCATCAGAGCATCGTTAAAAGCAACGAGCCCGCGATTTGGGGGGTTTAGCGGACCTGCGTCTATGTCCGGGACCCAAAGCCGCAAAATCGGGGTCGGAAGCGCTGCGGCACATTCGCCTCGGGTGCTGCGTGGTAAACTCCGAATTTCGTTTCAGGGAGAGACCCACCTGTCGCAAAATCAGCACTCCTCGGTTTCGAGGGTTTCGAGTTCTTCGCATTGGCTGGCGCTGTTTACGCTGCTGGTGTGCGGCGCAGCCACCGCAACGGCGCAGCACACTGTCGTGGAAAAAAACGGACTGAACGGAAGCATTCAAACCGACTACAACGCCGCCGGCAAAGCGACGGAGATGCGTACCATCGGCGCCGATGGCAAACTTCAGCAGAAGGTCGACTACGAATATCTACCGGGTTTTTACGTCGCTCAGCAGACTAACACTACGTATTGGCCCAGCGGCCAGCTTCGCAGAGTCGCACGCAATACCTATGACGAGAGCGCAAACTTCACCGGTGAATTCATTCAGGCGTTCGACGAGTCCGGCAAACAGACTGGCGGCCACAAACTGACGCACGATCCGTGGACTGGAGTGTACCGTTGCTCCGAATGGAATGTTGCCGCGCAGGACTACCGAGCCATCGACTGCCCCTCCGGCGAGGAAGAGCGCGGTGGAACGGACGAGCTGAAAACATTCACCTATGACGAGGTGATGAAGAATCTCGAGGCAGCGAGGGTCACCGCCCGGCGGGAGCGGAAAATAGGGCGTATGCAGCCCATGATTCCGATCCATCCGCCGATTACTTCCGCACAGAAAGAAGTGGGACTCGTCTTACCCGCGCAACTCCGTCGCGGTGAGCGGGTATCTGGGACCGTGGTTGAGAATCCGGATCAATATAGTGAAATGCCGGGGCTCGCGGTCACGCGCGTTGCGGTGCCGTTCGAGTCCACCGGGGAAGCTTCGCAATTGGCAGGGTGGTTGTTCGAGACGGAGGGCGAAGAAGCGCGGCATGCCGACGGACCAATTACATTGATGGTTCCACGGCTGGGCTCCGGATTGAACATCACCTTTCGCCAAGCCGGAAATCCCGCTCATTCCGTTTCGCAGACGCTGAATTTCCCCCAGCTCTCAGAAAAGAAGTCACTCCGCCCGAACTCGTTTCAGGCGCCAGCGCTTTGCTTGAAGGGCGAACTCTGCGTGGTGAGCGGCCCCTTCAGTGGCGACAGCGGTAAGACCTTCGCTGCCTTCGAAGATCGGCCGGCGACAATCGTGGCCGAAACAGTCGACACTGCCTACGTCGCCATTCCAGAGCCCACCGCGCCGGGGACACGGCCATTGTTTATCGCGGAAGGACCGAAAGTGGCCGCGCTGCCCGTGGTGGTGGGCGAGTTTTTCATCAAGAACAACGGGCGCGAGTTGCAAGCCGGCGAGACCCTGATCACATTTCCGACGCTGGATGGTCCCGGAGACATACCGGACCCAGCCTGGCAGATCGGCAACTACCCGGCCACTAATCTTCAGCGGGCGCAGCAGTTAATTCCCGGATTCCGGCCGTCACAGGGAGATCGCGAGGTGCGCGAAAAACTCGAAGCCAACGAAGACGAAAAGGGAGAGCCCCAAGAAAAGCGAGAGATCAAAGAGAAGAAACAAGAGGGAGAAATTCTCCTCGTCGTCCAGAACCTTGCGCCGGAGCAGATTTCGTTGCGCAGCTCCAGGAACGAAGTCCTGGTCTTCCATTTGAGCGACGAGGCATTCCGCCGCGGCGAGTTCAAATACGACCTCGTGGTTGAGGCCAAGAAAGCGGGCAAGGTCGAAGTCAAGGGCTACGTCATCCCGTTTCTCGCGCCCGTTGCCGGTCAAGAGTTCAGCGTCGACGCGGCTCGGCGCCACGTCGGCAGTAATTAGAGGAATCCTGCTAGTGGTTTCCATAGATCCGCCGTAACCGCATGGCGTGTGCCTGCAAGCTTTGAGTGAAGTCAAGCGGCCTTCGTCAATCG
>Ga0182018_10002460_pt1 | contig 18487 bp, 18 predicted proteins | sample 812P2MmetaG_FD_120490 | JGI IMG/M metagenome (GOLD analysis project Ga0182018, IMG submission 120490) | Permafrost microbial communities from Stordalen Mire, Sweden - 812P2M metaG | ecosystem: Environmental > Terrestrial > Soil > Wetlands > Permafrost | place: Sweden: Stordalen | collected... | reverse complement strand
GCTCTCCGAGGAACGCTGCAGGAATTTTCAGCCTGCCTTTTGCATCGACCGTAGCGGGATGATTCCCCCGAAGCATTTCTCACGCTGCCTGACTGACCGAGAGTTCGTCCGTGTCTAGCCACTTGCCCCTACTTTTGCCCACTTCCTACCACATTTGGCCACGATAATAGTCTGCGCGGCTGAGAAGTCAAGCGGAAATCTTATGAAAACAAAAGTTTTTTGGCAACGCGTGCCGGAAATTCGGAGTCGAAGAAGTCCGACCCCTACATGTGGTGTGGCACGGTGGCGTACCAACGATTCCTTGTTAGGTTGCAGCCGAGCGGAATTTTTGTGTCGTAAGAGTAAACGAAATTTGGCTTGGTCCAGCCGGTGAAATCCAGATTTCGGCAGGCTGGAGCTTCCCGGCTCTGAAAAAATCTGGAAAGGGCGCTATTGCGGCGACGGCGAGCTTCTCTTTAGCATCATCGCCACGATCGGCCTCGATTCATAGGCGATGTCGGCGCTGGGACGAAAGGATTTGTACCAGTTGCGAATGAAATCGAGCCGGTTTGAAACAGCAGTATGCTATTGCACGGGTGGCGGGTTGCGGAACGTATTCAGATCGCGCAGAGTTTGTTGTTCGTCGGGAGACAAGCCGCGCATAAACTCGGGGTCGTTAAGTCTGGCTTCCCGCTGCGCTGGCGGCATGTTATTGAGCACTCGCTGTCTGCCGAGAATCAGCAGGCGCCGCTCCGGCGGTAGCGCCTGCCAGCGCGGCAGCAGGTTATCGCGAACGTATTGCTTCTGTTCGGGCGTCATGCGGTCGAAAATTTCACCGCGAATCCGGATATCGTTTCTCTGCTCGGGCGTAAGTTGGTTCCACTTCTCGAGATTCTGGCGAATTTGCGCCTGGCGCTCGGGCGGGAGGCTTTTGAAGCGGGCGTTATTCTGCATGAAGCGGTGTTGCTCTTCAGGAGATAGATCCCGCAGCTGGTCCACCCATTTCGGCGGGAGGCCCGCCATGTTACGAGCGTTTGGCTGGCCCTGGGCCGGCGCGGGGGCGTTTGGCCGCGCAACGCCGTTCTCGGCGGTCTTCTGATTGGGGGCCGGCTTCTGAACCTGATTCGGCACAGTCGCAGACTTTGGCTTAGTCTGATTTTTCTGAGCCGCAGCCGCTCGACGATTCTGCATGCGGCGATTCGGACGCTGCGCAGAGGCAGACTGCGCAGAAAATGCCGCAAGCGCGAGAAGCGCTGCGAAACAGAGCACGCAAAATATGGCCGACCGGCGGATCACTAAATCTGGCCGTCCTTTGGCTGCTGATCCTGCTGAGTCTGCTCCGGCTCCTGGGTCGAGACCGGCAATTCAGAGAGCGCGTCGAAGCCCTTTAGCACGTCGTAGTTTTCGAGAACGCCGAGATCCTTGATCACGTGAAAATCCTGCTCGCTCTGAGCAGTCGCAACGGCATTCTCTGCCGTTGGGAACTTGCCCATCCATACGGATAATGCAAGCAAGATCGCAAGTGCAAACGCCAGGCGTGGAGCGGGCACAAGCCAGTCGAACAGACTTCTACGCGGCTCGGCGGAAATTCGTGCGCGCACGCGCGCATCGAAGGCTCCTGACGGCTCAATGGCCGGCATCTCGTTCAGCACGCCGAATAATTTTCGAAATTCTTCAATCCGCTCGCGGCACGCCGGGCACACCGCTGCATGCGATTCCACGGCACTTTGCTCCGCGGCGTTTGCTCGCCCGTCAAGATATGGAACCAACTCGGAAGAAATCCGTTCGCAATTGGCTTTGTAATTCATGATGGCCTTCCCTTCCCGGTCCCCGCCGTTTCGGCCGGAGCCGGCGACGCTGCTCCAGCAACGAGCGGCGCCAATTGAACTCTGAGTGTTTCATAGGCCCGGAATAATAACGATTTTAGCGCAGCTTCCGAGCATTCAAGAACTTTAGCAATCTCCACGTAATCCATGTCTTCGTATTTGTGGAGCAAGACAGCGATACGCTGCTTTTCGGGCAACGACTCGACGGCATTACGAATCACTGCGGCGCGGTCGCGCTCCAGCAGTAATTGATCTACGCGCATCTCACGTGCCGGCAGTTCCATGGACGGCTCGTGCTCTTCGGCTGGAGCGTCGAGCGAAATTTCCAGCAGGCGGTGACGCGTATCACGGATGCGATTGAGCGCCAGATTTGTCGCTATGCGAAAGAGCCAGGTTGTGAACTTCGCGCTCGGCGCATATTTCGCGCGGGCACGATAGACGCGGATAAAAACTTCCTGCGACAAATCTTCGGCCGTGGCCGAATCGCGCACCATGCGATAGAGAAAACTGACAAGCGGCGTCCGATAGCGCTGAAGCAGAAGCTCGAAGGACGCATCATCCCCCGCTTTCGCCTCCAGCATTAACTGGACGTCGGACCTGGCCATGATAGCCACATCATATCGAACACTCATGGCGAGATAAAGTTGCGGTTTCGGCTACGCATGGGCACGGTTAACCCATTAGCTCGTCAATAGGATGCGGATATGGGGAACAGGAACTGTAGAAAACTGCGAACACTAGTTTCAGAGCTCTCAGAGCGGCTGCTGAGTCTCGCTAAGATGGTAACACCAATCGCAGCAATAACATGAGAAGGACGCCCAAGAAAACGAGGACGGGCAATCCTGCGGACGGTTCGCGGTTTACCTCCGGGACCAAATCGGATGCGGCCACGTAAATCGTCACGCCCGCGGAAAACGGCAGCGCCAGCGCCACCTCGCCGCGCAGGACATACATCAAACCGACACCGAGAAGTGTGGCACCACCCAAGACCGCGGATGAGAGCAACGCGACCCGGCGGCTCTGGCCGCTCGCCAACATGAGGGACGCGACCGTGAAGCCCTCTGGAAGTTTGTGGAGAAATACGGCAATAAAAATTACGGCACCGAGCCACGCGGACACGAGAACTCCCGAGGCGATCGCGACGCCATCAAAAAATGTGTGAATCACGAGGCCGAGAAGCGCGGCGTAGCCCGCGTGAGACGGCGACAATTCTTCGTGATGCGTTTCTTCGCCAAAGTGGAAATGAGGAGCGACGGTGTGCTCGAAGAAATGCACGAGCATGTATCCGGCCAGGACAAGAACGAAAACAAATGTCGTGCGATTATTCAGACGGAGCGACTCGGGAATCATTTCGAGAAATGCTGTGGCGAGCATGAATCCGGCACCGAGCGCGATGAAATATTTCAGGTAAGCACGGGACCACTGCCGCCGGACTATCGTCAACCCACCGAGGAGGTTCGCAGCCGCAGCAATCACGCCTAAGAGCAAAGCAAGCGCGAACCGAGATGCGCCGACAGGAACCATGGTCAATCTCAGCCGCCGTGGCGGAACAGGATCACATCGCCATCTTGCACGATGTATTCCTTGCCTTCGAGGCGGAATTGGCCGCGTTCTTTCGCGACGGCGAAGCTGCCTGCGGCAAGCAAATCTTCCCAGCGCACGACTTCCGCTTTGATGAAGTTCTTTTCGATGTCGCTGTGGATCGCGCCGGCGGCTTTCTGGGCCGTCATTCCGCGCTCGATTGTCCAGGCGCGGCACTCGGGTTCGCCGCAGGTGAGAAATGAAATCAATCCGAGAAGCCGATATGTGGCCTGAATCAACCGATCACGACCGGATTCCGTGATTCCGTAGGCCTTCATCATTTCCGCGACTTCGGCGTCGGGAAGTTCAGCAAGTTCGGCTTCGATTTTTCCGCAGAATGGCACGACGGCGGTCTGAGGCTTCGTTGCCAATTTTTCGAGCTTATGTTTTTCGATGACGTGGTCAATTTCGGAAATTTCGTCATCGCCGAGATTGAGGACGTAGAGCATCGGCTTCTGCGTCAGGAACGTAAAACCTGTGACAGCCTTTTTTTCTTCGGGCTTAAATTCCATTTCGCGCAGCGGTTTTTCAGCTTCGAGGGCCGCGCGGCAGCGAAGAAGCACGCTTTGCTCGAGCTCAATCTGCGGATCTTTCTTTTTCTTCAGGTCTTTCTCGACGCGCTCGAGGCGGCGGGTGGCCTGTTCGAGATCGGTGAGCATAAGTTCGATTTCGATGCTGTCAATATCGCGCATCGCATCAATGCTTCCCGACGGGTGCGGTATTGCAGGATCATCGAAGACGCGGACGACGTGGGCGAGCGCGTCGGCCTCGCGAAGAGGCACGAGCGACGCCGAATTTTTCTCGCGGTCCTTCTGAAGACCGCCGATATCCACGTATTCAATCGTGGCGAACGTAATTTTCTTGGGCTTGAAAAGCTCCGCGAGCTTCGTAACTCGCGCATCGGGAACACGGGCGATGCCAACGTGAGCCTGTCCCGGCTGCGTGCGCGATTCCACACGCGCGCGGGTGAGGATTCGAAACAAACTTGTCTTGCCGACTTGCGGCAGTCCTATAATTCCGGTTTGCATGAGTTTGTGATACTAGCACGTGCTCGAGGTTCCTCAGAATGCCTGCAGCCAAAAAACCAAAGCGATATCCATTCAATCATTTAAAAGCTGTGCGCCATCTCGCCGGGGTTGACCCGCATTTTGAGAATCTTGTCGGGCGCGTCGGGCGATTTCGAATGGAAATGGACACGCACCCAAGCCCGTACGAAGCGCTCACGGAAGCAATCGTCTACCAGCAATTGAATGGAAAAGCTGCGGCGTCAATCTTGAAGAAAGTCAAAGACCAAATCGGTGGCGGAGAATTCCCGACGCCCGCGCAAGTAACGGCGGCAACGGACGCTGAGCTTCGCGCCGCTGGCCTCTCGCGGCAAAAAATTGCGGCGATTCGCGATCTGGCCGTGAAAACGATTGAGGGAGTTGTGCCGGGAATGAGCGAAGTCGAAAATCTCAGCGATGACGAGATCGTTTCGCGGTTAACCGCCGTCCACGGCGTCGGCGTGTGGACTGTCCAAATGTTTTTGATATTTCGACTCGGCCGACCGGACGTGCTGCCTACGCTTGATTACGCGGTGCAACAGGGGTTCAAGCTTGCATACGGAAAACGAAAGTTGCCGAAGCCAAAGCAACTACTGGCGTTCGGCGAGCGCTGGCGACCGTATCGAAGTGTTGCGAGTTGGTATTTGTGGCAGGCGGTTCATTTGCATCGATCGAAGAAGGTGAATCCGAAGGCGCGGTGACGTTGCGACCGGACGAACGGTCGTCTCGTTTCAGCGCGATCGAGTAAGTAGAACGGAATTCCGGGAGGCGGGAGCCTCCCGGCTCTGAAGTTTCCGTTAGGAGTTCGCCGACGCAGCGTTCTTGCGGTGGCGGGCGCTACCTGGAGATTTCGCGGACCGTTAGAAATAGGCCGGCGAGGCCCAGCAGAAGAATCGTGACCTCGATACGGACGGAAGCGCGATGCAAGCTGTCGAACTCCACGCGCAACGGGCTTTCGACCGGCGTCGAGTCAATTGAGCCCATCTCAGCGCGCAACACCGTCATGCGGCGAGACACAAAATACTGCGATGAAAACGTCAGCGCCATCATCAAGATCACCGCAAAGGCCGCCGCCCGAAACCATCCGGTTAGCGACTTCTGCTCGAGAATCAGCGCCGCCAGATAAATAAACCCCGCGATGATTCCACCCCAGTGCAGCTGCCCAAGCGAATAGCCCACCACCGCGCCCGCGTCATGGCGATTGCTCAGCACCGTGAATGCACCCGGCGCGACCGCGAAGCTCAAGAAGATAATGCTCCCCACCCACGTACCTAATGCGAATACTTCAACGAAACGCAGGATAGAGGTCATGGTGAGCTTCCATTAGAATGGGATTTCGGCCGGATTATGTGGTGCGCTCCGTTTCGGTGAAGCAATCTCTCATCGAAGCAACTGGGAGCCTGGACGGCCGATCAAAGATTGATGGTGGGCGACCAAGGACTTGAACCTTGGACCTCTCCCGTGTGAGGGGAGCGCTCTAACCACTGAGCTAGTCGCCCGTAGACGTCTTCATTCTTGTAGCAAAAGGCCGGACCAATTGCAAACCAAGACCAGCTCCGCGCACACGCAGATCGCTGAATTGCAGCAGGCAATCGCGAGCGTCGTCAAGGGCAAGGAAGACGTGATTCAGCTCGCGCTGATCACGCTTCTGGCGCGCGGGCATTTGCTGATCGAAGACGTGCCCGGTGTGGGCAAGACAACGCTTGCGCAGGCGCTCGCGCGCTCGTTTCACTGCTCGTTTCAACGCATCCAATTCACTTCTGACTTGCTGCCAAGCGACGTGATCGGTGTGAGCGTGTTTGATCCCGTGAGGCAAGCATTCGAATTCAAGCCCGGGCCAATTTTTGCAAATGTGGTTCTGGCCGATGAAATCAACCGGACGACTCCAAAAACGCAATCGGCGCTGCTTGAGGCGATGAGCGAATCGCAAATCACCGTGGACAATTACACGCACCGGCTGCCGGAACCGTTTCTGGTGGTGGCCACGCAGAATCCAATCGAACATCACGGCACTTATCCGCTGCCCGAATCGCAACTGGATCGTTTTCTGATGCGGATTCGCATGGGATATCCCTCGAAGGCGAGCGAGAAAGAAATTGTGCGCAACGGAAGCAGCGCTTCGCCGGCGGAGTCCGTGGTCGCTGCCATGGATGCCGCGGACGTGCTCGCGATGCAGGAAACTGTGAAGAGCGTCAAGGTGGATGATAGCCTGCTCGATTACGCGCTTGAGATTGTCGAACGCACGAGAACCTCGGAGCAGTTGAATCTGGGCGTCAGTCCGCGCGGCGTGGTGATGTTGCATCGCGCTGCGCAAGCGCGCGCGTTCCTTGACGGCCGCGATTATTGCCTTCCGGATGATTTCAAGCGGCTCATCCTTCCTGTGTTTGCGCATCGTGTGGTGGTCAGCTCGCGCTACGTTTCCACTCGCAAAAAATCAGCGCAGGCCGAAGCCATCCTCGACGAATTCGTCGAGACGACCCGCGTTCCACTCTAATGTCCACATCATCCTTCGTCGCACGGCTCTGGAGCGAACGCGATCGCCCCGGATGGCGATTGTTCGCCGTTTCTATGGCGACGCTTGCGGTGGCGATGATACTGGCACTGTTTTCGGCGGCGGTTGCGCAGGAAGGCCGAATCGGGCTCGCGACGGCGTCGGCCGTCGGAGCGCTGGGGCTTGCCGGTTGGGTAGCGGTCACGTTCGTGCCTGCGCTCGCGAAACGCACCAGCCTGCGCTGGATCGCGTACCAGGTGGATTACAAGCTGACGCGCGAGGGAATCGTCTATCTCGGCGTGATTTTGATCGTCGTTCTCGCGGCCGTAAATACCGGAAACAATCTGCTTTTTCTGATTCTGGGCTGCCTGCTCGCGGGAGTTTTGATTTCGGGCGTGCTCTCGCGAGCCGTGCTTACTGGGATTGAATTCAAGCTCGAACTGCCCGAACACATCTTTGCCGAACAGCCGATCCTTGCCACAGTGGAAGTGAGAAACGACAAAGAAGTGTGGCCGTCGCTATCGCTTCGCATCGTCGGGGAAGGCAGCGCGAAGCATCCGGCGGAAATTCTGGCGCGGCCTGTTTATTTTCCATACGTCCCGAGGCGCAATTCGGCGCGGCAGAAAGTGCAGCTTAACTTCCCGAAGCGCGGCATTTACAAGCAGGATGCATTTGGGATACGCACCAAATTTCCATTTGGATTGTTTGAGAAAACGCGGCGCGTCGACTCGCCGCTCGAGGTGGTCGTCTATCCGCACGTTGAACCGGCTGAACAAACTTATGAAATTCTGCCGCTGATCAGCGGAGAGATGGCCAGCCACTTCCGCGGGCGCGGCAACGACTTGCACGCCATCCGGGAGTACGTGACGAGCGATAGCGCTAGGTTCGTGGATTGGAAGCTGTCGGCGAAAACTGGCTCGCTGAAAGTTCGCGAGTACGCGCGGGAAGACGAGAGGCGGCTGGTGCTCGTTATCGATCCATTTATCGGCGCAGCGCGCACGGACCTCGGCAAACTTGCAAGCGACGAACATGCGGCGCGATTCGAGCGAGCGGTTGAGTTGACTGCGAGCATCGCCTGGCATTTTCAGGGCATGAATGCGGTAATGCAGTTCCGCACGGACCGGATGGCGACGCCGATGGCGCCGGCAAATGAAATCATCTACGACATTCTGCGCGAGTTGGCATTTATTGAACCGAAGACATCGGAAACGGGCGGAAAATTTCTCGACGAGTTGGCGGCGGAGACTGAAGTTTTCAAAATCATCGTGACGCGGCGAGCACAACGCTCGTTGCCCTCAGCATTGTGGTCTTCCTCATACTTCATCTTTTTCGATTCGCTGTAATTATTCATCGCTGCCGCTGTAGATCCAACGTGACGCGCAACCTGTGCGAAAATGGCGCGGCAAATGAGTCGGCGCCCTAAATCGCTTGCGGCATTTCGAAAGCAGCTGCTTCGATGGTTTCGCGCGAACCGGCGCGTCCATCCGTGGCGGCGCGATCGCGACCCGTATCGCGTGTGGCTCGCGGAAGTAATGCTACAGCAGACGCGCATCGCGGCCGTGATTCCTTACTACGATAATTTTCTCAGGCATTTTCCGGAAGTCCGGGCGCTCGCGCAAGCTTCCGAACAAGATGTTCTGCGCCACTTGGCCGGACTGGGCTACTACAGCCGAGCGAGAAACCTGCATCGGGCGGCCAAGGAAATCGTGGAGCGTCACGGCGGCGAGTTTCCACGCGATTTCGACGCGGTGCTGAAGCTGCCAGGAATCGGGCGTTACACGGCCGCTGCGGTGCTCAGCATCGCGTACGGCGCGCCATACGCAGTGCTCGACGGAAATGTCGCGCGCGTACTTGCGCGGCTTGGCGCGATTCGCGGCGATCTCCGCGCACCGCGCCAGTGGCAGCAACTCGCGGGGACATCGCAGGAGCTATTGGCAGTTCAATCCGCAGGCGATTGGAACCAGGCGATGATGGAGTTGGGCGAAACAATCTGCACGCCGAAATCTCCAAATTGCGAGGCGTGCCCTGTTAGCGGCTGTTGCGTGGCGCTGAAGCGCGGCCTGGTGGACGAAATTCCCGCGCCACGCAAGAAGCGTGCTCCAGTCAGGCAGCGCATCGAAGCGGCCGTGCTGCTCGATAAGCGCGGGCGGACGCTGCTTGTGCGCGATCCGGGCGCCCATGACGATGTGCTTTTTTCGCGCATGTGGCAATTCCCTGCCGTGCAGACAGCGGGGAATGACGGCGCAGAATTAGCGAAGCATTTGCGCGATAAATACGGTTTCGCGCCGATTGCTTTAACCGAACTTGCGCTCGCAAAACATTGTGTAACGTTTCGAAATATTACGCTGGCGCCCTTTCTCGCGCGTGTGAGCGAGCTGCCCAAGATTGCCCACTCGCGTGCGTTGTTGCTGTCGCAACTCAACCGCGTCCCCGTTTCCAGTGCGACTCGCAAAATCGCCGCGGCAGCGCTCGATGCGATTGATTCCGGCGTTACCGATAGGGGCAGGGCTCGAAATGGCCGCGCATCATGAATGCTAGAATAAAGATTCACGATGACCACGGCGGCGCAGACCGAGCCGGTATCTCTGCCGGCAATTGAGCGATATTTCGAAGTCTCGCTCTTTCTGCTCGTGTCGATCGGCATCATCGCTGTAATCTCCACCGGAAAACTCGATCCAGTCTCGATGCTTGTGCCGGCGGCTGTGCTGGCGTGGAAAGGCATTCGAATCTTCGGACGTCACGGCCCGGAGCTATCGCCTCGCGCGGCGACGGGCCTGGTGCTCGCGTACTTCTTATTCTTCCCGATCGATCTTTGGTTCATCTCGCGTTCGATCGCGATTGGCGCGCCAAATCCCGCGCTGTATGCGGCGTTGCTAGCCGCGATCCACCTGATGATTTTTGCCACGCTCGTGCGCCTGCTCTCCTCGCGCACGCAACGGGATCAGATGTTTCTGGCGATGCTTGCGGTGACGTGCATGCTCGCTTCGGCGATTCTCACCGTGGACACGACGTTTCTGATTTCGCTGGCGATCTTTTTATTGATTTCAGTTTCGACGTTCGTGGGATTGGAGATTCGAAAGAGCGCAGCGGGAGCTGTGACGCCTCCGCTCGAAGCTGGAAGCCCTGCCGCGAAACGCCTGAACCGCGCCATCGCGCTGACTTCAGTTTTCGTGACGTTCAGCGCACTCGTCATCGGCGCAGGAATTTTCTTTCTGATTCCGCGATTCACGGCCGGCTATCTAAGCGCGTTGAGCATTCGCCCGTCGCTGATGACGGGGTTCAGCGACAACGTCTCGTTGAATCAAATTGGAGAGATTAAAAGAAACACGGCAGTGGTGATGCGCGTGCACATCGCGGGCGATCCCGGACGCGCGCAGAACATGCACTGGCGCGGAATCGTGCTCACGGATTTCGACGGCCGGCGCTGGTCGAAACGTGCGCAGGAACAAATCGTCCTGGTGCCCTCCACCGGCGGAGCCTACTTAATTGGCGATTCAAACTTGCGCGCAAACGATTTTGCGACACTCAACTATACCGTGCTGCTCGAACCGATCGCGACCGACGCGATTTTCGTCGCGCCGCGCGCGGTAGAGCTGCGAGGACGATTCGGGCCTGGAATCGATCGGCCGGGCGCGCCGCCACGCGCGAGCTACATCCAAATGGATGCGACGGGGACGCTGATCAATCCGTCGCGCAACGACATGCGAATCCGGTACGACGGAATGTCGCACGTACCTACCGTTCCGCCCGCGAAACTCCGCGCGGCGACGGCGGATTATCCGCCGTTCGTGCGGAAAGTTTACTTGCAGTTGCCGGCGCTCGACCCGCGCGTGAAGGCACTGGCGGATACGATCACGGCATCGTCAAAAAATCCCTATGACGCAGCTGCGAACGTTGAGCGATATTTGCGCACGCGTTATGCGTACACTCTGAACATTGATACGCCGCCGGGCAAAGATCCGCTGGCATATTTCTTGTTCGACAAAAAAGCCGGACATTGTGAATATTTTGCGTCGGCGATGACCGTGATGCTGCGTGCAGAAGGCATACCGGCCCGGTTCGTTACGGGATTCCTGCCCGGCGAGTACAACGATGTTGCGGGCGATTACATCGTGCGCGCGAGTGATGCCCATGCCTGGGTGGAAGCATATTTTCCGGGCTATGGCTGGATTACATTTGATCCGACGCCGCCCGCTGATGCGCCGGCATCCGGCATGTTCGCGCGGCTGGCGCTTTATTGGGATTGGTTCCAATACAACTGGAACGAATGGATCATCAGCTACGATTTCGCGCACCAAGAAGTGCTCGCGCTCGGCGTCCAGCATACTTCGCAGAGCTGGGCGACGCGAATCAAGTCGTATTACGAACGCAAGCGCGACTTGGCGATGGCGGAACTCATTTCCCTCGAGCGGCGGATCGAGAAATCGCGGTATTTGCTGCCGGGCGCGCTAGGCGTGCTATTGATCTTACTGCTCATACTCCGAGGACGAACAATCGGGAGCTTTGTGCGCGCGCGATGGAGCTTGAGGGCGCACCGCGATGGAGATTTGCCGCCTGAACTGACGGCGCTCGAGTATCGCGAGATGCTTAAACTGCTCGAACGGCGAGGCTGGCGCAAGATGCCGGCGCAGACGGCTCTGGAATTTGCAGCGTCGATTCCGGATTTGCAGATCGCCGGGCCAGTGGCGCAATTGACCGAGATGTATCAATCCTCCCGTTTCGGCGCGCATCCGGCAAATGCCGGGCAGATGACGTCGATCCTTGCCGCGATGAAAGAGATTCTGCGGACGGCCTCGCGGCACGGAAAGTCGTGAAGTCGCATCCTGCCGAAACCGCTTCGTCGCGGCGAACGAAACCCCGTAAAACTGGCCCGCTTCTCCGTGTGTGATAGAATTTCAAGTTTGAGACCTGCCAAGGAATTGCGCTGAAATGCCCAAAGTAGGATTCGTGAGCTTGGGATGCCCGAAGAACCTCGTAGATAGCGAGGTGATGATGGGTATTCTCTCGCGCGGCGGGTATGAAATCACGCCGCGAGCGGATGAAGCGGACGTGCTGGTGGTGAATACTTGCTCGTTCATCGCGCCGGCTCAGCAGGAATCGGTTGAATCCATCATCGAAATGGCCGAGCACAAGAAATTCGGCCGCGCGAAAAAACTGATCGTTGCGGGATGCCTCGTCGAACGGTTTCGCGATCAAATTCTCGAGCAGATTCCGGAAGTGGATGCCGTCGTTGGTACGGGCGAAGTGGAGCGAATTCTCGAAGCTTGCGAAGGCGAGCTCAGAGTTCTTCCCGCCGAATCGCCGACGTTTCTTTATCACGATCTCACACCGCGAATTCTTGCGACGCCGCGGCATACCGCGTATATCAAAATCAACGAGGGCTGCGATCACCCGTGCACGTTCTGCATTATTCCGCAATTGCGCGGCAAATTCCGAAGCCGGCGATTCGAATCCGTGGTTCGCGAAGCGGAGAATTTGGCGGGCGCCGGCGTGCGCGAGATATCGCTAATCGGTCAGGACACAACTTTCTACGGAGAAGATCTTGGTTTGCGTGATGGGTTGCCGCTGTTGCTCGAACGACTCGCGGAAATTGAAGGGCTGCACTGGGTTCGCTTTCTTTATTGTTATCCGAATCGAATCACGCCGCGGCTGCTCGAAACAATCGCGGCGCATCCGCGCCTCGCGAAGTACATGGACATTCCGTTGCAACATGCGAGCAAGGATGTGCTGAAACGGATGCAGCGTGGCTCGCACGGCGGCGCGTTCCTGAAGATGCTCGAGCGGATTCGTCGCACGGTGCCTAGCGTATCGCTGCGAACTTCGTTTATCGTGGGTTTTCCCGGCGAAACGAAGCAGGATTTCAAGACCTTATGCGATTTTGTGCGCGATGCTGAATTCGATTGGATGGGCGTATTTTCGTATTCCGATGAAGACGCGTCGAAGAGCTACGGGCTCGCCGACAAAGTTGACGCGGAAACGATTGCCGAACGCCGCGACACGCTGATGCAGATACAAAAGAAAATTTCGCGGCGGAAGCTGCGTCCGATGATCGGGAAGCGCGTGAAAGCGCTGCTCGAGGGGCCTTCGAAGGATACCGATCTCGTCTGGGAAGCGCGGCTCGAAGGCATGGCGCCAGAGATTGATGGCAAGGTCTACATCACGGAATTCGCCGGCGTTGCGGATGCGACGGAGCTTCCGGCCCCGGGAACGGTCGCGACTGTGGAGATTACCGAAGCGCAGGATTACGATCTTGTTGGCCGAGCGATAGAGTTTGGGCCACCCCGCGCCGCAAGCCATTTGCCGGCGATCTCGTTGCGATCGGATCTTGTCTCAATCGGGCCGCTCGGCTCGTGATATTTTCGAGTCAACATGAAGCACAATTGCCCAATCTGCAAAAAGCCCACCGATTCTGAAAGCAATCCAGATTTCCCATTCTGCAGTGAGCGCTGCCGCATACTCGATCTCGGAAATTGGGCGAGCGAGAAATACGTGATCTCGGAACCTGTGATCGACGAAGACGCGCCGGAAGATTCCTCGCCAGCCGATCCCAATGACCGCCGAAACTGACTCGGGCGCGGCGCCAAGCCCGCGCAAGCCGCGATTTTCCTATCTCATCGCTACAGCATTCGGTCTCGGCTGCCTGAAACCGGGACCCGGCACTTGGGGTTCACTCGCGGGAGTTTTAGTGTCAACCGTGCTCTTTTGGTTCGAACGGCATTTCGGCGAGGGCCTCATGGTTTTTGGCGTTCAGGGAGGATCCGGTCAATTCGATCCGTTTGTCGCGTTTCAGATAGTGCTTACCGTGGCGATTGGCGGAGCGGGCGTTTGGACGGCGGGGCGCGTGGCGAAATTTGCCGGGAGGCACGACCCGCAATTCGTCGTTATTGATGAGGTTTCCGGACAGCAGTTGACGCTACTGCTCGGTGGATTCGGGCCGACTCACACCGCGCCATTGGTTCGAGGCCTTAGCTGGGTGAATCATCCGCTGGTTTTTTTTGGATTGGCCGCGCCCAACTGGAAATATTTGCTATTGGGTTTTATACTTTTTCGGGTGTTCGATATTTGGAAGCCGTTTCCTGCGCGCCAAGCGGAGTCGCTGCCCGGCGGCTGGGGGATCATGGCCGATGACTGGGTGGCTGCGCTCTACGCCGCGGCGGGACTTTGGATTGCGCGATGGCTCGGGCTGTAGAAGTCTGTCATGATTGAGCGTCGCGAGGGCGCAGCGATCGGCGATTCTCCCGCCGCGTCGAACAACGCTGAAGCCGCATCGCAAATGAAACTTCAGTTTTCACAAATGAAACTTCACTTAAAGTCGAGGTCGAACCTTTAACGTGCCAGGCGCGCCTCGCATAGACAACGTGAAGCCCGCTGCGGCGCTTCCCGGCGGCGAAGTATCCATCGTCGGAGCAGGATTCGGCGGGCGCAATCATGCGCGACCGGTGGTCCATTTCGGACAAGCCGAGGCGAGTATCGTGATGGCCGCCGAGTCGCAGATCGTCGCGCGCGTTCCCGATGGCGCGGATGGTGGTGCGGTTCGAATCACGCTTGGCAGCGCGGAGAGCCAGCCATTTCCGGTAGCGCTGGGCGCGCAAATTGCCGACAACCTTCACTCCGTGGCAAATCCTGCCGTGGATTCCGCAGGCAATGTATACGTGACATTCAGCGGGCAGCGCGGTCAAAAAGTTCCCGTCTCACTCTACAAAGTGACGCCATCCGGCTCCGTGAAGCCGTTTGTGACCGAACTGATGAACCCGACAGGACTGGTGCTCGACCGCGACGGCATGCTCTACGTCTCCTGCCGCAACGACGGCACGATCCATCGAATTTCTCCTGATGGCCGCTCGATGCAGTGGATCGAAGGCATGGGAACCGCGACCGGCATGGCTTTCGATAAGATCGGAAATCTTTACGTCGGCGATCGCAGCGGCACAATTTTCAAGATCAGCCGGGACCGCGAAATCTTTGTTTTCGCGACGCTCGAACCGTCCATGGCCGCGTATCATCTCGCCTTCGGCCCCGGCAGCGATCTCTATGTGACGGGGCCGACCACTTCAAGCTTCGATCGCGTTTTCCGCATTACGCCCGCCGGCGAGGTGAGCGTGTTCTATCGCGGCCTCGGCCGGCCACAGGGCCTCGCGTTCGACCGCGTCGGAAACCTCTACGTCGCGGGTTCGTTGCGTGGGCATCGAGGCGTGGTACGGCTAACGCCCCATGCCAATGCAGAGCTGGTGATGAGCGGAAGCGGCATAGTCGGCTTGGCGCTGCTGCCGTCGCGCCGCGCCATCGTCGCGACGAGTAGCGTGCTCTTCGCCCTCGATTGGGATGTTGAAGGAATGCCGCTTTACGGATAACCTTTCCGCATGAATGCGGAGATCATCGCCGTCGGCTCGGAACTCCTCACGCCATTTCGCATTGACACAAATTCCCTCTTTTTGACGCGCGAACTAAATAAGCTGGGTGTAGACGTGATTCGCAAAGCGGTGGTCGGCGACGACCGCAAGGAATTGCGAAGAGTGCTCCAACAAGCTATGGACGTCGCCGACCTTGTGGTGTGCTCGGGCGGCCTGGGACCGACCGAAGACGATCTGACGCGCGAAGCGCTCGCTGACACGCTGGGGCGCCGACTCGTTCGCGACGATGAGATCCTGCGAACGATTCAGGAACGATTCCGGCGATATGGCCGCGCGATGCCCGAGAACAACGCCCGGCAAGCAATGATTCTCGAAGGCGCACAGGCGCTGAGAAATCCGCGTGGCACGGCACCCGGCCAGTGGATCGAGGTAAAGGGACGCGTTGTTGTGCTGCTTCCTGGCCCGCCGGTTGAACTGGAAGCGATGTTCGCGAATGAAGTGCGTCCGCGCCTCGAAAAACTAGGTCACCGCCGGCGCCTCTACGTCCGCGATTTGCGCGTCACTGGCTTGCCGGAGTCCGAAGTCGAGCAGCGTGTGACTTCGATTTATCGCCAGCATCCTGAGTGTGACGTCACAATCCTGTCGGCGCCGGGTGAAATTCAGCTTCATCCGCGGATCTGGTCCGAAGATGCTGCGGCAGCGAACAAGACGCTGGACGAAATGGTGAAGGGCTTCGCGCTCGCTCTCGGCGAGAATTTGTTTTCGACGTCGGGCGAATCAATCGAAGAAGTTGTCGGACGCGAACTGCAGCAACATCGAGCGACGATTGCGACCGCCGAAAGCTGTACGGGTGGAATGGTTGCGGCGCGGCTGACGAACGTGCCTGGCAGTTCGACGTATTTCCTCGGCGGAGTGGTGTGCTACAGCAACGATCTGAAGTCGGCTTGGACGGGCGTGTCTCCCGACGTAATCGAGGCCAAAGGGGCGGTGAGCGCGGAAGTTGCAGTGGCGCTGGCCGAAGGAATTCGGAGAAACACGCGCGCAACCGTTGGCTTGAGCATCACGGGCATCGCCGGGCCGGGCGGTGGAACTCCCGAGAAGCCCGTGGGTCTCGTCCACATTGGGCTCGCTGACGAAAGAGGAACCAAAGAGCGAGCATTTCAATTTCCCGGCGACCGCGAACGGGTTCGCAGCTTTGCGACGATTGGGGCGCTGGACATGGTGCGCCGCCATTTTCTGTACGCGGCGCTTGGCAAGGGGTAGGATGTGCGCCTGTTCGTTGCGCTCGAAATTCCCGAAGAAATCCGGCGCGCGCTGGCGGCGTTTATCGAGCGGGTCCGAAACGTAGCGCGGGGCTCGCGCTGGGTGCGCGCGGAAGGACTTCACGTCACGCTGAAATTCATCGGCGAAATGCCATCAGAAAAAGTGCCGAACTTGGAGAGGGAGCTCGCCCACGTGCATTTGAGCGCGGCAGTTGATGTGCGCATTCGCGGCGGTGGATTCTTTCCGACTCAACGCCATCCGCGCGTGTTCTGGATCGGCGTGGAAGCATCGCCGAATCTGGCGGAACTCGCCGCGGCAGTCGATGCTAAGACCCAAAAATTAGGCGTGGCACCCGAGAATCGCGCGTATTCGCCGCATGTAACTTTGGCACGCTTCAAGAGCGACGACGGACTTCCACAGCTGCGCGACGCGATTCGCGGTCTTGAATCACTCGAATTCGGCGAGATGCGCGCGACCGAATTTCACCTGATCAGAAGCGAGCTGCAGCCGGGCGGCAGCCGGTACACTCGCCTGGCATCGTTTTCGTTCGGCGGGAGCGAATCGTGAACAAACTTCCGTTCATCCCGCTCATCGCGTACGTGCTCGGCTCGATTCCGTTCGGGCTGCTGATCGTACTGTCGACGCGCGGCGGCGATGTCCGAAGATCGGGAAGCGGCAACATCGGCGCAACGAACGTAACGCGCACGGCGGGCGCGGTCGCCGGCATTCTCACGTTTATCCTTGACGCGGCGAAGGGCTATTTCCCCGTTTGGCTAGCCGCGCGCTGGAGCCACGGCAGCGCGCGGTGGCTCACGGCAGCTGCAGTCTGCGTGGTGTTAGGCCACATGTTTCCGGTATGGCTTGGGTTCCACGGCGGCAAAGGCGTGGCGACCAGCGTTGGCGCATTCATTCCGATTTGCGGCAAGGCGGTGATCGTTGCCGTCGTGCTTTGGGTCATCGTGGTCTTTTTTTGGAGATACGTGTCGCTTGGCTCGATCACCGCAGCGGCGGCGATGCCGATTCTCGTTTATCTGCTCTATGCCCCCGGTCACGCTCCTCCAACGGTTCTCTCGTTTGGAACGATGCTCATCTCCGTCTTGGTGATCTGGAAGCATCGCGAAAACGCGTTACGGATCCTGGACGGCACCGAAAGCCGCATTACACCGAAGGAATGAAACAGATTTCGCTCGATGAATAAAATCGCGATTATCGGTGCCGGGAGTTGGGGTACGGCGCTCGCAATCGTGCTGTCGCGCAGCCGTAAGCCGCACGCGATTTCACTTTGGGCGCACGAATCGGAAATTGTCGATTCCGTGCGCGTGCGCCGCGTGAACGAAATCTTTCTACCCGGCTTCGAACTACCCGAAGCGGTGTCCGCCACCGACAACATTGCGGAGGCGGTTCAAGGGGCCGGAATCATCCTCGGCGTGATGCCTTCGCAGCACGCACGCGAGCTCTACTCGCGTATCCTGCCTCTTGTTTCGCCGGGCGCAGCAATTGTGAGCGCAACGAAGGGACTTGAGCCTGAATCACTGCTTAGAATCAGTGAAGTCGTGGCGCAAGTCGGCTCTGAAACGCAACGGCTGCGCGTGGCAGCAATGTCTGGGCCGTCGTTCGCGCGAGAAGTTGCGTGCGGAGATCCGACTGCCATCGTGATTGCCTCAAAGGATGCGTCCCTGGCCGCCGAAGTGCAGGAGGAATTTTCCGGGCCGACGTTTCGGCTATACACGAACTCAGACATCGTGGGCGTTGAACTGGGCGGCGCGATCAAAAACGTAATTGCCATCGCGGCAGGCGTGACCGAAGGCCTCGGATTTGGTCACAACACGCTTGCGGCACTTATCACGCGTGGCCTGGCGGAAATGAGCCGTCTCGGTATCGCCCTGGGCGGCAAAATGGAGACGATGTCGGGACTTGCGGGGATGGGCGACCTCGTCCTCACCTGCACTGGAG
>Ga0182018_10002459_pt1 | contig 18488 bp, 15 predicted proteins | sample 812P2MmetaG_FD_120490 | JGI IMG/M metagenome (GOLD analysis project Ga0182018, IMG submission 120490) | Permafrost microbial communities from Stordalen Mire, Sweden - 812P2M metaG | ecosystem: Environmental > Terrestrial > Soil > Wetlands > Permafrost | place: Sweden: Stordalen | collected... | reverse complement strand
GCCTTGAATTCAGAACTGTGTTTCTTCCGAGTATTGGTCATGTCTCACCTTCGGCCAAACGGCCGCTCCAAGGGAAGACTCTCTCTTAGCTACCTGTCCAGTTTCCGGGGTCCACCTCAGTGATCGGGTATTGCGAGAATTCCAGAAGTCTGTCGGCGGCTGATGGAGCGAAGAACGATCTTTGGCCATCGGCTACTGCCAGTGGCCTTGGTTGCTCCGCAGTTTCTACTGACGCTGATATTCTTCCTTTGGCCCGCCTGCCAGGCGGTGTGGTCAAGCATGACCCGACAAGATCCGTTTGGGCTGCATAGCCAGTTCGCGGGCCTCGATAATTTCGTCGAACTTATCACAGACCCGCTCTACCGTGACACTATTGGTCGTACCGCGTTCTTCATGGTGGCTGTCAGTGCTGTTTCCATGAGCCTTGCTTTGCTATTGGCCGTCTTCGCGGATCGTGAAATTCGTGGGCGAATCGTCTACCGCACATTGCTCATCTCACCCTATGCGATCGCCCCGGCGATGGCGGCAGTCTTGTGGATCCTTATGCTGCAACCCAGGATTGGAATTGTCGGTGTTTGGCTGAATAAGCACGGAATCCCGTGGGATTATCACCTTAACGACAGACAGGCGATGGGTGTGATCGTGCTGGCCAGTGCCTGGAAACAGGTCAGCTATAATTTCATTTTTTTCCTCGCGGGATTACAGTCCGTTCCCCGGTCAGTTTTGGAGGCAGCACGATTAGATGGAGCCCGAGGATGGCACAGATTCCGTACCATTACGTTCCCGTTACTGGCGCCGACGACCTTTTTTCTGCTCGTCGTGAACATGGTTTATGCCGCCTTCGACACGTTTGGAACGATACAGGCTCTCACTCAAGGGGGGCCGGGGAAAGCAACTGAAACGCTGGTAGTGAAGGTCTATCGCGACGGGGTGGTAAATTTGGATATTGGCTCCTCCTCCGCTCAGTCGGTTATCCTGATGTTGGGCGTTATCGGATTGACGGCGTTGCAATTTCGATTTCTCGGCCGGCGACGGCCAACATGAACCCGCGTCATGACCCATTGGCACATGCCGTTTTGTTGCTTGGAGCCATTCTGTTCGTCGCACCGTTGTGGCTCGTATTCGTCGGCTCGACTCAGGATCCGGCCGCGATAGCCAGAGGGGAACTCTCGTTCCTCCCAGGAGAAGCGGGATTCGGCGCTTATACTCGTGTCCTGAACGGTCCCGTTCCTCGGATGCTGATGATATCCCTGGGCATGGCCTTGGCGATCGCGATTGGCAAGATCATCATTTCGGTGTTGTCGGCCTTCGCAATCGCATTCTTCCGGTTCCCGGGCCGTCAGGTCGCATTTTGGCTGATTTTCATTACCCTGATGCTACCTGTGGAAGTTCGGATCATTCCCACTTATTCAGTTATGTCGGACCTTGGGCTAATCAACACTTTTACCGGTCTTTGGCTGCCTCTGATCGCTTCCGCGACAGCAACATTGTTGTTCCGCCAGGTGTTCGTGGCAATTCCCGACGAACTTGTCGAAGCCGCGCGCATGGACGGAGCCGGCCCGCTTCGCTTCCTCTGGGATATCGTGCTTCCGGTGTCCGGGGCGAATATCGCGGCATTGTTCGTGATCCTCTTCATTTATGGCTGGAATCAATACCTCTGGCCTCTGCTGGTCGCGACCAATCCCAGGCTTGATACGATCGTCATTGGAATTGTTAAAATGGTCGCGGTCGAGACGGAGACAGACTGGAGTGCCGTCATGGCCACCGCGATGATCGCGGTGTTGCCGCCGGTCGTGGTTGTATTGCTGATGCAGCGTTGGTTTGTCGCGGGTCTTACGGAGGTCGAGAAATAAATGGCCACGTTGGAACTTGCTGGCCTGCGCAAGAGTTTCGGCGCGACTGACGTGCTGCGGCAGATTGACCTGTCGCTCGCGAGCGGCGAAATGCTCGTGATTGTCGGCGCGTCCGGTTGTGGCAAGTCGACGCTGCTGCGTATGGTCGCCGGACTGGAAGCACCGTCGGCCGGAAGTATTCTACTGGATGGCCTGGACGTTACGTCCATGGACCCATCGGCACGCGATATCGCGATGGTGTTTCAGAATTACGCGCTCTACCCGCACATGACGGTATTTGATAATATGGCGTATGGCCTGCGCATTCGCGGTCTGTCCCGTGACGACATCGCCCGCCGCGTTGACGAAGCCGCCTCTCTTTTGGGACTGTCTGAATTTTTGGGCCGAAAACCAAGGCAGCTTTCGGGCGGTCAACGTCAGCGCGTCGCCATGGGTCGTGCGATCGTTCGGCACCCTAAACTGTTCCTGTTCGATGAACCATTATCCAATCTTGATGCGGCTCTGAGGGTCCGGACCCGCGCGGAGATTCGGCGACTACAACGGCGACTGGGCGTGACGAGCCTTTATGTGACGCATGATCAGGTTGAGGCGATGACGCTGGGTGATCGGCTGTTGGTTTTACATCAGGGTCAACCCGCGCAATTGGCGACGCCGATGGAGGTCTTCGAACGGCCGGCCGACACCTACGTCGCGGGCTTCATCGGTGCCCCCGCGATGAATTTTCTCCCGGCGACTTTGGTCAATTCCGGCACGGCCGCGAGGTTAGAGGCGGGCCCAATCCTGGGTTTCGTGGACGGACGACGAGATCGGCCCGATGGAACAGCCCTTATAATTGGTATAAGGCCGGAACATATCCGCGTTGACCGGAACGGGCTGTCTCTTCGAATCGATCTCGTCGAGCCTCTTGGTTCGGAAACTTTGGTCCACGGACACCTGGCCGCAACCGGTGAACCAGGCCTGGTCATCAGGCTCGCGGGTAAGCCACCCGAAGGCGAGGTTCTGACCATCGATTTCCCGCCCGAGCAGATCCACGTGTTCGACGCGGAGACGGGGCAGCGTTTGTCGTGATATAACAGGCTATTTTACGGTCGCGACGCGGAGCACATTGGTTGTCCCAGGCTGACCGAATGGCACCCCAGCGGTAACAACGATCTCTTCGCCATGGGCCGCGAAACCTTCCGTCAGAGCGGCCCGCCCAGCACGGATCACAGCTTCGCCCATCGAATGGATCTCCGGCACGACAACCGCGTGTACCCCCCAGATTACCGCCATTCGACGTGCGGTATCGATCAGCGGGGTCAACCCAATCACCGGCGAGTCAGGTCGCTCGCGCGCCACTCGCAATGCCGTGCTGCCGGAGGCTGTAAATGCCACAATGGCTCGTGCACCGATCGTATGAACTACCTGACTGGCCGCGGATGCGATCGCGCCGGCGGCGGAATGTTCTGGTGCGGGCCTGGATGAATCGATCATGGATCGCCAGCCCGCATCCTGTTCCACGCGGGCGATAATGCGATCCATCATGTTCACGGCCTCATAGGGATACTGCCCGGCGGCGGTTTCTCCCGATAGCATGACTGCGTCGGCCCCATCGAATACGGCGGTCGCCACGTCAGATGCTTCCGCCCTGGTCGGTGCGGGCGCGGTCATCATGCTCTCCAACATTTGTGTCGCCACGACAACAGGTTTGCCGAGTTGTCGCGCCAGGCGGACAATTCTCTTCTGCGCCAAGGGAACTTCTTCCGGCGGTAATTCGACCCCCAGGTCGCCGCGGGCGACCATCACCGCGTCGGTCAGTTCAAGAATCGCGTCGAGATTATCCAGCGCCCGTGGCTTTTCCAGCTTAACCATGGTCCACGCCCGGCCGCCAATCAGTTCCTTTGCCTCGGCCACGTCCTGAGGCCGTTGCACAAAGGAAAGGCCAATATAATTCGCTCCGTGGCTGACCGCGAACTCCAGATCTACACGATCCTTTTCGGTCAGTGCCGGGATTGGCAGCACGACATCTGGAACGTTGACGCCCTTGTGATCGGAGATTGTACCGCCGACAACGACCTCCGTCTCCAGCGCGTCCGCGCGCTTGTGGATGACCCTCAGCCGAAGTTTGCCGTCGTCGACCAATAATGTAGCGCCTATGGTTGCTGCCTCGATGATTTCGGGGTGCGGCAGATTGACGCGGTTTGAATCCCCAGGTGTGGCATTCAAATCCAGGCGAAACGGCCGGCCGGTTTGTAAATGCGCCCGCCCACCCGAAAATCGACCAACACGCAATTTCGGGCCTTGAACATCGGCCAGTATGCCAATGGGGCGGTCAAATTTTTCTTCCAGTTCACGGATCATGGCAAAGCGCCTGGCGTGATCCTCATGCGTGCCATGAGAGAAATTCAATCGGAACACGTCCGCGCCAGCCTGGAACAGTCGTGCCAGGATCTCAGGCGTTGAACTCGCTGGCCCAAGAGTGGCGATGATCTTGGTGCGACGTCGTCTGCGTAATTTAGGTCGGACAGCCATGGAATATCCTTCAGGAAATCAGGATGGCTCGGAAGTCATTGACGTTAGTCAGGGTTGGTCCAATCCGAATGGCATTGCCAACAGCATCAAACAATCCGTGGCTATCATGGTCGGCGAGCATTCGATGTGGATCCAGTCCCAGCGTCCGTACCCGAGCGAGTGTGTTTGGCGCAAGCATCGCTCCGGCGATGTCATCCATGCCATCGATTCCGTCGGTATCCCCGGCGAAAGCCCAGATCCCGTCAGCTCCGTCCAGAGCAAGTGCGAGCCCCAGCAAAAACGTTGTATTTCGACCGCCGTGGCCATCCGTTTTCGAAGCTATAGTAACTGTCGTCTCACCGCCGGATAGCAAGACCGCGGGACGTTCGACGGGCTCACAGTGCAACTTGACCGAGCGAGCGATACCGCCGTGAACCGTACCAACGTCACGTGCTTCACCTTCAAGCGCATCACCCAATATCAATGGCCGCAAACCCATCTCACTCGCCAGGCGTGACGCGGCCCGAAGCGCCATCATTGGCGTTGCGATGAGCCGAAACTCATTTTGCGGCAACTGGCCCGGTTTCGGTGTTTCGTCTGATTCTTGTCGTAGCCGGTCGGCGACAGCTGGTGGGAGCGATATTCGAAACCGCTCGATCAAGGCTCGCGCGTCGGCGAAGGTTGTTGGATCCGGGACGGTGGGACCTGAACCAATGACACTGGGATCATCCCCGGGCACGTCGCTGATCGCCAGCGTGACCACCCGCGCCGGCGCCGCGGCGGCGGCGAGGCGGCCGCCTTTGACGGCCGAAAGATGTTTTCGGACCGTGTTCATCTCGCCAATGCTCGCTCCACTCGCCAGCAGAGCTCGGTTGACCGCCTGTTTATCACCCAGGGACAGCCCTTGTACCGGGGCGGCGAGTAGTGCCGACGCGCCTCCGGAGATCAGCACGATTACCAGGTCATTCGCACCCAATCCCTGAACCCGTTCCAGCAGACGTCGTGCGCCGCGCTCGCTGTTCCCGTCCGGGACCGGGTGTGCCGCTTCGATGACTTCGATCCGGCGGGTTGGCACCGCGTGGCCGTAGCGAGTCACCACGGTGCCCTCCAGCGACACGTCCGGCCAGGCATCCTCCAGGGCGGCCGCCATGACGGCTGCCGATTTGCCTCCCCCGACGACCACGCATCGTCCATGAACTGGCTTCGCCGGCAAATGTGCCGCCAGCACCCGGCGTGGATCGGCGGCAGCCACCGCGGCGTCGAAGAGTTGGCGCAATGCCACCCGGGCGCTGAGGTCGTCCCAACTCATCGCTTGCCATCTCCTGTCTGACGCGACGAAACTATGGTCAATCGCGACCATCGGCACCAACTTAGCCGCGAGGACAGGAGTAGCACCATGCCCGATCAGGACTCTGACACAGCCGCCAACACCGAACTGGAAGCCGCCGCGTTCCGCCGTTTGGTCCAGCATCTGCGCGAGCGGACCGACGTCCAAAACATTGATATGATGAACCTTGCCGGCTTTTGCAGGAACTGTCTTAGCCGCTGGTATCGTGAAGCCGCGGAGTCGAAAGGGCTCGGGCTGAGCGATCCGGAGGCGCGGGAGATCGTCTATGGCATGCCATATAAGGAATGGCAGGCGCAGCATCAGAAGGAGGCGACCCCGGAGCAAAAGGCCGCGCTCTCGAAATCCCATCCCGGTCATTGACCCGGTTCCTCTGGCCCGGTATCCCCGCCCGCTTTCCAGAACAGGACGGGGGCGGGAATGGCGGCCAAGCCGGTTGACCGTGAGGAGCTGAAGACCGGCGGCGTGGCCGCCGACCGGTTGCGAAGCATTGTCGAACGGATCGAACGCCTCGAAGAGGAGCGCAAGGCGTTGGGAGCCGACATCAAGGACATTTACGGGGAGGCGAAATCCGCGGGTTTCGACGTGAAAGCGCTGCGGCAGCTTATCCGTATTCGCAAACAGGAAGCGGCTGAAGTCGAAGAACTCGAAACATTGCTCGACGTGTATCGCCGCGCCTTGGGGATGTAGCCGCTGAGCTGACGGCGAAGCGCACGGCGAAAGGTGATCGCGGCTGCCTCTTAGCCATGTAACCGTGCGAGAATGTCCGCGTTCGCTCGGATAACCAGCAGACGACGGATCTTGTGCGTTGGTGTCATCAGCCCATTTTCCATCGTGAATGCTCCAACCACCGCGTGACGGCGAATCCGCTCGGTGACCGACATTCTGTGATTGGCGCGAGTTAGCGCCAAAGCAACTGACACATCGTCATGACCCTCGGCCGGCACCAGCAGCGCGGTCAGTCCGGCACGACCATCGCCCGCTACGACGGCCTGCGCGATCTCGGGTTCAGCCATCAGCATTCCCTCGATCTTCGCCGGTGAGACATTTTCGCCGCCGGATAGTACGATCATGTCCTTCTTGCGATCGGTAATCCGCAGATTGCCTCGATCATCAACCACACCGATGTCGCCCGTATGCAGCCACCCATCCTGGATCGCCAACGCGGTGTCCTCGGGACGGCCCCAGTAACCATCCATCACCAGTTCGCCGCGAACGAGGATTTCGCCGTCGCTGGCGAGCTTCAGTTCGACGCCGAGAAGTGGTGGGCCCACCGTATCAATCCGTATGGCTTCTGGCTTTGTGGCGCTGATGACAGGGCCGGCCTCTGTTTGCCCATAACCCTGCAGGAGCAACAGTCCGAGTGCGAGGAAGAACCGCCCAACCTCCGGTTCAAGGCGAGCACCGCCGGAAACTGCCGCCTTGAGGCGTCCGCCAAATCGCTCGCGAACTTTCGCGCGCACGACGCGGTCGAGGATCGGGTCGGCCAGTCGCTCGAGCAGTGACAACCGAATCGCGTCCAGCCGCTTGTATCCAAGGACCAATGCCCAATCGAACAGTCGACGCTTCCATCGCGGCTGCCTGGCAACTTGCGCCATGACGCGGCTTCGTATCACCTCAAGAACTCGTGGTACGGCCGTGAGGATCGTGGGACGGATCGCGAGCATGTCCGCCGCGAGATGCTCCACGCCGCGCGAATACACGATCTCGGAGCCAAGGCTCGCGAAGAAGAAGTTACCAACGGTGTGCTCATAGCTATGCGAGAGCGGAAGGTAGGACAGGTAAACCTCATCTTGTAATCGTAGCGGCCGGACGAGTTCGAACGCGCCGTGGCAATTAGACAGAATACAGCGATGCGGCAGCATCACGCCGCGCGGCATCCCACCCGTTCCCGAAGTGTAAATAAGGCATGCCATCGCCGTGGATGGGATCTTCTCCGCTTCGACGACAATATCATCAGGCGACGACTTGTCGGCGAGCATCTCGTTCCAGTGATCGCTCCCCATCTCCAACAGCAGGTCCAGACCCGCGACCTTGTTTCCCGCCGCGCGCAGCCGGTCGGCGAGCATGCCTGATGAAACGATCGCTGCCCGCGCACCTGAATCCCGCAAGATATGAGCGTGATCGTCCAGGGTGTTCGTTGTGTAAGTAGGGACTGGTACGGCCCGGATGGCCATCAGCGCGACCTCGGCGATGGGATAATCCGGTCGATTTTCTCCGCAAATCACCACCCGGTCACCCGTGACGATCCCTTGGGACCGCAGATGACGAGCGCAAGACGCGGCCATGCGGGCGAACTCTGCCCATGTGGTGCTGTGCCAGGAATTGTCGCGAAAGGCGCGGAGAAGTGGTTTGCGAGGCCATTTCTGGGCCAGGTCAAACATCATCGTGGCCAGATTCGGCCACGTCGGATAGTTCTCCATGGATCCTCCCCCGCGCGGATTGGCCAGGCGGCACACCTTTGACGAGAGAGGTTCCTACCTTACATCTGTCGGGAACGCAGCAGCCAGGGATGCCCGCCACGATGTCCGAAGCCTCGACCGCTCAGACCCTCCCGGCCTGGGATCTGTCCGACCTTTACCACGCACCCGACAGCCCGGAAATTCAGGCGGATCTTTCGGCGGCGGAGGCGTCGGCGATGGACTTCAAGGTTCGCTTTGCCGGACAACTCGCGTCGAGCCCGGGTAGCGTGCTCGCGGCGGCGGTCGAGGAATACGAGCGGATTGAAGAGATCCTGGGCCGGGTCATGTCATACGCTCAGCTGCTTTTCTCGTCGGACAGTTCGAACTCGGTCTACGGCCAGTTCTATCAAACGATGAGCGAGCGCGTGACTGAGATTGGTAGTCACCTTGTGTTTTTTACATTGGAGGTCAATCGCCTTGATGACGCTACATTTGAACGTGAACTAAACGCGGATTCGGGCCTCGCCCGGTATCGGTCGTGGCTTCGTGATCTGCGCGTGTTTCGACCACATCAGTTGTCTGATGAAGTTGAGAAATTGCTCCATGAAAAGGATGTAACCGGCCAATCCGCCTGGAGCCGTTTGTTCGATGAAACCGTCGCGGGAATGAGAATTCCCGTCGGAAGCGAATCGTTGACGGTGAATGCCGCCCTGGAGAAATTATCCGCTCCAGACCGTTCGATCAGGAGAGTCGCCGGAGAGGCTATCGGTGCCGCATTCAGTGAGCGATCCCGGTTGTTCTCGTTGATCACGAATACGAAAGCCAAGGACAAGGAAATCATCGATCGATGGCGGAAATACCCGCGTCCTGGCAGCTATCGCAACCGGTCAAACATGGTTGAGGATGAGGTGGTGGACGCGCTGGTCACCGCGGTTGTGGACGCGTATCCACGGCTCTCGCACCGTTATTACACGATGAAGGCGAAATGGCTCGGTTTGCCGAAGCTCTCACACTACGATCGAAATGCGCCGTTGCCTGGCGACGATGACCGAAAGATCTCATGGAACGAAGCGCGTGAGCAGGTGTTGGGTGCCTACGGCGCGTTCAGCCCGGACCTCGCCCAGATTGGCAAGCGGTTCTTTGATAAGCCATGGATTGACGTGCCGCCACGGGAGGGCAAGGCCGGTGGCGCGTTCTCGCATCCGACAGTGCCGTCGGTGCATCCATATCTACTGCTTAACTATCATGGGCGTACTCGTGACGTCATGACACTCGCGCATGAACTCGGCCATGGTGTGCATCAGATCCTGGCGGGAAACCAGGGATACCTGATGGCAAGCACTCCGTTGACGCTTGCCGAAACGGCGAGCGTATTCGGCGAAATGCTGACATTTCGGGCGTTGCTCGAATCAGCCAATCCGGAGCAGAGACGGTTCATGCTGAGTTCGAAGGTGGAGGATATGCTGAACACAGTTGTCCGTCAGATTGCTTTTTATCGCTTCGAAACCAAGGTCCACGAGGAAAGGCGAACCGGGGAACTGTTGCCGGACCGGATTGGTGTAATCTGGCGCGATGTTCAGACTGAAAGCCTGGGCCCCGCGTTCGATTTTTCGCCCGAATACAATGTTTTTTGGGCCTACATACCGCATTTCGTGCATTCCCCCTTTTATGTCTATGCATACGCTTTTGGTGATTGCCTCGTGAATGCGCTCTATGCTGTTTTTCAGTCGGGTCATCCAGGTTTTCAGGCGAAATATCTGGACATGCTGCGGGCAGGTGGTACTAAACGCCATAAGGAGTTATTGGCTCCATTTGGATTGGATGCCTCCGATCCGGCATTCTGGACTAAGGGGCTGGATGTGATTTCCGGCTTTATTGATGAACTTGAGGCAACGACTTGAACCAAAAGGCACGATCTTGAACAACAATGTCCGGTAGTAACTTTTTTGGCGAGTTACGCCGTATGGCTCGTACCTCGGGTGCGGTCGGTGGTATCGCGGCGCGTATGGCGGGCGAGCGAGTCTTTGGCATCCGCACAGACCGGGCGGCGCACGCCGAGGACCTGAGGACAATCCTGGGGGGGCTAAAGGGGCCGCTGATGAAGGTAGCCCAGTTCCTGTCGACGGTGCCTGACGCGCTGCCGGCGGAATACGCGGAGGAGCTGGCTCAGCTTCAGTCGAATGCGCCCGCCATGGGCTGGTCATTTGTCCGGCGCCGTATGGTGAGTGAACTTGGTCCCGACTGGCGCTCCCGTTTCGTGGAATTTTCTCAGACCGCTTCTGCCGCCGCATCGCTCGGTCAGGTCCACCGTGCGACTTTGCCCGATGGGCAAGAGGTTGCCTGTAAGCTGCAGTATCCAGATATGCCGAGCACGGTGGAGGCTGACCTGCGTCAGTTGCGGCTGGCCATGGCTGTCTATCATCGTATGGACAACGCCATTCAGCATGAAGAAATTTACAAGGAACTCACTGAACGGCTCCGTGAGGAGTTGGACTACGAGCGGGAGGCGGCGCAAATGCGCCTCTACGCGCTGATGCTGGCGGATCATCCGGTCGTGCATGTGCCTGTCCCAATTCCCGAATATTGCACACGCCGATTGCTGACGATGACCTGGCTCGATGGCCGTCCTCTGATGCACCGTCTGGCGGAAGATCCACCCCAGGAGGAACGGAATCAGATCGCGGAAGCGCTGTTCCGAGCGTGGTATGTGCCATTTTACCGTTACGGCGTCATTCATGGCGATCCGCACATGGGCAACTATCAGGTGCGTTCGGACGGTACAGTGAATTTGTTGGATTTCGGAGCCATTCGCGTCTTCAACGCGAAGTTTGTGCGGGGTGTCATCGACCTGTACGAGGCCGTACGCGATAACGACGACGCGAAGGCACACCATGCGTACGAGACCTGGGGTTTCGCCAACTTGTCTCAGGAAAAGATGGACGTGCTTAATCTCTGGGCGCGCTTCCTATATGAGCCTCTGACAGAAGATCGGGTTCGGCGTATTCAGGAGACCGACGACCCGCAGTTTGGCAGGTCCATAGCGGAGAAAGTCCACGCCGGCCTCAAGCGCACCGGCGGTGTCAAACCACCCCGCGAATTTGTCCTGATGGATCGATCCGCTATTGGATTGGGCGGCGTATTCCTTCGGCTACGAGCCGAGTTGAACTGGAGCAAGCTGTTCCAGGAACTGATCGAGGATTTCGACGAAGCGGTGTTGGCGGATCGGCAGCAAGCGGCACTCGTAAAGGCCGGGGTGCCGCCCGCCATCTGACGATAGACCGTCCGTTGGTTCCTTGTTATCATAGCGGACAGGAATGAACTCCGGAGAAGAGGATCCAGGACATGAACGACATTGCGGCGACACCGCGATTTGACCGGACTGCCGAGGATCTCGGCAACATTGTCGAACTCGGCCACGTCAATGTGACCGTGCCTGATCAGGCCATGGCAACCGCATATTACCTGATGGGCCTTGGTTTGACCCGCGATCCATACCTTATGGCGGGCCTGGAAAATATGTGGGTTAACGTCGGCCGAGGCCAATTCCACTTGCCTACCCGCGGCGCGCAAGTACTACGTGGAACGACCGCGCTGGTCTTGCCAGATCTTGAGGCACTTCTGAAGCGTTTGGATTACGCGAAGAAATTCCTGGAAGGGACGCAATTCAGCTACCGAGAGGCAGGCGATGTCGTGGAGACGACCTGCCCTTGGGGCAATCGCATCCGTGTCCATGCCCCTGATCCGGTGCGGTTTGGCGCCATGCGCGTCGGCATGCCCTACGTGGAGATTGACATCGCCTCGGGCACCGATCTGCAGGCGATCGTTCGGTTTTATAAAGAGATTCTCGGTGGTATCGCCGGAGTGGCGCAGGATGAGCGCGGGCCTTACGCCTGGGCTTCCTGTTCTGGCGAATGCAAGGTGATGTACCGCGAGACCAAGGCTGAGCTTCCGGAATACGACGGGCATCACCTCCAGATCACGCTCGCCGACTTTTCCGGCCCTCATACGAAGCTACGTGAGCGCGGACTGATCACGGAAGAGAGCGACCAACATCAATACCGCTTCCTTGATGTCGTCGACGTCGATACCAACAAGCCTCTGGTGCGAATTGAACATGAAACCCGCAGCATGCGGCACCCGATGTTCAATCGCGTCTTTGTTAATCGCAATCCAGATATGAATAACCGTAACTTCGTGCCTGGCTACGAGGTCGGGTTGTTCGCTCTGAATTAATCCAAAGTTCCCGTCATGGCCATCCGCGCACATCGCGGACGGCTGGAGGTCGCATTTATGTCCGCACTGCCGTCCTATCACGTCTCCGCGTACAACACCGCGAAGTCATCGGAAAACAAGATCCACGATGACGCGACCGCGAAGCGATTCGGTTTCAAGGGCGGTTTGGTGGGCGGAGTCCATGTCTACGCGTACATGTCCCACATGCCGGTTCAGCGGTGGGGTCGCACCTGGCTCGAACACGGGACCGGGGAGGCTCGCTTTGGGAAACCGGTCTACGAAGGCGATATCGCTGAGATAACCGCTGTCGATGATGCCGACGGGATGTCGTTGCAGGTCAGCAGTGAAGGCGTGCTGTGTGCGACGGGTCGAGCGGCCTTGCCGAAAGTCGCCCCTGAACTGCCAACCCTCGCCGACTTCAAATCAATGCCGGCTCGTGCCGATCGCGTGGCGGCCGACGAACAATCATTAAGAGTCGGCGATTGGCTGGGCATGCAACCACTTACGGTCACATCTGACTATCAAACTCAGGACATCGCGGACACGCGTGAGACGGATCCATTATACTTGCGAGAGGGGATCGTTCATTCTGGGACTGTCCTGCGCTGCTGCAACTGGGCCTTGTCGCATAATGTTGTCCTTCCGGCCTGGATGCATATGGGAAGCACGGTCCAAAATCACGGCATCGCCCGGGTGGGCGATACCCTGAACGTTCGTGCTCACGTGACGAAGAACTACGAGCACAAGGGACATAAATGGGTGGAAATCGACGCGTTGGTAATCGCCAATGAGATAAAGCCGATCGCCCGAGTGACCCACATAGCGATCTACCGGCCTCGTCAACTGGCCGAGGCCGCGTGATCGTATCATTACGACCATCTGACCGCTGACGGCCACCGGGACAAATGAGCAGCCCGATCATCGAATATGAAGACGTTGTCCGCCCGGAGTGGATCGACTCTAACGGCCACATGAATCTGGCTTACTACGTGGTGGTTTTCGATCTTGCCACAGACAAACTCTATTCCACGCTGGGAATTGGCGACGCATACAGAGAGGCGACCGGAAACTCGTGTTTCACCGCGGAGACCCACACAGTCTATGAACGCGAAATGCGTCTGGGAGAACGCTTGCGTGTTCACACCTGGCTACTGGGGGTGGACGCCAAGCGACTGCATTATTTTCATGAACTTTTTCACGCCGACAGTGGCGAGCGTTCAGCGGTGCAAGAATTAATGGCGCTGCATATCGATATGCGTGTCCGACGTGTGGCACCCTTTCCAGATGTGCAGCGCGGTGTTTTAGAGAGCGCGATTGCGCGGTACGCGCCCACGCAACCGCCGAAGGGTTTGGGGCGGCGCATCGAAATGCCGCGTTAGCAAAGCAGCACCTGGTCGACCAGCGTGCGGACGAACTTAATTAGTCAACCGCGCATCTTCACGGATCATTGCCGCACCCTTTTCGCCAATCATGATGGTGGGTGCATTGGTATTTCCGGTCGTAAGTGTCGGCATGATTGATGCGTCGATCACGCGCAATCCCTCAATGCCATGAACCCGCAGTCGTTCATCCACAACAGCCGACGGCCCCTGCCCCATGCGGCAGGTTCCGACCGGATGATAAATTGTGTTACCAAAACGTCGCGCGTAATCGAGTAACTCGTCATCAGTTTGTATGCGTGGTCCAGGCAGCGTCTCTTCAACACTATGTTTTTCGATCGCGGGTGCCGCGAATATCTGGCGCGTCAACCGCATGCCCGCGAGCAGAATACGGACATCACTGGGAGCTGCCAGGTAATTCGGGACGATAATCGGTGCCGTGATTGGATCTGCTGTCCGTGCCATGATTGTCCCGCGACTATCCGGCCGCACAGGGCAAACGGCGACAGTCATGCCGTCCTCCCGCTCAAGCGTTCCAAATTTGCTCGGGTCGTAACTCGCTGGCGTGAACAAAAGCTGAAGATCCGGACTGGCCTTGTCCTGGCTGGAACGACAGAATACCTGTGCCGTGGTCACGCCAAATGTCAGAGCTCCGCGGCCCTCCAGGAAGAACCGCGCGATTTCCCTTGTCAGGCGAATCCCGCGTGCCAATTTGTTAATGGATACGGAGCCTTGCACACGATGGGAAATGCGGGCGACGTAATGATCCTGAAGATTGGCACCCACCCCAGAAAGATCATGAACCACTGGGACGCCTATGGAGTTCAGGTGTTCGCCAGGTCCAACACCGGAAATCTGCAACAAATGCGGCGAGTTAATCGCGCCTCCGCATAAAATCACTTCTTTCGTGGCGCGGACACTCTTTGGATCTCCGCCTTGCCGAACTGAGACACCCACACACCGGCGTCCGTCAAACAGGAGCTTTGAAGCGAGCGCATTGGTCTCCACCCGAAGGTTGGGGCGGCCACGGGCTTCCTTCAGAAACGTCTGCGCGGTTGAGCCTCGCCATTTTCCCTTTCGGGTCATCTGGGAGTATCCGACGCCCTCCTGAATCCGCCCATTGAGATCTTTGCTGAATCCGAACCCGGCTTGCCGCGCCGCCTCAACAAAACGGTGGGTGAGGGGAAGGATCGTTCTATAATCTTCGACTTTCAAAGGGCCATCGCGACCGCGAAACTCGGGTTCTCCCCCTTGCTGATAGTCCTCTGATTTCCGAAAGAACGGCAACACATCATCGAAACTCCAGCCGCGGCATCCCATTTGTGCCCAACCATCGAAATCGGCTGGGTTGCCGCGCACATACAGCATGCCATTGATCGAACTCGATCCGCCAAGTGTCTTTCCCCTCGGCCAGTGAATGCGCCGTCCGGCGCTACCGGCTGTGCCTTCGGCGCTGTAGTTCCAGTTCACGACGGGATGATAGAGCAGCTTCAGCATACCGGCCGGGATATGGATCCAGGGTAGGGTGTCTCGCGGGCCGGCTTCCAACAGGATCACCGTCGCACCAGTCTCCGACAGTCGCGCCGCTACCACGCAACCCGCTGACCCGGCTCCCACCACGACGTAATCCGCCTCCATTCATACGTCTCCGACTCGAAACACAGCTTTTCCCGAGATTTGGCGGGTACGCAATGCGTCCGCGACCGTCGCGAGTTCCGCCCAGTTCCGCTCGACACCGATGACGGGACGGAGGTTGCCGTCCGCGACCAGGGAGACAAGAAGCGTAAGGTCAGGTGCGAACATCTCCTCGGCACCAGACGTGAAATAAAAGAAACTTTGGATACGCGCGTTTTGTGCCGAACGAAAATCCTGAAAACTGATGGTCGATTGGTTGCCCGAGGAATTTCCGTACACGACGACGGTGCCTCTGGGTTCAATGTGCTTCAATGCTTCTGACAATGAGCTCCCGCCTCCGGACTCCAGAATCAATGTAAAACGGCCGTGCGCGTGTTCGATACCGTGAACGACGTCTTGTGCGCCAAGATCGTTGAGACCTGCCGCACGCTCAGGTCGGCCGACGACGGCAGTGACATGAGCGCCGGAATGCGCGGCGATCTGGATCGCGAGCGTACCGACACCACCGGCCGCACCGGTTATCAGCACTCTGCGGCCGACAAGCGCACCACCAAGCCGCACACAACGAAGCGCGGTCAGCCCGGCTACCGGCAAAGTCGCGGCCTGGGCAAAACTCACTGTGTCAGGTAGCGGAACAATACGATGCGAAGGAACCGCGACTCGTTCGGCCCAACCGAACTCATCGGCGAGTGCGACGACTCGTGTTCCCTCCGGTGGGCCAAGACCATTCGCCGCTGCTTGCAGAATGATGCCGCTGACATCCTGGCCGGGGATCCATCCCGCCTCGTTGTTGACGAGCGATCGTAGTTCACCGCGGTTGAGTGAAAAAGCTCTTACATCCACCAGTGCTTCATTGGGTCCAGGTTTGGGTTCCTGCACGTCGCGCAATTCGATTGGTACTGAACCGCCGGGAGTGTTCACAATGGCACGCATTCACAACCGCCTTTCGATCGTTGGTGACCATCTGCATCAAGGAGTGGCCCGGACGCACGGACTTAAGCACCACCCCTTATCGCGATCCGGTGATATCTTGCCACAGGGCGCGGGCCTCGCCGCGCGGATCGTTTTCAACACGACAGGCCGCGTCGAGAATCAACGTGGCGCGTTCCGGAACGCGATAGGCTGGCCAATGAGGAATGGAGGGATGGTCCGGCACACCATTCCGCGCGAACGCGGCCCACACACCGGACATGGTCGCCGCCAATCGCTTCGCTGTCTCGCTTCCATCGGTTGCGTTGGTCAGATCGATCGTGTCGAATGTGAACGGAACGTCCATCGCATGTGGCGCCTTCATTTTGCCATCGTGCACCGGTGTTTCCCAATTGAATGCATACATCCAGACAGGTGCCGTCGCGGTTGCTGCTCGCCGCTGCGCGAGGACCAGAGACCGAATGCGGAAGTTGCAATCTGTCGTCGCGGCGATCAGGCGATCCGCGGGACTCGCACCAGGGTAAAGACGGCGATAGGTGTCGACCACCCGGTCGGTGTCTTTCCCGGCGATCGCATGGATCCGGTCAATCATTCCCGCCTCGGTCAACGTGCGGTGCCAGACCAAATCGTCCGGCGCCAAAAAGCTCGCGGTCTCGTCCTTCATGTCGCCAATGATGATTGGAATGTCGCGCATGATGTCCGACGCATCAGGATCGAAAGGTTGCCTGGGTAGTACGTCACCATCCACGACGGGTCCAAAAGGGTAACGATCGAACAACCTGTAGGGGGAAGGCCCCAGGGCACGCTCAGCTGGTTTAATCGCTGAGAGCAGACGATGCATTGACGTAGTCCGCAGTTGATCGATCACGTTGGTGGTGATTCCGAGTTCCCTTAAGATAAGTTCGGTCAATTTCAGGGAACGCTCCTTGGCTCGGAGTCGGACGGCGGCGCCGCTCTGGATGATCGCACGATGGAAAAGGCCGACCGCCGCTGGCATCGCCAGCAGGGTACTAACTTTGCCACCTCCACCCGACTCACCAAAGATCGTCACATTTCCTGGATCTCCTCCGAAGCGTGCGATATTGGTCTGAACCCAGTGGAGTGCCGCGATCAAATCCAGCACGCCCGCATTGCCTGACTTCACGAAGTCAGCGCCACCCACATCCGACAAATCCAGGTGCCCGAATATATTCAGACGGTGATTGACCGTAACGACGACGACGTCACCGCGCGTGGCAAGACGGCTGCCACGCAGTCGTTCGGAGTTCGCACTGCCGTAAGAGAACGCGCCGCCGTGTAACCACACCATGACAGGCCGCTTCACGCTGTCGGTTATGCCGGTGGACCAGACATGCAGAGTGAGGCAATCCTCGGAGTCGGGCGACGCATCCGGCGCGCCGGAGAACGTTTCAAGTTCTGGGCGGGTTCCCGCACGCAGGCCCGTCTGTGGTGCGCGGCCGGCATATGCCGACGCGTCACGAACGCCGCGCCACGGTTCCGCCTCTCGCGGTGGCAAAAAGCGGTTCGCACCAACGGGTGGCGCGGCATAAGGAACAGCTTTGAATGCGGCGACCCCTTCGATGGTCGTGCCGCGCACCTTGCCGGATGATGTCTCCACCACCGGTGCCGTTTGTTCGCTCATGTTACCTCCCATCATCCAATACCACTGGCACCGGCGCGGTGCCGAAACAGAACCCGGTGCGATCCAGGCGATGTCCTGTCGATGTGGGACCTCCGTTGCCTCGATCGCGGAAGTTTGGAGGACCAGCACCCACCTGCTTCAATACCAGAATTGATCCCGGAGAACACACGCCATGCTGAACCAGCGCATCACCCTGAAAGCTCGCCCGGCCCGCATTCCTGGTCCCGAACATTTCAGTCAGGACGCGATTCCCGTGCCGCCGCTCGGACGCGGTGAGTTGCTTGTTGAGACCATGTATCTCTCGATCGATCCAGCCATGCGTTCCTGGATCAGCGACTCGTCCGGTTACGCACGCTCCATCGCGATTGGGCATGTGATGCGAGCGGGCGGAATTGGTCGAGTCCTGCGAACCGAAGCAGAAGGGTTCGCCCCCGGTGACCTGGTTCAGGGCAGAACGGGTTGGCAATCGCTTCCGGTGCTGCGTGGGCATGAAACTCAGAAATTGGATCTCTCTCTCGGATCGCTCGAGGATTGGATTGGCCCGCTCGGCACGTCCGCGTTGACAGCCTATTTCGGCGT
>Ga0182018_10002458_pt1 | contig 18490 bp, 15 predicted proteins | sample 812P2MmetaG_FD_120490 | JGI IMG/M metagenome (GOLD analysis project Ga0182018, IMG submission 120490) | Permafrost microbial communities from Stordalen Mire, Sweden - 812P2M metaG | ecosystem: Environmental > Terrestrial > Soil > Wetlands > Permafrost | place: Sweden: Stordalen | collected... | reverse complement strand
GATCTTGTCCACCTTGCTCAACGGCTCAGCCATGGCACGCACAACATCGGCCATGTTGGTCAGCAGCTTGTCCACAACCGCGGCCTGGTTCCACTCCTGATAGGCTTCGGCCTTCACGGTCATCGCCTTCGCTTCCGCCTCGCCTTTCTGGAAGATGATGCTGGCCTCGGCTTCGCCCTGCGTCCGAATCGCCGCCGCACGGCCCTCTGCCTCCGCGGTCAGCCGGTTCTTCTCGGCAGCCGCCATGTATTCGATCCGCTGGCGCTCGATCTCCGCGCCTTTCAGCACCGTTGCAATCAGCTCCTTCTCGTGGCGCGAGATTTCCGCTTCCTGCACCTTGATCTGGCCTTCCTTCTCAACCTGCTGCACCTTCACCTGCTCGGCCGTCACCTGCTGCAGCATGATATTGGTCTGCAGTTCGTAGGCCTTGTCGGCTGAAGCCTGCTGCTTGCGGCTCTGCTCCGCATACTCGGCCCGCTTGATCTCCAGATCGCGCTGCGCCTCGGCCTGCCGCGTAGCCGATGCCGTCTCCGCAATCACCCGCTCCTGGTCGGCCATCGCCTTCGCCACTGCGGACTCCCGGGTTGCTGTCGCGCGCTTGATAGCCGTGTCGCGCTCCGCATCCGCAGTCGCCATCTCCGCATCGCGCTTGATGCGCGCAATGTCCGGGCGGCCCATGTTCGAGATGTACTCGTTCTTGTCGCGAACCTCCTTGATGGTGAACGACACCACGTCGAGCCCCATCTTGCTCATGTCTTCAGCGCAGGTGGCGCGCATGCGCTCGCCCACCATCTCCGGCTCCTTCACAATCTGCTCCACCGTCAACTGGCCGATGATGCCGCGCAGATGGCCTTCCATCACCAGCCGGATCAATCCTTCACGCAGTTGCGGAGGCTTCGATAGAAACTGTTCGGCTGCCGTCAGAATTGACGCCCGGTCGCTGCGCACCTTGATCTGCGCCACCGCTTCCACCGTCACCGCGACGCCCTGCTTGGTGTAGAGGTCCTGCTGCGGCGCAACGTCAAAACTCATCAGCTCAAGTGAGAGCTCGCGGCAGTTCTCCACCATCGGAAAAATGACCGTACCACCGCCGGTGATCACTCTCGGGCCTCGAAATCCGAACACAATCAGCGCTTCGTTCGGTCCTGCCTTGCGGTACATGCGGGCGATCAGCCCCATCAGCAGAATGAGAGCCAGAACAGCTAGGCCTACAAACAGAATGTATTCGTTCATCATTTGAATCCCGGCCCTTTCGTCCGGGAGGTGAGTGGTTGATGGTTAACGTCAATGTCTCCCTGCAAAGTCCGCGTAGCCAGCCTCGGAACAGCTCTCTATATTGCCTGAGCCGTTGTGTCAGGGCACGACTTTTAGTTGTGCCGATCGTTGAACCGTTTTGAAAGGGCACGACTTTAGTCGTGCCGCAAAGCTCGCCAAAACAATGTTGGGCTTTAGCCCCTGAGGCAGATTCGCCTCAACTTTCCAAACAGAAATCCTTCAATGATGCGAATCGTGCTTGCGGCCGTTCCGCGGGAATATCTTGGCAATAAATCCAAGCAGAAAGATTCCTACAAGGATCGACATGTCGGTAATAAGAACGGTGGTTTGATTCATCATGCTTTTCCCGGTCCTTTCAGCCGGGTTTTCTTATTGGAGGGTGAGGTCGGGTGCCCCACCCTCGCCGCGCCTTTGTTTTTGCCCGAGTCCCCACGGACAGGTCTTTGTCCGTGGGGTGGTGGGGCTAGGGTGGGAAGCCATTCTGACATCGCAGCAACTGGGAGAATGCTCCAATCGCTACATGCCCTGCGGCTCGTCGCCGGCTTCCACTTCCTCCCATCGCCGCACCCAGGCAACTCCTCTTTCGTACCGGACCACAAACACCTCTTCGCCTTTCGCAATGGCCTTACCGTGCTCCGAACGCGCAGGTGCCGACCTGCGCGCGCCAAGCTGCTCGTAGACGATCTCGCCAATCCCTCTCTCGCGGATGGGCGCAGAGACACGGCCCACCACGCCTTCCACTGCGGTTTCGTGGTCAGTGAGCTCCCGCTCGTGCGGCAACATCACCTTGGTCAGAAAGAAGAACACAATCGCTCCTCCGCCAAAGCCGGCCAAAATCGACAGCACCAGCACAACCAGCGCTGCCAGGTTTTCATGCCGCGTCAGCAGATAGCCTGTCGCGCCAAACCACGTGATAAACACCATGATCGAAAACGCATTCCACCACGGAACGCCTGACTGGCCTGCTGTTCCTCGGGCCGTCGAAGCGCTCTGCGTACCATGCGCCACGTGCGGCAAATGCGCTGCATGTCCAGCCGTCGGCAAGTGCGGCATGTGCGTCCCATGCGGCAAATGAAAATGCAGGTGTCCGCTCAGGTGGCCCATCCCGCCGAGCAGCGAAAAGCCGCTCAGAAACAGGCCCGCGACAAAACACACAAAGTAGAAAGTTTCCCAGTTCATCTCTTCGCCCGCTTTCTTGCCGGGGTTCTGGAACTCATCCGAGGATCAGTTCCCGATGTAGCGCCGGTCTCTTGACCGGCTGTCGTGCGGGCGTCCTCGCCCGCGCTTGTCCCCCAGCCAGAAGACTTGGTGTATCTGCCTGCGGATACCCTCTCAGCAGGCTTGCCCAGCGCAGCTTCACCCAGGCTCGCCATCCCATTCGACTTCAGCGGCCTGGTCGCATAGGTTGGCCGCAGCACTTCAATCAGTCGCGGCATCAGGCCAGGCGTTTCCAAAATCGCCTCGAGCATCAGCAGGCATTCGCGTGTGCGCTCATGCCGTGCAAGCGCCAGCAGCGCGGCCATCAGCTCGGGATCGCGCCTGAACCGCTCCGCTCCATTCACCAGCCAAAGATCCAGCTTGTCCTCCACGCTGCGCAGCTCGCTCATCAGCTCCGGGTGGTATCCCTCCGGATCGTTCACCAGGTAGCCGGGGTGAACCTTGAAAAAGCCGGCCAGAATCTGCCGCGTGGTGTTGGTCAGGTGTGGCCGTGCGCCGCTCTCGATCTGCGAGATGTAGCTCTGGCTCATCTTCGAGCCCGTCTCCGCATCGATCGCCCGCACCAACTCCTGCTGGCTCATCGCGCGGTTCAGCCCGCGCAGGCTCCCCTCCACCTCGCGCAGATACCGAATTTTCTCTCCCAGTTTCATCGCCTGCTCGCGGCTCCCAGTCCCATGGTCCCCTGGTCCCTTGTTCACTGTTCACTGTTCTTCATATTGCAATTCGTAATAAACACTATCGCAATCCGTAATATCTGTCAACGAAAATCGGACTTCGTCACAACCATGTGTTTATTCACTTGTTTTCATCGGTTTGCGGCAGGCTGTTGGCGCCTGCCTTCGATTGTCCCTGATCCCTGTTCCTGCATTTGCACATAATTTCGGGTTCCCGGCGCAGAATCTCCTTGTGATCGACCAACGCCCCCCAAAGGAGAGCTCTCCATGTCCAACGCAATCAAGTTCCTCAATTCACGCCAGATCAGGAATAACATCAAGCAGGCTCTTGAGCGTCCTGCCGTGGTCCTATGCCGGCGAGCGTGGGAAAGCGGCTATCGCTCCGGGATGAAGCTGACAAACAGCCGTGTGCTCGCACGCAAACAAGCCCGCGACGCCTTTCTCCTGGCTTTGCCTCAACTCTCCGGCAATCAAGACATACGCGACTTCATCGCCTGCGTCGCGTTTGCCCTGGCCGCCGGCGTCTTCAAGAAGGAAACCTGCATGAAACTCCTCGATGCGGCTGAACTTGCCCGCTACACTATGCCACCGAACCAGAGAGTCCAGTGAAGGCCGCCGCCGCACGAACGGGGTTTTTCCTCGCCCTTTCGGCGCACGTTGAAAACAAAGGGGTTATTTCGGAACCATCCTGTAAGTAAAAGAAAACAAATCAGTTAAAAACAGTCAAAAAGTCGCAAAACAGCCATTTTGCACTCAAAATGGTGCACATCGCCTTCGAAGAAACGTCGCTAATCCGCCCATTTCACTCGTTCACTTCTTCACTGCCTCACTGTCTTTTTGACCCCTGAACCCTGATCCCTGAACCCTGGCTCCATCTCCCGATCCGCCCTTTGGGCCCGACCACGAAAGGAAGTGACAGAGCATTCCAGTTCCGGTCCGCGTCCGCCGCCTCGCCCCGCGCCGCATCGGGCCGCAACGCGCTCCAGTTCTTTCCATCGTCGGTCGAAACATCCGTCCCATTCGGCCCAACCGTAATCCACATCTTCGCAGCCGCATCCCACGCCACCGCCGACCGATACCCATGCGGCATCGTCACGGCGGATGTCCAGGTTCTGCCGTGGTCCTTCGTGAAAGCCGCAGTGGCTTTTGAATTCTCGGGCTCTTTGTAGTCTCCACCTACCGCAATCATGACGTTGTCGGGTCCGGAGAGAGGAGGTTCTCTTACAAGTTCGGCGATTGAGAAAATTCCCGATGACTCGGAAGAGCTTCCAACCAGCACAGGCTGTCTGTCCCATTTGTTCCGTCTGCCCTCAAGGTCTAGATCCGATTCCGAACAATCTGCACAGGTTTCTGACTGCACGACGGTGTAGACAAACGCACCATCCTTGCCACCAGAAGCGAAGCCAACAAATCCACCCCATGCCGTCAGCGAAGAATTGCTTGCGGCAAATGCGCCTTGCATGCTGGGATCAGCGTGCAGCCCTTTATTATGCTGTCGAATCCAGGTCTTTCCCGCATCGTCTGATGCGAACAGAACAAAACCATCCTTCACCGGATCTCCGAGCAGCCAGCCTGTGCGCTTGTTCTCGAAGTAGAGTGCATCCCAGAATCCATCCTTGTCCGGATTCTTGAACACCAGCTTCCACGTCTGGCAGCCATCGGTCGTCTTGTAGAGCCGCGAGAGATCGCCCGTGCCCGACGACATCACGATGGCCGTCTTCGCATCGAACGCCTGAACGCCGCGAAAGTCCAGCTTCTCCGCGCCCGGAGGAATCGCACATGTCTGCCAATTCGTGCCGCCGTCGACGGTTAGCAGCACGGTTCCATTGGTGCCGCTCGCCCACGCTACCTTGCCATCAACCGAATGAATCCCGCGTAGATCGGCCGTAGTATTTGACCGCTGAATCGTCCACTGCGCCTGTACGACTGTACGGCCCGCGAACAGCACCACAAACAGGATCGCGACTTGAAAAACGCAACTCCGCATCTTCATCCGCCGCACTCTTCCCCATTCACCTCTAATGACTACCCACAAACGACTACTCCCTCCTCCTTCTTCCCTTCTCCCTGTTTTCCTATTGCACCGCGAAGTCGATGAACCCGCGCACGGGATCGGTCGCGAGCAGCTTGACCGTCACCTTGTCGCCCACGTCGAGGCCTTTGCCGCCCTGCACCACCATGCCATCCACGTGAGGATTGAGCGTGCGAACAAAGGTCCCGGACTTGCTCACGCCGGTGATAATTCCTGGGAACGTCTGGCCGATCCGCGGCTTCAGAACCACCGCAGCGATGCGCTTCTCCATCTCGCGCTCAACTTTGCGCGCGTTGTCTTCCATCAGCGTGCAGTGCGTCGCAATGGTGTTGAGCTCGTCTTCGGAGTAGGGCGGACCGGCCTCCGCAAAGAGGGCCTTGAGCAGCCGCTGCGTCACCATATCAGGGAAGCGCCGGTTGGGCGCCGTCGAGTGAGTGTAGTCTTGCACGGCCAGGCCAAAGTGCCCCGGCGAGACCTCGTTCGGCTTCACCAGCACATATTCGCCCGGTCCCATCAGCTTGACCACTGTCAGCGACAGATCTGGGAAGTGCACGGGGTCTTTCTGCTTCTGGGCGATCAGAAAATCATTGAGCGCTTTCGAGTCCGGCTCGGCCGGCAGCGTCGTTCCGAGTCCTTGGGCAACTTCGACGATACGATCCCAGCGCTTGGGCGTGCGCACAATCCTCCGGATCGAGGCCACGCCCGCATCCTGAAACTTCCGCGCGACCACTCCATTGGCCGCTACCATGAACTCCTCAATGAGCGACGTGGCCCTGTTTTTTTCCAGGCTCACAATGCCAGTCGGCTGATCGCCCTGTAACAGCGGCCGGGTTTCAACAGTCTCGAGGTCAAGCGCCCCGTGCTGGAATCGTCCCCCGACCATGCATTGCGCGGCCTTGTCCTGCAGCTTGAGCTGCGCCGTCAGATCTGCGCTTGCTGCGACCTTCGCCGGGGCTGGTCCGCGCCCTTCAAGCCACGCGCCTACACCGTTGTATGCAAGCTGTGCCTTGTTGTTTACGATTGCACGGTACGCCTTGCCGTCGGAGGCGCTTCCGGCAGAGTCGACAGCGAACTCGACAACTATGGCCACCCGATCCTGGTTTTCATTCAGCGAGGTGATGCCCTCCGAGAGCTCGGCGGGCAGCATGGGAAAGACCTTGACGCCGGTGTAGACCGAGGTAGTCTCGCTCTGCGCGTGCGCATTGAGTTGCGTCCCTTTGGGCACGCGCACGTCCACATCCGCCACGCCCACCAGCACGCGAATCCGGCCATCGGACAGCTGTTCGGCCCACTCAATCTGGTCGAGATCCTTTGAAGTGTCGTTGTCGATCGAGGACCAAAGCAGGCTGCGAAGGTCCTGAGCTCCGGCGGCAGCAGGCAGGCCAGGCTGAGCCTGAATGGCGGCTAATTCGGCGGTTGCTCCTGCGGGGAAGTCAGGCTGGAAGCCGTGCTCGAGCATGGTGGCGTGTGCTGAAGCGACAAGATTGAACTGCTGCGAGTTGTTGGGCTGCATGCGGGAACCGGCTCCTTGGAATGAACAGCCAAGGCTAACACGGCAGGGAGCCGTGCGGTTTGCGAGGTCTCAGGGCTCTGAGTCTTGAATGAGAACGTTAAGGTGTGGCCCGGGCCGGCGTCACGTTGACGGTGAAATAGGCGCTCTGGCTGGCAACCGTGTTGTTCACGTTTTCGCTTGCAGTGACGGTGAGCGTGGCAACGCCGAGCGGAGTGCCAAAAAGACGGCAAGCGTGTTTGAGTTGGCCGAGCCGTAAACTGTATCGCCCAGCTAGAAGGCGTAGATCGAAGCGGAGTTGCCGGAAAAACGAGAACCCTGCCGCGCCAATTGCTGAGGTGAGACGGCGACGCGACAGGGTCGATCGAGTCCTTACTGGATGCCCAGGTCTGACAGGACTTTTGGCTTCTTTTCATCCACAACGAGCAGGTTGTGGCAGGCCGAGCAATCCTGCGTGATTGAGGTCTTGCCGTCTTTGGTGGCGTGATCGCCATCGTGGCAACGGAAGCAGCCCGGATAGCTCATGTGGCCGATGTGATTCGGATGCGTTCCCCAGGTGACCTTCATGTAGGGGAAGACATTCTGGCTGTAGAGGAGCACCAGCTGATCGGCGGCGGACTTCACGAGATCGCCTTTGGAAGCCAGGACATCCGGATGGTTGGCCTGGTAAAAGGCCTGGAGCTGTTGAGGCAGCTTGAGCTCCGCCTCTTCCTGGCTGGCATAGTTTGCCTTGAGCAGTTCCATTCCTTCTTTGTGAATCCAGGGGATCCCGGGGCTGATTGCGCCCTGCTCCATTGCGCGATTGAGAGCGTCTTCAGGCGTCAAGAAGGTGTGTGCGGCGCGATTGTGGCAGTCGATACAATCCATCACTCGGCGTTCGCCCTTCGGTTCCCCGCCATTGAGAGCAGACGCGGTGAAGGTGGTCTCCGATCCGTCGGCATTGCGGCGTTGAACCCACGGAATCGTGGTGCGCGACGAATCGGTGGTGATGTATTCGATGTGACCTAGATGAACGCCGTGAATTCCGGTGAGGTGAGAGAGCGAATCCTGGCCGCCCAGGTGGAGCACAACCACGCTCTGGGTTTCAGTGTTGGTCTCATCGTCGGCAAAGGCCGACTTGACCAGCAACTTCTCACCCACGAATCGAGCGGGCGTGTGGCAGCCTTCGCAGATATCGCGTGCGGGACGCAGGCTCGAGACAGGCGATTCGATCGGCGTCGGGTAGCGATCGAATGCGACTTCAAGCAGCTGCTTGGTTCCGTTCACCTTGGCGCGGAAGTAGGATGCCGCGCCGGAGCCGATATGGCAATCCACACAGGCCACATGGGAGTGGGCAGAGATTTTGTAAGCCGTGTACTCCGGGTGCATCACATGGCACGATTGGCCGCAAAACTGCGGGGAGTCCATGTAGGCCGCGCCCCGATAACTGGCGACTGCAACAACAAGGAGGTTCACGATGGTCGCGACCAGGACGATGTCGAGCCCATGGCGAAACATCCGGTCATTCAGATCGATTTTGGGGAACTCTGCCGGGATCTGGCCGGCCTTCTGCAGCTTTCTCCGGCGAATGAAGACGCCTACAGGAATAAGCAATAACCCAAGAATGAACAGGCCGGGCAGGAGTAGGAAGAAGATGATGCCCAGATAGGGATTTTCGTTGGACCGTCCGATGAGCTCGACGAGCCAATAAGAAATCATGGTGACGCCGGATGCGCTGGTAATGGCGCCGCCGGCAAGACTTATGGGATTGTTGCCAAAGAAGAGAGCAGGGCGCACCCAGTTTTCACGAAATCGTTGCAAGAATGGCAATTGATTGTTCCTCACTAGCTAGATTATGGGGCGACAGAATGCGAAGCCACGATTGCCGTGAGTTGCATCGTCTTCCAGTCGACGACGGGCACCGAAATTGGCCGCCGATTCAATCGGAAAGAGCGAAGCCAGCTTATCGCGGCATTCGCATAAAGCGTGCCCCGGTGAGTCAAGTGTCGGTCCTAACGTTGCCGGGCCCGGTTGTGTCGGACCCAGATCGATGAATTCGACCGATTACTTCCCCAGACCTTTGTAGAAAACGACCACGTCTTTCACTTCAGCGGGAGTGAGGCCGGTGATCGGCTTCATCTTGCCTTTACCGTTGTTGACGGCAGCCGACATTTCATCAACCGAGAGCTTCTTGATGTCGGGATCGGTCACAGCCTTGATGCCCATCATCTTGGCCATCCCGGGATTGGGAACGCCTGCGGAGCCATGGCAGCTCTGGCATTTGGCTTTGTAAGTCGCCTCGCCGCTGGATTGCGCGAAGCTCACGGCACTCGCCACAGCTACGACGAGAGCCAACACAACTTGAGAACGAAGAGTCTTTGACATGGTGCGGAACTCCTTAAGTCCTGCAATGAATTCGGAGGGGCCCAATATTAATCGAACGCCCTGACGAACGAATTGTTTCACAAGCGAATCCAGCGAACAGCAAGCCGCAACGCCCGTGAGTGGGTTAAACAGCAATGAAGGGGGGATCGGGAGGAACTCCCAATCCTCCCCCGGTGGATAGAAGCGGACCCCGACACGCTGGGCAATGTATTCCCCAGGCACGTCGCGAAAACGGTCCAAGCCGCACAAACCGATCTATGTATCCGTCGTACATTTGTTCGCCGGAAAACTCCTGCGCTAGAACTCGTAGTGAATTCCCAGCGTTACGTTATTTGCATGAAAATTCCGCGCCGCGGTTAAACCAGAAGGCGATTCTGTCAGTCCTGTCGGTTGCGAAAATGAGGCGCAAGGGAGCACTCCTGACGTTAGCGATGTTGACGTGCTGCAAAGTTCCGGGCCGGAAGGTCCGCCTTCACCGTATCCATAGAAGTTGTACTCAGCCTTCATCGTCACGGTGGGGCGCACTGCCCATGCCAGATTCACAAAGGGAGTCTGGTATGTAGAGACGAGCGATCCGTTGACATCGCGCGCATCGTTGAAGAACCGGCTTCCGTTCACAGAACTGATGCGGTAACCGAAGTTCGATTGAAGGGCCTTGACTGGGGACAACCTGAGAGATACCGATCCGTATTGCGTTGGAGCGTTCATGAAATCGCGCCCGAACCAGTCAGCGAGCTGAGTCGTCGACCCTCTGGTGAATACGCCGGGGCAGACGTTCGGCGCTCCGGTGCTCGTAACCGTGGCCGTTCCGGGATAGGCGCCGGGTTTGCTCGGCGCGTTCTGATTGCCGTTGTCATAGCAGATGTTGGTCGCCGTATAGACGTCGGTAATGGCATAGCTGAAGTCGACCCCATAGTGGTCATTCGGCATCAACAAGCCGCTCACGCTTGCAATCCGGGTGTGATCGACGTGGTCGAGCGGGCCCTCGTATGGATCATCGCCAGCGGCTACGGCCGCCTGATTGTTATTCGTGTTGTTATGACGCTCAAGATCGTTGAAGGCGCCCGAGAACGTCGCCCATGGTTTCGGTCTGTATCGCACATGCGCCCTGTAGTGCCACAACTGGCGCGGCGAAACCGGTGTGAGTGCGTTGTCGGCGTATGCCATTTCGACCGAACCGTTCAGGTCGAGGTTCGCGGTTGGGCGCACAGCGGCGGTAAACACTCCGGCGTCTTCGTTAATGGTCACCGTGCCGCCAATGGAAGCACCCACTGGCAACGGAGTGTTATGCGGATCACCCTCTGCTACTACGTGATTCTGGTGACGGTAAGTGAGCGAGAACGTGGTAGTGGAAGAAACGTCCCAAGAGCCAGTCAGATTGTTGGTGATGTACAACTGGCCCGTATAGCCCGGTCCCGGCACGCCGATGGACGGACTGCCTTCAATCGTTGACGCACCTGCGGCCGCAGTGGTGGTAGTGAGGGGTCCCAGGTAGTTGATGGTCTCATTCGGATTTGCGGGTGTCGCCACGGTCGTTGCGCTGGTAAAGTTCGTCGTCCCAGGCTGGTGCATCGTGGAAAAGCTAATCTGGTCGGCGAGGCTGAAATTGTTCGTTGCCTGCCACACCGCGCCAAGGTCGGCGGCAAGAACCTGGCGGGTCGCTTCCGCATTCCCGACATAGGTCAACTCGCGCGTCGCACCGTTCAACCCCTGGTAGCTGTCGTAGTAGCTGGGCAGGTGCATATTCGCGTTGGTGAACCGCACATTTCCGTTGATCGAAAGGTTCTTGATGCTCGCGCTCTGCAGGCGAAGCACCTCGGTTGGAAAAATGGACCGTGTCGGCTGGGAACGCATGTAGCTGGTAACCACGGCGCAGGCTGGGTTGATTACCGGCAGGCCGCCTGGTGTGTTGGGCGGCGAGAAGATGGTATAGACGGCCGGATTGGCTCCGCTGGCTGCTGTATAGGCGGCGCCCATGCTGGCCGTGTTGCAGGCGCCGATGCCGTAAGGCGACAGGCTGTCAAAGTCGTTGATCGCTACCGGGGTTCCGTCCGCTTCCTGGGCAATCAGTGAGCTTGGAGACAGAGTGAAGTAAGAGTCGCCCTTGAAGTGGGTGATCTGCTCTTCATAGGTGAAGGACGTGCCCCGCACCGGCTTCCAGTCGAGCGCAGCCGTGATGTCGTCGGTGTTGTTGCGCTGGTATTCCTCAAGGACAGCGTTATATTTGGCGAACTGATAGCCGCTGGGGCTCGTGCTCGGCCCCTCCATGAGGTTTTTGGAGTACGCAATCCTATAAGTCAGCTTCGAGAGCGGCATCAAAACGACACCCACATCGGTCATGCGCCGCACCGTGTTGAACATGAAGGGCGATTGAAGAGTCTGGGGCCAGGCGAAGGATCCGGTAGGCGCGTTGGATGGGCCGATGGGAATCGACTGTCCGCCAGGAATGTTCGGATTGCCGAGCAGGTCGTAATCAAAGTACCTGCGGTCGCGGCGGAATAGTCCGGTGAAATCGTAGATCTTGCCCTTCGACGCGTTCATCCTGGCGAAGTCGACCGGATCGCCTCCGAATCCACCGCCAACCGCGCTCAGGGAGTCGACGAGCGTACCCTTCTTGCCGGGCAGCACCCGCATCTGAAATGTTTCATTTTGCACGCGCGGTCCAGATTTCAGATTCACCAGGTTGCTGTACATTGCCTGACTACCCGTTGCATTGGTGATGCGTCCGCCCAGGTCAACGCTCTGGTGGATCGAATACCCGACAGGGGTGGTCATCTGTGCTTCCGGCGTCGGCCCGGCGGGAGCCGGACTCTGGGCGGTAGCGATTGCCGCCGTCATCACGAAAGCGGCTACTCCTCCAGCGATTCGCTGAATGATTGCGGTAAAGGGCTGTTGACCAAACAGCCGGAAAAAGCATTCAAACTTCGTCATAAATGCCTCACATAAACTCACTGTTGCTGGCGCCAAGCTTCAAACTCGTGTGCCAAATTGCCGCGAAACCTTCCGCCGCGCGGAGCGCTGTTGAGCACAGGCGCGGCGCAAACCCATTACCGGAGAAATGCCACATTCATGTTCGAGCCGTGAATCATCGTGTGGCAGTCGGTGCAGGGCGTCAGCTCAGACGAACCGGCGTTTACCCCGTGCACGGTGCCTGCAGCAACCGGACTGTGGCACTGGTTGCAAAGCACGTTGATGTTCGGCATATTCAACAGCCGCGCATTCTGCGATCCATGCGGCGTGTGGCACCCCATGCAACCCTCACCCTTCACCGGCGTGTGCTCGTAGACAAACGGCCCGCGCTTCTCCGTGTGGCACTTTGTGCAGATCAGGTTCGAATCGTTTCTGGACCTCAGGTTGCTCTTCTCGAAAGTGCCGTGCACATCATGGCAGTCGCTGCACTTGACAAGCCCTTCATTCACTTTGTGATGGGTCGGCATATCAAATTGCGGCTTCACGTCGGTATGACACTGGAAACAAAGCGTGGGCTGAGAAGCTTTGAGCAGCTTGTCTTCCTTGGCGGCGTGAATGTCGTGGCAGCCGATGCAGCTTACATTGGCCTTGGCGTGCGGCGAGCGGTCAAAGTCAGGATGCGCGCCCGCATGGCAGCCAAGGCAGGTTTTGTCCACTTCCTTGCTCGAGGCGTGCGCAGGGTTGAAGATCTTGGTCTTGTCTCCGCCGCCATCGACGTGGGCCTTGCCCGGACCGTGGCAACCCTCGCAGTTCACGCCAGCCGTCCCGTGTTCCGCGGCCATCTTCGTGTGCGGATTGCCGGCAAAACCCTTGGAAACGTCCTCGTGACAGGTGGCGCAGACTTCACCACCTACGTAGTCACCGGGCGCAGCAGCTTTTGCCTGTGCAGCACCCGCGTTGGTTTCCGCCGCCGGCGCAGCCAGGGCGGTGGCGCACATTATGCAGGCGCCCAGCATTAACAGGAAAAACGCTCGCAGTCCCGTCCAGCTTCCCGGAGCCGCTCCTATTGGCAATCGCGTTTCAGGCCCAACTTTATGCATGAAAAATACCGCCTTGGATGCCTTTGATACGACATCTTGAGTGAATTGAATCAGCAATCTCGAATGAAACATGAGCACTATGGAACAGAAGCGCGAACCAAAGTGGCCGGGATGCTGAGCTCAACTCCTCCGGAAGCCGCTCTTCGTGCCAAGCATCACTTCATGGGCGCATCCTACTTTTTATTCGGGTCCAACTCGGTGATGTTCGTCACATCGCGAAAACATGCGGGGACCCCAATGGATAACCGGGTTGAGCTGTGATGGGTGGCGGGGAAAGCCCGTGGTCTTGCGCACCTGTTGTTTTCTTCTATCATTTTTATAATGTGCAACTTAAAAAGGGCTCGTGAGGCAGATTCCCGATTTGGCTTTTGTGTGATCATCTCGCCCATTCCGGGACGGTGAGATGGAGCACAAAAGAGAGATTCCTTGCAACGAAGAATGTGATGGCGTAGACGGCACCCTTCTCCTGGTTTTTGGCACCCGACGGCTGGTTCTGGGGGGACTGGGAGGCCGCATGCAACCGGCTCGGTTTGATTAAACGGTGACGCGGATTGAATAGGCGTGAGCCGCATCACATCATTCCGGCGGCTCGCACCGCAAAATTGCAGGTTACAAGGGCCTCTCATTGGGGAGATGCCGACGGGTGCGATCTGGCTGAGGGGCTTCGCACGGACCATGAATCCGAGATTCAACCCATGCACCGCAGCTCGACCGGCATCGTTAGGGGCACGGCGATGGCAAGTTCTGAGATTTCGGTTTTACCGCAAGCACGGCAGAAGCATCTGACTCGTCAAGTGCCGGCCGGTTGTGCGGCCTGCGCCAATCGGCGGCCGGGCTGGTTCTGCTCTCTGGGCAGTGCCGTGCTGGCCGACCTTGAGCTGGCTACCAGCACGGTTTCGCTGCCCGCGCAGGCATCGCTGTTTACTCAAGGGGATGATGCACGCTGCCTTTACCTGATTTGCGGGGGCTACCTGAAGCTGACGGCTGGCCGCCAGGAAGACCGGCAGATGATCGTCCGCATCGCCGGACCGGGATCGATGCTCGGCCTCTATGCGGTGCTCTCTCACGGGCTCTACGAGGTCTCAGCGGAATCGCTGACCACGGCTCAACTTCGGCCGGTGGAGCGAGACCGGTTTCTGAGCTTTTTGAGAAACCACAAAGAGGCCCAGATGCGCGCCGTGCAGTGCATTTGCCAGGAGTACCGATTTGCCTTGCAGGATGCGTGCCGGATTGCCCTCTCTGAAACGGTAGCGGCACGACTGGCGAGGCTTCTGCTGGAGTTGTCACACCAGATAGGCGAGCAGACAAACGGCAGCGAATTCAGATTCCCGCTTCTGTTGACGCATGAAGAGATGGCGTCGATGACGAGCACCACCCGTGAAACGGTAACGCGCACGTTAGGCCAGTTCCGCAAACAGGCTTGGATTTCGATCGAGGACTCCCTTGTGACAGTCCACCAGCCAGACCGGCTGCAATCACTGTTCTAAAATCATAGAAAGATTCGAATCCTCAACCGCCCGCTCCCATACCGCCTTTTCCGTGAGTCCAATAGACGCCGGTCGAGAGCGTTATCATGAGCAAGTTGGAGTTCAAAGTGCGTATGAAGCGAAGTTTTGCCTTTTTTTCTCTGGTCCTATTGATGAGCTGGACATCCTATTCTCAGAGCGGGGAAACTGCCGTAGTGAAGCCAACCGCGACCTCAGCCGAAAGCCCGGAGATTCGGGAGTTCCAGAAAATCGAGGACTCCTGGTCGGTTGCAGTCAACGATCGCGACCAGTATGGCCTGGAGCTTGTGTTGTCGCCGTTGTTTGTGGATGTTTCAGCAAGTGGCGACATCACGACGCGCAATCAGCAGGTGGCCTCGATAATCACCGGCGAGGACAAGACACTTCATCTGGAGCAGCGTGTCATCACGGTTCGGACGCTGGGCGACATAGTAGTAGCGAACGGCACATATTCGCTTCATCACAAGGCCGGTTCGGGGACGGTGGATGAAAAGGGCGTGTTCACGCACGTCTTCGAGCGGACTCGCGGCGGCTGGCTTTGCATTAACTCACAGCGCACGGTGCTGCGCGAGGATACAACCACCAAGCCGAAGAAGAAGTCCGAGGCGGAGATGCCATTCCACATTCCGCTACTGTCGAAGTAGCCAGGCCGTCGCATTTCATCATCAGCGGCGGCTCGCGCCCTTTGCGGGAACTACCCCGCTTTACGCCGGTCGCCCTGCAGCTTGATGGAAATATGCACCAGGCTAAGCGCGGCGGGGGTGACCCCCGGCAAACGGCTTGCCTGCCCGATGGTAATTGGCTGCACGCGCTCGAAGATCTCCTGCATCTCGCGCGAAAGGCCACTGATCAGGCGGTAGTCGAGCCACTCGGGAATCGATACGAGTTCGGCGGCCTTGAGCTTCTCAATCGCCTTCCTCTGCTGATCGAGATACCCGGCAAACTTGATCTCGGTTTCGACGGCGCGCGCTTCGTTGCGCACGCGAGCAGCCTCGATCGCCCGATCTGAGTTTGAGTGTGCCCCGGTCGAGCGGCCGGCGAATTCCGCCAGCGTGGGATCAGCCGCAAGCTCATCGCTGAGAGCCTTGAGAACTGGCTCGATGGTCACCTCAGGCCTTCGCAACAACTGCGCCCAGGTTTGCCCCGCCGAACTGGTTAAGTCGCCGAGGCCAAGCGCAGCCACCCGTTCCGGAGTTGACTTCGTTTGCATGAGAGTCCGGCTTAGCGCGACCATACGGGCCTGCTTTGATTCAAACTCGGACCACGATTCGTCGTTGATCAAGCCTAGCCGCCGCCCATACGGCGTCAGGCGCCGGTCGGCGTTGTCAATTCGCAGGTGGAGGCGGAACTCTGCGCGCGAAGTAAACATGCGGTACGGCTCATTGGTTCCCTTCGAGATGAGATCGTCGATGAGAATGCCCGTGTAGCCTTCTGTCCGATCGAGGGTGAAGGGCGGCTCACCCTTCAGTCGGAGGGCGGCGTTGATGCCGGCCATGATTCCCTGGCAGGCTGCTTCCTCGTAGCCACTCGTTCCGTTGATTTGGCCGGCAAGATAAAGCCCTTCCATGCACTTCACGCGCAGGGTGCGGTCCAGTTCGGTTGCATCCACGGAGTCGTATTCAATGGCGTAGCCCGGACGCAGCATCTCGGCGGCTTCGAGTCCAGGGATCGAACGCACGATCTGCCACTGCACTTCCATTGGCAAGGAGGTCGACATTCCGTTGACGTAGACTTCGTGGGTATTGAGCCCCTCCGGCTCGAGGAAGAACTGATGCTGCGTCTTGTCAGGGAATTTTACGATCTTGTCTTCGATGGACGGACAATAGCGCGGGCCGATTCCCTCGATCCGCCCGGAGTACATGGCAGAGCGGTGCACGTTTTCGCGAATGAGGCGCAGCGTCTCGGGCGTAGTGAACGCGATGTGGCAACTGATCTGGGGTTGAACGATCTTCCTGGTGCGAAAGCTGAATGGAGTCGGTTCTGCATCGCCGGGCTGCTCTTCAAACGCGTCCCAGCGGATGGTGCGACCATCGAGACGAGGCGGCGTCCCTGTCTTGAGCCGGCAAGTGCGAAGGCCGAGGGCGCGGAGTGCTTCGCCGAGCAGGACGCTGGCAGGCTCTCCACTACGCCCAGCAGGATAGCGCTCTTCTCCGCAGTGAATCAGGCCGTTGAGAAAGGTTCCCGTTGTGATGATGGTGGCGCCGGCAAGCAGATTGCGGCCGTCGCGAAGCTTGAGGCCGAGGACACGGCGGCGCAGCCGCTCTGGACGAGGAAGCTCAACCAGCGTGTCGATGCCATCCGCCTCGGTTCCCTGCTCGCCTTTCACTGAGGCGCCTTCGAGCAACAGGTTCACGACCTCGGCCTGGCGGATGTGCAGGCCTGGCTGAGACTCGAGGACTTCGCGCATCTTGACGCGATAAAGCTGCTTGTCACACTGCGCGCGAGGGCTCCAGACGGCGGGCCCGCGGGAGGTGTTTAGAAGGCGGAACTGAATGCCCACGGCATCGGCAACCTCGCCCATGACTCCGCCCAGCGCATCGACTTCGCGAACCAGATGTCCCTTGGCCACTCCACCAATGGCAGGGTTGCAACTCATCTGCGCAATCAGGTCGAGGTTCATGGTAATGAGCGCGGTCTTCAGGCCCATGCGCGCAGCGGCCATGGCAGCCTCGCACCCGGCGTGACCTGCGCCCACCACTGCAACATCGTATTGTTCGGTGAAAGCCATTCAACCCCATTCTAGGGTGTGGAAATGCCCGTACGGTGAACAGTTGACAGTGGACAGTGAACAGGGGCAATCCGCCCTGATTTGTCTTGAATTCGGGCCGGGAATTGCGGGTTTTTTCGGGAAATGGCCCATTTTCGTCGTTTTTTGCACACGTAAGTCTTTTGTTTTTGATGTGTGCATCGCTAAGTCCTTTTTTGTCAGCGCTCAATTTCCTGGGTCCATTTACGGGATTGGGTGAGAGCAGTCTTTCTCCTCGGCACCAGACGGTTGAGGGCGACCTGAGCGGACTCGATGAGCTGGGCGCCGTCTCCATCCACGAAGACGCCGGTGGCTAAGGCGAATGCGACGCAGGCGAGGAAGTTGCCAATGTTCTCGAGCCCGGAGAGCGGGGGCAAAGCCTGGCAAAAAGCCTCACGGGCAAACTTTCTTGCGAGCATGCGACTCTTTGTCGCCTTCATCCCAACGCGATATCCGCGTTCGCAGGCGAGATGGCAATAGGCGATGGATGGATTTTTAAGAGCGGGACCGAGTTTGAACTCGGCAGGGGTTGATGTGAGTGGAGCGAGTGCATGAAACATGGCGCATTCTCCTTGTGGGTGGGCTGTATTCGACTACAGGGAGATTGTGCGCCGGGAGATGGAAATTATGCGCAAAAGGCAGATGACAGATTACTCTGAAAATACTGTTTCATCGACTTACCGCTCGCCTTGGGGTGGATGATATTGGAGAGAGCCTGGCAAGGGAGTGGATGGACCCGATGAGTAACTGCGTGTGCGGTAGGGCAATCGAAGACGGGGACGCGCAGTGCGCGCAATGCAGCGCGCTGCAGGAGCTGGGGCTGGCAGCCGGAGCGACCCTGGTCGAGGTGAAGGCCGCGCACAAGATGCTGGTGAAGGTCTGGCACCCCGACAGGTTCCAGAGCGACCCGAAGCTGAAGCAGGCAGCCGAGGCGAAGCTCATGGCGATCAATCGGGCTTTTTCGGATTTGACTTCTGAGGAATACAAGGGCGGTGAGAGATACAGGGGCGCAGGGGGATGCAAGGGCGGCGCGAGCCAGGGGGCTGTGAGTGGAGAATCCGCCGAGGGGACAACGGCTGCCGCGCCCGCGATGCCGGAGTCGACAGAAGGGCAGGTGAGGGAGCGGGAGTCGCGCGTTTCGCAGGGATGGGTGATG
>Ga0182018_10002457_pt1 | contig 18491 bp, 18 predicted proteins | sample 812P2MmetaG_FD_120490 | JGI IMG/M metagenome (GOLD analysis project Ga0182018, IMG submission 120490) | Permafrost microbial communities from Stordalen Mire, Sweden - 812P2M metaG | ecosystem: Environmental > Terrestrial > Soil > Wetlands > Permafrost | place: Sweden: Stordalen | collected... | reverse complement strand
GAAAGAGCTGCGCGGCTTCCGCAGGGTTACGCTGGGGCCGGACGAGACCAAAACGGTGGAGATTCCCTTGGCGGCCGATGCGTTGGCTTACTGGGATACGGGCCGGAAACGTTGGGCACTGGAACAGGGCGAGGTGGAACTGATGGTTGGCGGTTCGTCCGCCGATACCAAGCTGAGTAAGACGCTGCACGTGGCGAGTGCGAATTGATCCGGCAACTGTGCTTCTTCGTCTTGCTGGCAGCCGCCACATATGCGGAGTCCGATGGCATACTGACTAAGGGCAACGGTTGGGACTACATCCGGCTCGGCAATCCGAACGACGTCACTACAACCACCCGGGGTGCAATCCTGTTCGAAGGCGGCAGTACGGATGTGGACGCCGCCTATCGGTGGATGTGCGAGAAGGCGAATGGCGGAGACTTCCTGGTGATCCGCGCCAGCGGGACAGCGGCCTATAACCCATACATTCGCGGACTCTGTCCCGCCCTCAACTCGGTTGCGACTCTCATCGTGTACAGCCGGGCAGGCGCAGAACAGCCGTTCGTCAAAGAAACGATTCTTAAGGCCGAGGCGCTCTTCATCGCCGGCGGGGATCAGGCGAATTACGTCAATTACTTCGCGGGCACGCCCGTCGCCACGGGGATCGACACGCTAGCCGCGCGCGGCGTGCCGGTCGGAGGCACAAGCGGCGGCAATGCGGTTCTGGCCCAGTTCGGTTATTCGGCCATGACCGGGTCGGTGACTTCGAAGCAGGCGCTCGCCAATCCTTTCACGCCGCTGATCACTATCGAAAACGGATTCCTGAATGTGTCGCCGCTGCTGCACGACAAATTCACAGACGACCACTTCACGGCGCGAGACCGTATGGGCCGGCTGATCGCGTTCCTCGCGCGGGTCATTCAAGACGGAGACGCGACCCAGGTTTCGGCGATTGCGACCGACGAGAAGACGGCGTTCTTGATGGAGCCGGATGGAAGCGGCGTTGCCGCCGGCGCGGGCGCGGTTTACTTTCTGCGGACGGCGGGTCCGCCGGAAGTCTGCCGGCCTGAGAGGCCTCTTACCTTCAGCAATGTTTCCGTGTATCGCGTGCGGGCCGGCGGGGCGTTCAACTTCAGTAGCTGGACCGGTACAGGCGGGACGGGTTACATTATCTCAGCGGTAAATGGGGCACTGAGGTCTACGCAGGTGGGCGGGAGTATCTACTAATCAAAGCGCCGCCAGTACCTCCGCGGCGTGGCCGGCCGGCTTGACCTTCGAGAAGATCTTTTGGATCTTACCTCGCTCATCGATCACAAAGGTGGTGCGTTCGATTCCCATCACCTTTTTGCCGTACATATTCTTCTCTTTCCACACGCCATAATCGTCCGCCACCTTCTTATCTATGTCGCACAGCAGCGTGTATGGAAGGCGCTGGTTCTGCTTGAAGGCGGTCTGTGCCTTGGGCGTGTCCTTGGAAATGCCGAGCACCAGCACACCCTTTTTTTCAAACTTCTTGAAGGTGTCGCGAAACTCGCACGCTTCCACGGTGCAGCCCGGAGTGCTGGCTTTGGGATAGAAGAACAGCACCACCTTCTTACCCCGCACGGCGTCCAAATCGAACGGTTCGCCGGAATCGGTCTGCAACTGAATCTTAGGAGCGGTATCGCCTTCTTTCAACATAGTTTCTTCCTTAATAAGTCATTCACGACTCCGGGATTGGCCTGACCGCGGGACGCCTTCATTACCTGGCCGACCAGAAATCCGAGCACCGTCGCTTTACCGCTCTTGTACTGCTCCACTTGCTTCGGATTCTGTTGCAGCACTTGATCGACTATCTGTGCCAGCGCGCCGCTATCGCTGATCTGCTGCAGTCCTTCTCTTTCGACGATGGCAGGCGCGGCCTCGCCGCTCGAAAGCATTTTCGCGAAGACTTCTTTGGCGATCTTGCCGGAGATCTCGCCCTTCCGGATCAGGGCCACCAGTTCGCCGAGCCGCTCGGGCGTGACCGGCGAATCCGCGATCTCCTTGCCTTCGGCGTTGAGCGCGCCCATCAGGTCGCCCATCACCCAATTGGCGGCGGCTTTGGGCTCTCCGGCCGCGCCGGCCACGCGTTCGTAATACTCCGCGATGGCGCGGTTGGCGGTAAGCACTTCAGCATCGTAAGCTTTCAAGCCGTAGCTGTCCATAAAACGGGCACGCATCCGCAAGGGCAACTCCGGCATGTGCGATCGGATCTCATCCAGCCAGGCGTCCGCGAGCCGCAACGGCGCCAGATCCGGCTCCGGAAAGTAGCGGTAATCGTGCGCGTGTTCCTTGCTGCGCATGGTAGCGGTCTCGCCCGTATCGGGATTGAACATACGAGTCTCCTGCGGGATAACACCGCCGCCCTCCAGAATCGCGACCTGGCGCGCGATTTCGTGGTCCAGCGCCAGCTTGAGAAAGCGGAACGAATTCAGATTCTTCACTTCGGCTTTAGTGCCGAACAGTTCCGCGCCCTTCAGCCGGACGGACACGTTGGCGTCGCAACGGAGGTGGCCCTTCTCCATATCGCAGGTAGAAACATTCAGGAATTCGAGCGTTTGCTTCAGCCCGGTCAGGAAATCGTAGGCTTCCTCGGAACCACGCATATCCGGTTCGGTGACGATTTCGATCAGCGGCGTGCCGGAGCGATTCAAATCCACGTAGGTGTAGCGGGCGGAGTCGCGAAAGCCGTCGTGGACGCTCTTGCCCGCATCGTCTTCCATGTGGACACGGGTGACCCCGATGCGTTTGGGCGCGCCGTCCACCGGGATTTCGACCCAGCCATACTCGGCGAGCGGCTCTTCGTATTGCGAGATCTGGTAGCCTTTGGGCAGGTCCGGATAGAAGTAATTCTTGCGCGCGAAGCGGGAAACCGGACGCACGCGGCAGTTCAGGGCCAACGCCGCCTGGATCGCCAATTCGACGGCAGCGCGATTCAGCACCGGCAACGCGCCCGGCAGGCCCAGGCAGACCGGGCAAACGTTGCTGTTGGGTTGGGCGCCAAAACTGGTGGGACAGCCGCAGAAGATTTTTGTCGCGGTGGCCAGTTGGACATGCACTTCGAGGCCAATCACCGGCTCGTACTTGGCGATCAGCTCGGGCCCCGCAAGATCCACAAACGCCGACGACATTCTTATATTATACGGGAGAGCGGCGTTCAGGATTCTCAGGATTATGCGGCCAGCGAGTAAGTCTGTGCCGCGGACGGCAACCGCCGTCCGCGACGATCACGATCACACGCATCAAGCGCCATGCAGCTCAGTTCGAAGCGGCTCCGATGAGCAGGGTCGCGGAGACTTTGGTCTGCTGAGTCTGATTCTCCCCGACGCTTATGATTCCCTCCAGGACATACTGCCCGGGCGCGGGTGCGGTTATGGGGAACTTCGCATACCAAATGCCTGGAGCGACCGTGCCGGAAACCGTTCCTGTTGAAACCGGCGCAACGGTAGGATTTGCTTTGATGTTGTAGGTGAAGGAAGCCGTACCTCCATAGAATAGATCGTCACCGGTAACCACGATTGTCACTGTGCCGCCAGAGTTAACGGCCCCGAGCGGAAGCGCGATCAGCAAGGTTTGAATGTCCGGACCATTGACGCAGTTGAAACAGGGAACAATCCCTTCCGGGTCTGTAAACCCGGCCAGGACGCTGGTGGCAATAAAACCTTCACTCACTGTGTTCGGCGCAACGTTCGGCACACTGGCGGGACGTGGTACCCCAATGATGCTGGCATTGTTGGCAGCCAACAGCGGACTAAGGCCGAGGAGAGCAACTGCAATGGTACTAATACAAACACTTCGCATCTTTAGAAACCTCCGGGCTTGGGGTTGAAGTTTGAGACCGGAGTATTTCTGTCCGGCTCACCCAAGCGACTAAGTATGCGATAGATCGGGGGGGATTGTCAATGGGAGGGATGATTTCTTGTCCTTTAGCATACGATCTGTTCGGTCAAGTTAGCATTGTTGGAGGCAACGGCAGGAGATTACCTGACGTAGCGCGGGTTTCGCCCTGCTCAGTAATTACGACCAGAAGAGCCGTCTCCTCGATTTGGGCACGGCGGGAGGCACACGCCAAGCGTCGGCACGAGTGCCGGCGCGGCACGCAAAGTGCGTGCGCCGCGCGGGGCGTGGTAGCCTGACGGTGTGAACGTTGGCATCACTTGCTATCCGACCTACGGCGGGAGCGGCATCGTGGCCACTGAGCTGGGTCTGGAGCTGGCCAACCGCGGGCACGAGGTCCACTTCATCACCTATGCGAACCCCATTCGCCTGGACCCCGGCATCCCTCGCATTCATTACCACGAAGTAGAGGTTTCCACGTATCCGCTGTTTCAATATCCGCCGTATTGTCTGGCGCTGGCGTCGCGCATGGCGGAGGTGGCGGAGCAGTACAGCCTGGATCTGCTGCACGTGCACTACGCCATCCCCCACTCCATCTCGGCGATGCTGGCCAAAGACATGCTGGCGCCGGTGCGGCATCTGCCCTTCATCACCACCCTGCACGGCACGGACATCACGCTGGTGGGCGCGGACCGGTCGTATTTCCCCATCACCAAGTTCTCCATCGAGAAGTCCGACGGCATCACGTCCATCAGCGAGTATTTGCGGCGGCAGACGGTGGACGTGTTCGGCGTGCGCAACGATATCCGGGTGATCACGAACTTCGTCAATTGCGACGTGTATAAGCCGGACCGCGAGAAGGCCATGGCGAAATGCTATGCGCCGGCGGACAGGAAGCTGTTGATCCACGTCTCGAATTTCCGGCCGGTGAAGCGCGTGCAGGATTGTGTGCGCATCCTGGCGGAGGTGGTGCGGCGCGCGCCGGTGCACCTGCTGATGGTGGGCGATGGACCGGAGCGGGGTCCGGCCGAATACCTGGCGCGCGAGTTGAGTGTGGAGCGGCATGTTTCGTTTCTCGGAAAGCAGAACCACGTGGAGCGCATCATTCCGCTGGCGCACGCGCTGCTGATGCCCAGCGAACTGGAGTCGTTCGGACTGGCCGCGCTGGAGGGCATGGCCTGCGGCGTGCCGCCAGTGGCCACGCGCGTGGGCGGAGTGCCGGAATTGATCACCGATGGCGTGGACGGCTATCTGGAGGCGGTGGGGGACATCGCCGCGCAGGCCGCGCGCGCGACCGCGCTGGTGACGGATGACGAACTGCACGACCGCCTTTCGCAAGCGGCACGCGGGACCGCCACGGAGCGCTTCTGCGCGGATAAGATTATTCCGCTGTATGAGCGGTACTACGACGAGGTGTGCGCGCGGCGGGGATAGTCCGCCCTATTCTTCCCGCAACGCCGTCGCCGGATCGATCAGCGTCGCCCGCCGTGCTGGGATGTAGCCTGCGGCGAGTGCTGCAATTGCGAGCAAGGCGGAGACTGAAATGAACGTTGCCGGATCGGTGGAACTGACTCCGAACACCACTTGCGCGAGCCAGCGAGAGACCAGGAGCGATAAAACGAAGCCGGCCGCCAAACCAATTCCGGCCAGCTTCACAACGTTTCCCAATACCAGTTTGACCACGTCGCGGCGCTCCGCGCCGAGCGCCATGCGAACGCCGATCTCGTGCAGCCGCTGCGTTACGGAATAGGACATCACGCCGTAGACACCCACCAGCGCCAGTGTGAGTCCGATCGCCGCGAAGATCGCCAGTAGCAGCATGGAGAAGCGGCGGTACGCGAGCGTCTGCGCTACCAGTTCGTCCATGGTTCGGACATCCGAGATCGGAATGCCGCGGTCTATCGAACGAATGGCATTCTCGACCGCCGCGGTCATCGCCGCCGGATTGCCCGCGGTGCGGACGGCGACAGTCCAGGATGTGGACGGTTCCTGCTTGTAAGAAACGTAGGTTTCCGCGAGCGGGTCGTGGGGCGAAGACTGCTCCGGTCCGGAGTTCCTAACGTGTCCGACCACGCCGATCACCGTGGTCCAGGGTGCTTTCGAATCGGAATTGAAGTCGTTCTTGATGCGTTTACCGAGAGGATTGTCGTGCGGCCAGTACCGCTGGACGAAGGTCTCGTCGACGACCGCAGCTTCGCGGCCCGATTCTCCGTCCCGTTCATCGAACAGCCGCCCGGAGAGCAGCGGGATGCGCATGGCCTCAAAATAGCCGGGACTCACCGACATCATGTGCGTCCAGGAAACGTCCGCCATAGTGCGTTTGGGTTCGCCAGGTTGCACGAAGATATCCTGCCAACCGTCGTTGGTCAATGGCATTGGGTTGGCCAGCCCCGCATTTTGGACACCGGGGACGTCACGGATCCTTCGCAGGACGGAATCGACAGGATATTTCGCGTTCGGCAGTGAAATCTTCATGGTCAGCAGATGGCCGGGATGAAACCCGAGGTCTACATCCGCCAGTCTTACGAAAGTTCGCACCATCAAACCCGCGCCGATCAGCAGCACGAAGCTGAGCGCGATCTCGGCCGCCACCAATGCGCCGCGCATGCGCTGGCGTTCGACTCCGCCGGTGGTGGCGCGGCCCGTATCTTTGAGGGCGGATGTCAGATCGGTCTTGAACGATTGCCACATGGGCGCCAAACCAGCCAGAACTCCGGTGAGAAGCGCGGCTGCGAAAGTGAACGCCAGCACCGGCGTGTTGATGCGGATGAAGCGCGCGTGCGGCAGCGTTTCCTGCACCAGCCGCGTGAGAAAATCGACGCTCCAGACGGCAAACCCGATGCCGAGCGCGCCTCCCGCCAGCGCCAAAATCACGCTCTCGCCGAGCATTTGCCTGATGACACGGCCGCGGGAAGCGCCGAGTGCAATGCGGATAGCGAGGTCCTTCTTACGTTGCAGGGCGCGCGCCAGCAACAGGTTGGCGACGTTGGCGCAAGCGATCAAGAGCACGAAGCCCACGCCGGCCAGAAGCGCCAGAAGCGCCGGCCGCACGTTGCCGACGGTGTCTTCATGCAGGTTCGTCAGGGCGACCCCGAAGCCCTCGTTCGTAGTGGGGTACCGGCGCGCCAGGTCGTTCGCAATTGCCTGCAAATCGGATTGCGCCCGCGGGAGCGTGACGCCCGGCTTCATCTCGCCCACCGCCTCCACAAAGTGGACGGATCGGGGACGCTTCTTCCACTCGTCGTAGGCGAGACCCGCGGGAATCCAGAATTGCATGTGCTCGGGGAAGTCGAAGGACGCCGGCATAATGCCGATGACGGTGTATAGTTTCGCGTCGAGCTGCAAGGTGCGGCCTACGATCTTCGGATCGCCGCCGAAGCGCTGTTGCCAGAAACCGTGCCCGATCACCACGGTAGGAGCGGCGCTCGGCTTGTCTTCGGCCTGGGTGAAAACGCGTCCGAGTTCGGCGGATGCGCGCAGCATGGGGAACAGATCTGCGGATACTTGTGCGCCGAGTGCGCGGATGGGCGGGTCGAGGGCGCCGATGGTGTGTTCGTCGGGGCGGAACAGCGACAGATGCTCGAAGGACGTGGAGGCGCGCACCCAGTCTTGAAAGTTTTGAGGACTGACGCTCATGCCAGGTCCGAGAGGGCCGCGTTCATGGATGCGGACTAGCCGATTCGCATTCGGATATGGAGTCGCCCGCAGCAGGACGGCATAAATGACGCTGAAAATCGCCGTGTTCGCGCCGATGCCGAGGGCGAAGGTGAGCACCGCGATGGCCGCAAGTCCGCGGCTCTTCGAGAGCGTGCGTACGGCCAGACGCAGATCGTTCATACTCCGCTTAATGCAACTGGCGATCCGCCGGTCGCTTCCCGCAACCGATTGATTCCAGAAGGCGACAGCCTGAGCTGAAAGAGAACAATGTTCGGTTCCGGGAATCGGCGTCCAGACTTGATCCACTATAGGTAACGAATGCGGCTCAGAAGATCCGATCGCGGACGTGCCGCGAACGCCGCCATCCAGCCTACGAAGTCGGGCCGGAAACCGAATACCGCGAGTACCGTTCCGTCCCGCTCCGGGGCGGGTTGCAGACCTCCATCGACCTTCCAGCCCCTTGCGCCTCCGGGAAGCAGGGCGGCCGAGGGTGCGCATAGCGCCTTCGCTCCCTTGGTACGCAACCGGCGCGCCTCCTGCTGGCATGCTTCGTAAGTCTCGGTTCCTCCGGTCAGCACCGGCGGAGCCAGACGGGGCGCGTCCGTGGGCAATTTATCCGGTATCTCGACGGCCCACAAGGCGCGGCGGACGTTGACGAGATCGGACTCTTCGGTGATGCCTTCGTGGCGCAAGAACTCCGCCCATGCTCCGTCCGGTGTATCCGCGAAGTATTGCACCGGCCCTTCACCTGGGCCATGCCAGCGGGCGGGTGATTGGGCGGCGCTTTCCCAAAGGAAAGGGGAGCGGGGGTCGGCGTGCCGATAAACGATCATGTGGCGGGTGAAGCGATCAACGCTCGCGCGAGATCTTGAACGAGCCGCGGCCCCGGTTGGCCAGGCTTCCAATGGGCTTTGAGCCGCTCGAGCGGCGTGCGCCCGTCCAGTTGTGCGCGCTTCCGCTCGAACCATTGCCGGATGCCGAACTCATTGTAGGCGCCACTGAGATCACCCACGATCAGGCTCAAAAAGTGCAATTTGTCCGCAACATCGTCCGGCGTGGTTCGTGCGGCAGCCTTGTATCGGCGAACGCTGCTCGCCGAAATGCCAAGCAATCGGGACAGCAGTTCCAGGCCGAGGACTTCCGTCAAGCGATTCCATTCAAACTCCGGCACTGGCGACTCCTCGAGGGCGATATTCAGGTGTTTGAGTGCCCGCTCAAGCCATGGGCCCGAATTCGCGAGGTCGTCCCCAAGCTGCAACTGGATGTTTCTGGCGATGCCCGCACGCTGAATGTGGCGGACGATCTTTTGGAAAGACGCCAGATCGAGGGTTCGAATGTGCTCGTCTGCCGGCAGCAGCCCCATGGCATCGGCGCGCCCCAGGGCAGTGACCGCCTGGAATGCGATTTGTGGGGACGTGAATGGATCTCTCATGGATTCGATTTGGATCATACTGCTGTTCACAATTGTATCCGATCGGTGTCCGCAAAGCAAGCGCGCTCCAGTGCTTCCAGGAAGAAGTACTCTCCCCACATCACCGACTCGTTCACGCCCAGGTTCTTGTGGATGTGGTAGACGCCGCCTTTGAGGATGCCTTCCCATTGGGTATCGGATTCCGCGAGCCAGTCGCGGCAGAGGGTGGCGAGTATGTGGCGGGCGGTCTCGCGATAGAAATGGCGTTTGGCAGCGTCCGCTACCAGGCCGCTCAACTGGAACAAACCGGAAGAGGCTATGGCGGCGGCGGAGGTATCCGGGAGCGCGCGGGTGTCCGGCGGCGCGTCGTAGTCCCACGGGGGCACTCCGTCGTTGGGTGTGTGGCGGATGTAGAAATCGGCGCAGGCTTGGGCGGTGGCGAGCAGGTCGGGTTCGCGCGCGTAGCTGTAAGCCGTGCCGAAACCATAGAGCGCCCAGGCCAGCCCGCGGGACCAGCAGGAATCGCCGCGGTAGCCCTGATGGGTGGTCTGCTCGAGGAACTCGCCGGTCTCCGGATCGAACAATCCTTCGTGGGCAGTCGAGCCATCGCCGCGCACCAGGACGCGGCGGGTGGTGTGGCAGTGGCGCAAGGCAATCTCCAGCAGGGCCCGGTCGCCCGTCTCGCGCGCCGCGAAAAAGACGATTCCCACGTTCATCATGATGTCGACAAACAGGGAATCCGGCGACACAAAAGACCGCAGGTATTGGCCCTTCTCCTGGAAACGCAGGGCCATGGTGCGCCCAGCCTCGACGAGCACAGCTTTCAGCGTGGGATCGGGAGTGAAGCCGTACCAGCGGTAGTAGCTGGACATAAACAGGAAGCCCAGGTCGTGGACGGCTTGGTCCAACTTGCGCGGCTCCAGCGGCCGGGAATAGCGGATGGCCTGCTCGCGCCACCAGCGCGACTCCACGGTGCCGGGGGTCTGGCGGGCGTAGACGATCCAGAGCATGCCGGGCAAGAAGCCATCGCACCAGTGGGTCCAGGCTTCGCCGGAGTGTTTCCAGAGGCCGGCGGCGGTGTACATGGGGTAGAAGCCGGGATGGCGGTCGATGAGGGCGCGCAGTTGGCGCTGGGCGAAGCCAAAAGCGGCTTCGAAGAGTTCCGGGGAGGCATTACTGGCGAATTGGATCACGATTTTGCATTATATCGGGCTGGACCTCTTCTCAAACGGTCCGGGTTTCGGTACAATCTTCGGAAAATGGCTGCACACGCGTTCATTGCGGAGCCGCGCATCGACCCACGGCTCGCCTGCTTCCGGTTAAGACTGGGCCGCTCCGGCATACATGGCTGGGGGGTCTATGCGGCCGAGCGGATTCCGGCGCGCCACAAGGTGATCGAATATACCGGAGAGCGCATCAGCCGGCGCGAAACCCGGCGGCGGGGGCTGGGGCCGCGCACCTACCTCTTCACACTTGACAATTACTGGACCCTGGATGGGGCGGTAGGCGGCAGTGGAGCGGAGCTGATCAACCACTCCTGCAATCCCAACCTGTATAGTTGGGTCTTCAAGGGCCACATCCTGTACATGAGCAAACGGGACGTCCGGCGGGGCGAAGAGTTAACCGTGGACTATCACTTTTCCGACAAAATTGACGACGTCCCCTGCCGGTGCGGTTCCGCGCAGTGCAGGGGGACGATCAACATAAAGACCGGACAGCCATCAAAAAGGTGAGAGTCCTGCCATTTCCTGGCACTACAGTTTTGTAAAAACGTCAATCTTAACTTCCAAATGTGGCAATTGAGGGAGTCCCTCATTCGCCCGCGGGGAGCTCTATGAGTCATCAAATGAATGCGAGAGCCGTGGCCATCTGCGATACCGAGCCGATCGCTATCGAGGGTATACGGACACTGCTCAATCAGTGCGAAGACCTGCATTTGGCCGCGGCGGAAACGTCGCTGCTGGGCGGCCTGGAGATTGTTCGGCAGCATGCGCCGGCGATCATGATTCTGGACAAGGGTTTCGGCATCTACGCCGTGATGGACTGCCTGCAACGCCTGCGCGGTTTGGGGAGCGGGGTCGCCGCCATCGTATGGGGGGTGAACCTGAACGAGACGGAGGCGTTGCGCATGATGCAAGTCGGGGCGCTGGGAGTGGTTCGCAAGACAGCTTCTTTAGAGGCGCTGCTGGATTGCATGCGCACGGTGGCCACGGGAAACACGTTTATGGAGGAGAGCGTGCTGCATGAGCCCGAGCGCGCGGCGCGCGGCGCACGCTCGAACCTGACCACGCGCGAACTGCAGGTGGTCGAACTGGTGGAGCAAGGGCTGAAGAACCGGGACATCGGCGCGCAACTGGGGATTCGCCCAGGGACGGTGAAGATCCACCTGAAGCACATTTTTGAAAAGACGGGGATTCGCGGGCGCTACGGTCTGGCCCTGTCGGGGTTGAGGGAAAAGGGAACACTGAGGCCGCCCGCGGCGGCGCTCCACACGCGCGAGGGGACCACGGCATAATCGAAGGGGCGGGCTGCTTCTAAATGCGCCGCGGCTCTAGTCCGCGGAGGGCTGTTTCTTCCAGTTGCGCAGGACGTTGAGGATGTAGTTCCGGGTTTCGCGATAGGGCGGGACGCCATGATACTTATCGACCGCGCCGGGGCCGGCGTTGTAGGCGGCCAGCGCGTGGTAGGCCTGGTTATCGTACTTCAGGAGGAGGTCGCGCAGGTAGCGGGTTCCGGCATCCACATTCTGTTCGGGTATTTTAGGATCGGCACCCAGTTCGCGGGCGGTGCCGGGCATAAGCTGCATCAGGCCGATGGCGCCCTTGGGTGAAACCGCATCGGCTTGATAGCCCGACTCGACGGCCACCACGGCCCGCACGAACGCGGGCGGCAAGCCGTACTTGCGGGCGGCGTTATCGACCAGTTCCGCCATCGAGGCCGGTTTCAGGGCAGTCGATGGGGCCGCAGGCACGGACGACTCCGGAGCCGCTGGCGCGTCGGGCAAGTAGTCCTCCTGTTCGAAGCGGACCACCAGGGACGCATCCAGTTCCGTAGAACCAGTCTTGGTGAAGAGCGTCACCTTGCTGCCATCCGATTCATGGCGTTCGGCATGGAGACGAGCACCGCTGGCTAGCACGGCGTATTCGCCCGCCATGGCGGAGCACACAAAGATCAGGAAGAGTGCGGTCGGCTTCATCGGACCTACAGATATTATGACGCAACAATCGGGGTAAGCGTGCAGGGGCGATGGCCCAGAGGGCGCCCCGGGTCGCCCGCGGAACGGGGGGGCCGCCCCGCGTAATGTTGGTAGACTGTCTTCTGAATGGCTAAAGCTACGCACTTGGAGTGCAGCCTATGTAAGCAGAGGTATGCGGCGGATGGGGTGCAGCATCTCTGTTCTTGCGGCGGACCGCTTTTGGTGCGGTACGATCTCGAAGCCATCCGGAATTGGTGGAGTCCGGCACAGGTGCGCGAGGGGCCAAACACGATGTGGCGTTACGCGCCGGTGCTGCCGCCGGCGAGCGAGTCGGTCGTGACGCTCGGGGAGGGTATGACGCCGCTCATCCGGGCGCGGCGGCTGGGTGCGCGGTTAGGCGCGCAGGACCTGTGGATCAAAGACGAGGGACTGAATCCGACGGGGTCGTTCAAGGCGCGGGGCCTGGCGTGCGCGGTTTCGATGGCCGTGGAACTGGGCGTCCGGAAGATGGCCATCCCTTCGGCAGGCAATGCCGCGAGCGCGCTGGCGGCTTATGCCGCGGCGGCGGGGATCGAGGCGCATATCTTCATGCCGCGCGACGTGCCACAAGCGAATTACATCGAGTGCCAGGCGTTCGGCGCAATTGTCACGCTGGTGGATGGACTGATCGGCGATTGCGCGAAGCTGGTGGCGGCGGGCGCCACCGGGCAGGGCTGGTACGACGTGAGCACGCTGAAGGAGCCCTATCGCATCGAGGGTAAGAAGACCATGGGGTACGAGGTGGCCGAGCAGCTAGACTGGCAGTTGCCGGACGCCATCTTCTATCCCACAGGCGGCGGCGTGGGCATGATTGGGATGTGGAAGGCGTTCGACGAGATGGAGGCCTTGGGGTGGATTGGGGGCAAGCGGCCGAAGATGATCGCGGTGCAGGTGGAAGGCTGCCAACCGGTGGTGCGCGCGTTCGAGCGCGGGGAGGCGCGCAGCCAAATCTGGGAGAACGCCTCGACCGTGGCAGCGGGGCTGCGCGTGCCCAAGCCGCTGGGCGATTTCCTGATCCTGGAGGCGGTGCGCGCGAGCGGCGGCACGGCGGTGGCGGTGAGCGACGGAGAGCTATTGGACGCAGGCATAGAGTTGGCGCGCGAGGAAGGCGTCTTCGCCGCGCCGGAGGGTGCCGCGTGCGTGGCGGCGCTGGAAAAGCTGCTGGCTTCCGGTTTCCTGAAGCCGGCGGAGCGGATCGTGATCTACAACACGGGGGCGGGGCTGAAGTATTTGGAAGCTTACGCCACGCGGTTCGCGCGGATGGGATCTGGAGAGCAGGATAAGTTGGGCGGGCTGATTACGCCGCGGTGAGAGATAGGCACTTGATGTTGGTGGTCTCTAACAAGGAGCAGCCGGAGCCACCGTGCGACAGCCTGAAAGATATTCCAGCCGGGGACTACCATGTCCCGGGCGCGATCTGGGCGATTTTGGTGCGCGAGACAACAGCGCCAGCGCGCCGAGGGCTAGGAAGAGGGGAAGGAAGATGGCATCCTGCGAACCGCGGATCCGGCGACTGAACTGCCGCTCTACGAACTGCTCGGCACGTGATGCCGGCTGAAAGGCCGCCCCACCGCCGGAGTTGGATCCTGGGACTGCTACCGGCCGCCGCGGCGCTGTTGTTTTTCGCATGGCTCGCGGAAGAGGTGTACCACGGCGGCACGCAGCAGTTCGACGAGCGCATCCGCATGCTGGTGCACGCTCACGCCAGCCCCACTTTAACGGTCGCGATGCGCGGCATCAGCCTGATGGGATCGCCTTGGTTTCTGATCGCGATGGGCGCGTTGGTCATCTTTCTTATGCGGGCTGAAAGGCCGCGCCGAACGTTGCTGTTCGCGGTCACGGTGGCCGGCGCCGAAGTTCTCGACCAGTTACTGAAGATGGTGTTTCACCGGCCGCGGCCAGCCACGTTCTTCGGATTGGCCGAACCCATGGGCTACAGCTTTCCGAGCGGCCATGCGCTGGTATCGTGCGCATTTTTCGGCGCGCTGGCGGTCTTCGCCGCGGCGCGCACCGGGAGACGGGCGCGACGCTGGTTGTACTATGTGGGAGCCGCGATACCGATCGCCGCGATTGGTCTGTCCCGCATCTATCTGGGTATGCACTATCCGAGCGACGTACTGGGCGGGTATACCGGGGCTGCGGCTTGGTTGTTTAGCGTGAAGTTGGCGCGACGGTGACCGCGCCTTCGGAAGCCGAGGCCACTAGCGCGACGTACTTGGCGAACACGCCCGATCTATAGCGCGGCGCGGGCGGCGTCCAGGCTGCCAGCCGCTCGCGGATCGCTTCCGGCGCGACTTCCAGGTTGATGGTTCCGGCAGCCGCATCAATGACGATGGGATCGCCTTCGCGCACCGCGGCGATGGGTCCGCCATTGAAGGCCTCGGGCACCACGTGGGCCACCATGAAGCCGTGGGTCGCGCCGCTGAAGCGGCCGTCGGTGACCAGCGCCACGCTTTCGGAAAGTCCTTCACCGACAATGGCCCCGGTGACGCCCAACATCTCGCGCATGCCCGGACCACCGCGCGGGCCTTCGTAGCGGATGATCACCACATCGCCCGGCTTGATCCGGCCGCCGGTAACGGCGCTCATGGCGTCCTCTTCGCGATCGAACACGCGGGCGGGGCCGCGGTGCTGCATGCGCTCGTGGCCGGCGAGCTTGATGACGCAGCCATCCGGCGCGAGCGATCCGCGCAGAATGGCCATACCTCCGCGCGGCTTGAGGGGCTTCGCCAGCGGCCGCACGACTTCCTGTCCGGGCGTTTCGTGTGCATCGGCGGCTTCTTCTGCGAAGGTGCGGCCGGTGCAGGTGAGCGCGGAGCCATCCACGTAGCCGCCCTCGGCCAGGCGTTGTGCGATCACGCCGATGCCGCCGGCCTTGTCCACGTCGACCGCAACGAAGCGCCCGCCGGGCTTCAAATCCACCAGCACGGGAGTGCGCCGGCAGATCTCCTGGAAATCGTCGATGACCAGCGCCACGCCGGCCTCGTGCGCCATGGCCAGCAGGTGCAGCACGGCGTTGGTCGATCCGCCAGTGGCCGCCACGCCCGCGATGGCATTGGCAAAAGCCGCACGCGTGGCGATCTGGCGCGGCAGGCGGTTGCGGCGCACGGCGTCCATGACGATCTCGCCGCAGCGGAAACTCACATCGGCTTTGCGCGCGTCCACTTGGGGAACCGCGGCCGTGCCCATGGGGGAGAGACCGATCAGCTCCAGCACGGTAGCCATGGTGTTGGCCGTGAACTGCCCGCCGCACGCGCCCGCGCCGGGGCAGGCGTGGTTCTCGATCTCCAGCAATTCCTGGTCGGTCATCCGGCCGGCGGCGTTGGCGCCCACGGCTTCGAAGACATCCTGAATAGTGATGTCGCGGCCGTTGTGGCGGCCGGGCAGGATCGATCCGCCGTACAGGATGACGCTGGGCACGTTGAGCCGCAGCAATGCCATGGCGGCGCCAGGGATAGTCTTGTCGCAAGCCACCAGGGCCAGGATGCCGTCGAACATGTGGCCGCGGGCGACGAGTTCGATGGAATCGGCGATGACTTCGCGGCTTACCAGCGAAGCTTTCATGCCTTCGGTGCCCATGGTCACGCCATCGCTGATGGCGATGGTGTTGAACTCCATGGGGGTGCCGCCGGCGGCGCGAATGCCCTCCTTTACTTTGACAGCCAGCTCGCGCAGGTTGTAGTTGCACGGCATAGTCTCGATCCAGGTATTCGCAACTCCGATGATAGGCTTGGCGAGGTCCGCGTCGGTGAACCCGATGCCCTTGAGCATGGCGCGCGCGGGCGCGCGGTCACGGCCTTGGGTGATGGTGTAGCTTTGCAATGGCATGTTGAAGCAGGCTTAAGAGCCTGCCTTTTAGCTTAGCGGATTCGCGATGGGACAGGCTCCGGCCAGGAAACTTTCGGGGTCCTTCGGAAGGTTGCCATCGGCCGAGAAGGCATCCGGTCCCATTCTTCGCCGACCCACTCAAGCATTTCCTGATGCCGTTCGTGTTCGGGATCGCGGAACGCTTCCAGCAACTCCTGGAACATGTAGATGCCTCCGATGTCCTCGGGCGGGCAGGCGCGCTCGCCGCCGAAGCACACCGGATATGTCAGATTCGGGTCCACCGGCAGGCGCTTCTCAAGCACGATGGTGTGCTCCCACGAGTCGCCCATATCGTAGGTGTAGACGAAGTGCGATCCCAAGCTGAGCAGCACGTCGTCGAGCCGCACTTTGCGGTGAGGCGGCGCCAAATTTCCGGGGCAGGCCGGGTCTCCCAGACGTGTCACACAAAAAAGAAAAGCCGGCGGGCACTCGGAGGAGCGCGCCCGCCGGCCGATTCCGCATCCTTGGGAGCGGAACCTAACTTGAAAGAGGTCGCCTACACCGTGTAAGACGCTTGCAATGACCCAAGAGTTGCAATGCAATTGTAAACGCTTGCGCGATCATCGCATGTAGAACAGGCTCAAGCGGGGCAAACCCGCTTGCTCCAACAAGTTGCGCTCCAAGTACTGTTTCTCCAGCATGGCCAGGTGTTCGGCGGTCATCTTGGAGCGGTAGGGCCGGAGCTGCGCATCCAGCTCGCGGCGGGCAGCCAGCAACTGCTCTTCGGATTGACGGTTGCGGGCCGCGGCGATGGCCTTTTCCTCCAACACGGTGAGGCGGCGCTCCAGATCTTCCAGGCCCTGATAATGCGCCTCGGCTTCCGCGGCAAGACGTTCCAGCGCGGAGGCGATCTCGCCGTAATCGGGGCCAGCTTGGCACACGGCGGCGGCGTTGCGCGCCAGGTACTCGCGCAAATCGTCCAGCGGAAAGGGCGGCGCGGTTTCGCGTGCGGCGGGCCGCTGGGCGGTTCCGGCCATTACTTGAGCTTCCGTCAAAACCGCCTGCGCGCAGAACGTGAGCGAATTCACCATCTGCGTTTTCTTTTTGCGGCCGTGCCATTTCTCGAACGCGATGTCGATACCCCGCAGCACGGCTTCGAGCGGTACGTCCGCATTCTTCCAACTTTCGACCAGCGCCCAATCGAGCGGCGATAACAGAAACAGACTAGTACCGCGCACGCGCTGAAAGTGCGTTTCGATCTCGGTGAAGTAATTGAAATAGTTGTAAACCCAGTCGTCGCTCACTTGGCGGCATTCCGTTCCCAGATGAGTTGCAGGCCCGCGAGCGTCAGGTGCTCGTCGATGTGTTTCAGGTGGCGGGAGCCGCGGGCGATGAGCGCGGCCTGGCCTCCGGTGGCGATGGCCTTGGTGTCCGGGCCAAGCTCGGCGACGATGCGATCCAGGATTCCGTCGATCATACCCAACGCCCCATAGTAAAGCCCGGAATGCATGCTGGCCACGGTATTACTGCCGATCACTTTGGCCGGCTCGCGAAAGTCCACCATGGGCAGGCGCGCGGTCTTGCTGAACAGAGCTTCGATGGAAATGCCGATGCCGATGGCGATTGCGCCGCCCAGGTATTCGCCATTGCCCGAGATCACGTCGAAGTTGATGGTGGTGCCCAGATCCACAACGACGCACGGACCGCCGTATTTGTGGAAAGCAGCCACGGCGTTGGCCAGCCGGTCCGCGCCCACCTGATTGGGATCGTCGTAGCGGATGGCCATGCCGATGTCGGTTTGGGGCGTAACGAACATGGGCTCGATCCGGAAATAACGCTGAGCCATGGCGGCCAGGTTCGCATCCAGCGACGGGACCACGCTGGCGATGACGATGGCGTCCACGCCGGGCGAGTCCAGAGAGGCTAGGGCGAACAGGTTGCGCAGCAGAACGCCCCATTCGTCGGCGGTCTGGCCGTGCACGGTGCGCAGCCGCCATTGGCTGATGAGGCGGCGCTGGTCGAATGCACCGATGGTGATGTTGCTGTTGCCGACGTCGAGGGCGAGTAGCATATCAGCGACCGCTCCCTGACGGTCGCGGCTCGGTAACGGGGCGGACCCCTCCAGCGAGTATAAGGGATTCGGAGCCGTCGTCCGCGCGCAGCTTCAGGAAGCCGGCGGGATTGAGGCCGGCGGTGGTGCCCGTGACGACTCCGCCAGGCTGTTCGACGCGCACGCGTTTGCCTCGCGCGTAACTGGAGCGGCGCGTGAACTGATCCAGAATGGGCTGCCGGCCGCCTTCCACCAGCATGCGGCAAAAGCTGTCGATGGCGGGAAGCAGATCGATCAGCAGGTCCTCGCGCGATTTCGGGCGTCCGGAGGCAAGGCGCAACGACGTGGCCTCGGCGGCGATCTCCGGCGGAAAGACTGGGTGATTGACGTTCACGCCAAAGCCGGCGATGGCTACGGAATCGACGAGCTGCACTAGAATGCCGGCGGTCTTTCGATCACCGAGCATGACGTCGTTGGGCCAGCGGAGATCGGGG
>Ga0182018_10002456_pt1 | contig 18491 bp, 17 predicted proteins | sample 812P2MmetaG_FD_120490 | JGI IMG/M metagenome (GOLD analysis project Ga0182018, IMG submission 120490) | Permafrost microbial communities from Stordalen Mire, Sweden - 812P2M metaG | ecosystem: Environmental > Terrestrial > Soil > Wetlands > Permafrost | place: Sweden: Stordalen | collected... | reverse complement strand
CTGGTGGTTTCGCCTTGTCCCGGCGCTTCCGCAGGAAGAAGACACGCCACGGTCAACATAAGAAAAGCAATGTGAACTGCCCACGCCATGAACTCCCCACTCGTTTGCCCTAAACCGGCAATGCCTCTCTGTTTTTATCTATTAACCAGCGATTATCCTTCATAGTTAACCATAGTTAATATAAACATGCAAGCCCAAAGGGAGAGGCAAATCGCCGTGGTTGTTCGGCACCAGTGAACGGGACAAAAACCGTCTTGATAGCATCGTTGTTTCTGTGCGCGGGAAACGCCCTCGGCCAGTCGGTCGAAAAGGAGCCTGCCGCAGTTGTGGAGTTTGGGGGAGCTGCTGACTGGAATTTCAAAGACCGCGGATCGAGCTTCGGACCCACCATCGCGGTTGAAGTTACGCCGATCGAGAACTGGCTAGAACTTGAGGCCGGAGTTACACCTCTTTTCACTCGTCACTCGACAGAATGGAATACCGACCTTCTGTTCAAGAAGCCTTGGACGCTGTCGAAAAAAGCAGAGTTCATGTTGGGCGTTGGTCCCGAGTGGGTTCATACGACGAAATACGGCATAACAACGAACTCCGTCAGCGGTGAAGTCGGCGAGTCCGGAATTGGAAGGAAAGGCGCCATTGATGGCATGCACACCACCGAAGAGTGCCTCGCCGAAAATCTGCAGGCGACGCCCTCTCGATCCAAGAATCCAGCCTTTGTGGGTGTAGCGCGGCCCGCCCATATAAGCGATCTTATTGACGTCCACTCCGGAGAAATAGTTCGAGACGGCATGGCGTCGTGCATCCCGATGACACGATCATGAGGCCCACTGAATGGCCGTGTAGGAGCGCGCCGGCAATTCAAGCTTCGTGCGTCCCCCGCCGGTCGAAGGCTTATCCGCAGGCTGGGGAACAACTCGCTGCGGGGCTTCGAAGCTGTTGAAAGCCTTCAAGTCGCCACCTGTGAGCACGGTAGAATTCAGCACACTGTTCGGTGCCCGGTCCTGCCAATTGATTTCGGCCATGTGAGCCTTGTTCAAATCGCGATTCAGGATGAACATCGAAACCTTGCCATCCTCTGGGTTCAGGGTCCCCGTCACATCGAGGTAAGGAACCTGGCCTATTCCAGAAACCTCGTACGTTGGCGATTCCACCAGCAGATTGAGCACGTTGCCGCGCGCAAATTGCAGCGCCCAGCTGTAGGGATAATAGATTGTCTGCCGAAGCACTCCGTTCGCATTGGTGACGAGCGGAGCGATTACGTTCACAAGTTGCGCGAGACACGCTATTTTTATCCGGTCCGCGTTACGCACCAGCGTGTTGACAATTCCGCCGACCAACAGCGCATCCTCGAGGTTATAAACTTCTTCCAGCAGATGCGGAGCTTCGCTCTCATGTCCGTTCATAGCATCGCCGCTGCGCGCGCGATACCACACGTTCCACTCATCAAATGATAGCCAGAGTTTCTTGGGCGATCGTTTGTGCCCGCGAACCAAATCGCAAACCGCGAGAGTTTCCGCAATCTGTTGCTCCATGCTGAGGTTCATGGCTAAGAACTTGGCGCTGTCTCCGCCGGTTTCTTCCTGGGTATTTCCGATGTAGCGATGCAAAGACAGTGCGTCGACGTACTGATAACACTGTTCCAGGACTTCACGGTCCCATTCCAGGTAGGTCGGCATGCCCGGACCGCTCGATCCGCAGGCGATCAGCTCTAAGGAAGGATCCACGGCACGCATCTGGCGGGCGGCATCCTGCGCTTTTAGGCCGTACTCGGTCGCAGTCATGTGGCCGATCTGCCAGGGGCCATCCATTTCGTTGCCCAGGCACCAGTGCTTCACGGCGTGTGGTTGTTCAACGCCGTGAGTCCGCCGCAGGTCGCTCCATTTCGTTCCTTTCTCAATGTTGCAGTACTCCACCAGCGCTGCAGCCCTCTCTGCGGTGCCGGTACCGAGGTTGAGACCCATTAGCGGCTTCGAGCCGACGATCTTGGACCATGCCATGAACTCATTGGTTCCGAACTGATTGGTGTCGATTGTGTTCCATGCCTTGTCGAGGATACGTGGACGATCTTTTCTTGGTCCGACCCCATCGAGCCAGTTGTAGCCCGAAACAAAATTGCCGCCAGGGTAGCGGATGATCGGAACCCTGAGCTGTCTCACTTCCTCCATCACATCTTTCCGGAAGCCGGCGCTGTCTGCCAGGCTCGACCCCGGATCGTAGATGCCCTCGTAGATAGCGCGGCCGAGATGTTCAAGAAATGACCCGAACATATTCCGATCGAGGGGAGCGATGGTGCGCCGGGAATCGACATAGATACGAGCAACGTCGCCGGAGTTTGTGGAGGACTGGGTGAAAGCGAGCGGCTTCAGGAAAGAGTTCGCGGAGCATGCAATTCCTGCAGTGACTGCCTGTTTTAAGAAGTGTCGTCTTTTGTCGGAAAACATGTTTGCAGTCTCCTGATCGGCATGGCCGGATTATCGTCTGGCGTATTTCTTGCTTTCTTCCAGCTCGTGATAAAGACGATATGTTTCATCGCCTACGGCCGAGAAGGGGCGGAGAGTTAATGAGCGGCCATCGGTTGCAACCAGCCAGTCCTGCGAAGACCGAGAAGCGGCGGTTGCAGCGAGTAATTGAGATCGAGTGAGTCTGGCCGGAATATCGCCCACGGCGAAAAGCGCAATCGGCCCACGTAGGAGCGCCACAGTGTTGCCGTTTTGCTCATCCACTGCTTCCAGCCGAAGCGGCATTCCAATTTCAAACTCGACTCGGTCTCCGGCCTTCCAGCTTCGGCTCAGTGCCAGGAACTTGCCGGGCAGTATCTCGCCTTCGACTCGCTTGCCGTTGATTGACACCCGGGTCTTTGCATCCGCCCAGGCTGGAACTCTCAGATAGACCGTGAAGTTCTCGGGACGCGTCAGGCCGAAGTGAAGTTCCGTTGCACTTGCTGCGGGATACCCGGTGGTTTGTGTAAGCGTACACTGAGTTGTGTTCTGCGACCAACGAACCCGGGAAGGAATGAACAGGTTAACGTAGATACCATCCGCGCCCGGATAATATGCACTGATGCCGTAATCGGCAGTCAATTGCGGGAAGGTGCCGGAGCAGCATGGCCACTTATCCTTGTAATAGACTTTCCTCCCGTTATCGCGGTTGTAATCGGAGTAGTAGAAAGACGTACCATCCGCAAGAATGGGCTTGGCGCCGGCGATCGTGTTGTACAACACTCGCTCCATGCTGTCGCCGTAGCGAGAATCTCGCGTGATCCGCAGTAAGTAGCGGGTTATTTTGAACTGGCCATATGCCCCACAGGGCGTTTCGAAACTGGCGTGCGTGCCGTTCAGGCTGGCCGCGAGCAATCCTTTGCCAGGTTCTACAAACCCTTCGTTCGGTCCCCATCCTCCAGTTGCGTAACTCTGTTCCTGCACCATGCGCCAGCCATTGGCTGCGGCGCGAAGATAGTGTTCATCCCCCAAAACCAGATAGGCCTGCGCGGCCGAACTTAGCGTATTCACATGACTGTAGGCGTGTTTGCCCGGCAAGGCGTTGTGATTTTCGGCCAGCGCATCGTAGTACTCATGGTAGATGAAGCGCTTGGCCAGATCGAGATAGCGCCTGTCACCACTTCGCCGGTACGCTAGAAAGAAATTCTCCGGCAGAGTATAGGTTTCATCCCACGTGTAGGCGACCGTCTTGTGGGGGCGCGCTTCCTGCTCGACGCGACTCAAAGCTTTTTCCGGTAAGTGTGGGAGCACGGCCTCGGTGCTGCGTTTAAGAACTTCCAGAGCAATCGGGTCGGCGGCAAATTCGTGAGCATCAATCAGCCCGCAGCAGATCTTGTCGAACGCGTAACCGGGCAGCCGATAGTCAACATAAAACTTTCCCGCCGGTTCAACCGTTGCGGCATACGCTCGAACTAAGCGATGCACCTTCGCCTGAGTGGGTTTTGAGCCCGTGGCCGCGTAAGCTCTCGCCAAGCCGGAGACATATTGGCCGAAGGTGTGACCTGGAATGAAGCCGTGAAAATTGCTCGCGGGATTGAAGTCATCACTGTTGTCGTACCAGCCGCCGAGGTCCGGACCCGGAGCGGACATTCCTTGACGTTGCCGGAAAGGCTTGAGGAGGCCATCTTCATCGAGGTTCAGGAAGATTCTGTGGTTGTTTTCAAACTGCTCGTGCAGGAGGCCATCGTGCAGCTGAACCTGCGAGTACTCATAGACGGAAAGCGGAGGGACGAAGGAGACTTCGACAGCGGGAAGCGCCCATGAAGGCAAGGAATGTGCGGCGACCAGTCCGCCCGTAGTGGTTGCCGCTTTCTTCAGAAATTGCCGTCTGGATATGTTTTTCATCGCGATTCCTTCCTGCACTTCGACTCCCGGAATGAATACAAAAGCCGCTGGTATCAGCGGAGCCTGACGTCGAAGCAAGCGATCCCCGGCAAACGTTTTCTCAACCCGCCGCCCTCTCTATATCACCGGTGGCGGCTGCCGGTCAAATTATGCGATGAACTTCAAAAGCAGGACAGACTGGACCGGCCATCAAGGAGTGTCCGGTTCACTGCCAACAATGGCCCAGGATATACGGTCCCTACTCGATCACCGCGCACAGTTTTGTCGGAGCAGGCGGCGGGCCGACTCGGGGCTTTGCGATATACTCTGCTAGCAGAGCGGGAGTAGCTCAATGGTAGAGCATCGGCTTCCCAAGCCGGGGGTTGCGGGTTCGATCCCCGTCTCCCGCTCCAATGTCTTTTCGCTCATCCGACCCACCACCGGGGCAGCTTTCGCTGAGGGTCCCATGCGAAATCTCGGACTGCCCTACGCTCCACACAAACGTGCCAGCAGAGTTCGAATTTCCATTTTCTTGAATAGAGGCAAAGCGAAGCCAATCGGCGATAATTGGTGTTTCACGAACTGCCGATGGATCAACGCGATTACGAAGGCCGATGCCGCCTAGACCGACGAAGGTGAGCTCTCCCAGTCCAATCGATGCTCCCGCCTTGCAACCAACGCTGGCCGAATCCAGCAGACGGCTGCTGCCGTGGCTGATCGCGGTTGCGTTCTTTATGGAATCGCTGGATACCACGATTCTGAATACCGCGGTCCCGACAATCGCGGAGGCTCTCCACGTTGCTCCTCTGAGCATGAAATCGGTGCTCGCAAGTTACACGCTGAGCCTTGCGGTTTTTATCCCGATCAGCGGCTGGATGGCCGACCGGTTCGGAACGCGCCGTGTGTTCGCTTCCGCGATCGGCATCTTCACGCTGGGATCATTTCTCTGCGGCATCTCGAGCAACATTCACGTGTTGGTCGCGTGCCGCATCCTGCAGGGCTGCGGCGGAGCGATGATGGTGCCCGTCGGCCGACTCACTCTGGTACGAACCTTTGCCAGATCAGAACTGGTTCGCGCCATGAGCTTCGTCGCCATCCCCAGTTTGATCGGCCCCATGCTGGGACCAATCGCCGGCGGACTCATCGTCGGATACCTGCACTGGAGGCTGATTTTCTTCGTGAATATTCCGATTGGCCTCGCCGGTTTGGTCCTGGTTTACCTGCACCTGCCGGATTACCGCGAGCATACTGATCCTCTGGATGTGGCCGGCCTGATTCTTTTCGGATCCGGCGTCGCACTGCTTTCCTACGTGCTGGAGGTGTTTGGCGAACATACCTTGGACGTGCGCGAAATTCTGGGGCTCCTGGCGGTTTCCATCCTTCTCTTGGCGGGCTACGGATTTCACGCGACGCGGACCGCGCATCCGATGCTGCGCCTGGCCCTGTTTCGGATTCGCACCTTTCGCGCGGCCGTGAGCGGCAGCTTCCTGACTCGCCTTGGAATTGGCGGGATTCCATTTCTCTTTCCACTCTTGTATCAGGTTGGCCTTGGTTTCACTCCGATTCAATCCGGCCTGCTCATGATGCCGCAGGCCATCGCCGCCATGAGCCTGAAGATGACGATGCCGCGAATACTGGCGCGCTTTGGGTACCGTGCCGTGCTGGTTTCCAACACGCTGATCATCGGCCTGCTGATCCTGCTTTTCGCGACCATCGGGAAAGGCACGCCGGTGTGGCTGATCGTGGCCGAAGTATTCTGCTACGGGTTCTTCACGTCGCTGCAATATACCAGCATGAATACGCTTGTTTATGCCGAAGTTACGGACGAACAGGCGAGCAGCGCAAGCTCCATCGCAAGCACCATGCAGCAGATGTCCATCAGTTTCGGCGTCGCTTCAGCTTCGTTGGTGACTGCCTTTTTCCTTCCCGATCGCTATCGTTCCAATCCGCTGCAATTTATTCACGGCATCCACCGGGCGTTCTTTGTGCTGGGCGGCATGACCCTGCTTTCCACAATCGTTTTTCGCGAATTGAAGAGAGGAGACGGTGATATGGTGAGCCAGCGAAAGGAGCTACACGGCGAGTAAAGCGCGGATGGGCGCGGGGACGCATCAATGGGCGTTGGCGCCCTCGCCCCGAGAGACACTTGGGCTGATGACTTCTAGTCGCCAGCGCTGATAGCCGCCGCCGGTTCGGTTCTGGATCGAGATTCCCACCAGGCTTCGACGCCTTGGCGCGAAAGTTTTAAGATAGTCCGGCGATTTTCAGAAAGTACCTTCCACCAGGCGAAGCGCCCCAGCATGGGGAAGTAGATTCCGCGGAAGCACAGCCGCGCGATCAGAATGTTGACGCGATAACCCAGGGCCTGGTCATTGAGCGAATCCACGGCTTGAGCGACGGCTTCCGGGCTGTAGGCATGAGACCAGCCGTATTTCACTTCGGCGTGAGCTTCGTCGATGCTCATCTTCAGTGGGGTGTGGGCCATGGCGAACGGAATGAACTCCTGCCAGTGCTTGGGCCGAGTTAGGCGGCCCGCGACGTCGAGACGTTTATAAAGCGGAGTTCCTGGCAAGGGAGTGAGCAGGCCGAAAATTGGCAGACCCGGCGGCCAAGTCCGCACCTGCTCGAGCGTGCGCTCGGCCGCGCCCACGGTGTCATTATCCATGCCGAAGATGAATGATGTAATTGCATACACGTTGCGCTGGGCCAGGCGCTGCAACACGGCGGCATATTCCTCGGGCTTGTTGAAGCCTTTGTTGACGTCCTTCAGGTTCGTGGGATCAATCGATTCCATACCGATGAAGACCCACTTGCCGCCTGAGGCGGAGATCAGATCCACGAGTTCCTGATCGCGCAGCAAGTTGGCGCTGATCTGTGCCACCCAATTCACCTGCGCGCCGGCGGCGATAATGTCGCGCAGCAAGGACTTTGTGCGCTTGAGGTTGATGGCGAAATTGTCGTCGATAAAAAAGACGGCAATTTGCCCACGCTCTTTTCTGGCGCGCGCCTTCAGCAGCAAGAGTTCGTTGACGACGCTTTCGTTGGTACGAAAGCGGATGGAGTCGCCGAAAAAACCGGTGACGGTGCAGAATTCGCAGCCATAGGGACAACCGCGTCCCGACTCGACGGGAACAATGCGGAAGGTTCCCCAGCCCTCGCCGATCTTCTGCAGCCACTTCTTGGCCGACTTAGGCACGAGATTGAATTGCTGGAGATCGATGGTGTCCCAGGGGATGACGGGATACTGCTTGAGCGACGGCTTGAGTTCTTTGCCTGCGGCATCGACCGGAGCGTAAACATCCTTCAACTGGCCGCGCGCGGCGTCTTCCACAATGCGCGGCCAGGTGTCGTCGGCCTCGCCCAGAGCCACGGCGTCAGCGTGACGTGAGCCGCCATCGCGGCCTAGGGCTTCGTCCGCCATTTCTGTGACATGAGGTCCACCCATCACTACGGGCACGCCTACGGCCCGCACGGCATCTGCCATGCGATAGGCTTTGGCGATCATCCTGGTCATGGCGCCGATGCCAACCAGATCAATCTTGTGTTCAAGGACATAACCGGCAATTCCGGCTTCGTCCATGGGTTGGGCGTTGCCGTCGATCAGCACAACTTCGTGGCCGGCAGGGGTTAGAGACTGTAGCAGGAACATCCAGAGGTGCGGCATGAAATTGCGCGTAACCCCGTTGTCGGGGTTATACAGTAGGATTTTCAATATGTTCCTGATTTCTCGGCGCCCAAAGGAAGGAGGCGCTTCTGCGCGGTAGCGTACTGAATCAGTCAGCATATTACACTACGCGCCTTGCGGGAAAGCGCAATCGGCCTGTCCGGAGAGGCAGGCTGTCCCAAACTGGTCATAGGCCTAGCACCTTTGGCTGAACAGGGAATTACTTCACTGGTTTAGAATAGGGTAAGGGGATAACGTGAAAGCCAGGGCGCGCATCCAAATTGCAAGACGCAAGGCAAATGCCGTTCCCTGTTTGTGAGTGTTTAAGAAAACCTTATCATTATGAGGACCGAGGCTTTATGAAGACTTTCAAGGCTTGTCTAACTTCTGTAATGCTGGCCGTGCTTTTCGTCGGCATAGCGAATGCCATGCCGCTCAATTCGTCGGCGCGCGCGGTAGTTCCCGCGGACCTGCAGCAGTTGATTTCAGTGGATTACCGGGCGCTGAAGGACTCGCCGACCGCGATGCAACTCAAAGAACAGTTGATGCCCGACAACATAAAAGAGTTTGAAGCGGCTCTCAAGGGCGTCGGGATCGATCCTAACAAGGATGTGGACACGCTGACGTTTGCCTCATTCCGTACACCGAAGCAGGGAAACAAGTCCGTTGGAGTGGCTGCGGGACCGTTTGCCATGAAGGCCGTTATCAAGAAGATGACGGTGCGGAAGATCAAGCCGACGAAGTATCACACGTCGAATATCTATCCCATGGATGGCGGGATGGTGATGACCTTTCTCGATGACAGCACCCTGCTGTTCGGCGAGATTTCGGCCGTGAAGCTGGCGTTGGATACGCGTGATGGAGAAATCTTGAACCTGGATACAAACTCGACCATGGCCGACATGATGTCGGATGTGGACTCGGGGCCAGTGTGGAGCATTCTGGACCAGCAGGGCACGCAGAACGTGATGCGCTCAGCCCTGGGCGACGCCGCCAAGGTCGCTGATTACGACACCATCAAGAAACGCCTGCTGGGTTCACGTTACACCATGAGTTTCACCGGAGGCGTGAACTTCGATCTGACCGTGGTTGCTTCCGATTCCCTGAGCGCAGCGACGCTGTCATCCCTGGTGAAGGCCGGCCTGCTCTACAAGAAGATGAGCGCCAGTGCCTCAGAAAAAGTTGCCATGGATAACACCAGCGTGGATTCCGACGGCTCGAACGTGCAGTTTCACTTCAAGGCCAACGATCAGCAATTCCAGGCGCTGATGCACTCGGAGTTGTTCACCGCAGTTTCGCACTGAGACAATCGAACCTATAGCAGAGGCACTGAGACACGGAAGAAATCGAGTCTCGGTGCCTTTCTAGTTATCCCTCGTGCAAGAACTTCCTGCGTGGCCTTTCCTCTTCAGCAGCGGGCTTTACGCACGGCACGTTTCTCCCTGGCCCAGCCTTCCTTCACAATCTGTCGAGCGCGGCCAACGGCCAGCGCGTCTTCGGGGACATCTGCAGTAATGCACGACGCTGCGCCGACGTAGGCGCCTTTGCCCACGTGCACGGGCGCGACCAGAGTGCTGTCACTGCCGATGAAAGCCCCGTCTTCGATCACGGTTGTGTGCTTGTGGACTCCATCGTAGTTGCAGGTGATGGTGCCGGCGCCGATGTTGACCCCTGCGCCGATTTCGGCATCGCCCAGATAGGTGAGATGGTTGGCTTTGGATCCCTTGCCCAGCTTGATCTTCTTGGTCTCGACAAAATTGCCAACGTGCGCACCCTCTCCAATATCGCTGCCGGGGCGCAAATGGGAATAAGGGCCGAGGATAGCGTTGCGTTCGACGCGGGCGCCATCGAGAATGCAGCCGTTGCGGATGAGGACTCCATCGCCGATTTCGGAATCTCGAATCACGGAATAAGACCGAATGCGGCAACCGGCGCCTATGTGCGAGTTGCCCAGAATCTGAACAAAAGGCTCGAGCACGGTGTCCGACGCAATCTCAACGTCACTATCGATGACGCAGCTTGAGAGGGGTAAGGGCAACGTAACTCCCGTAGCAAGGAGCGACTGGCACTTGCGTATCCGCATTCGAAAATCGATAAAGGCCAGTTCGGCGCGCGTGTTCGCACCCAGAACTTCCGTAGAGTTATTCGTCTTCCAAACCACCACGCGCTGCCTCCCCTCGCGCAGAATCTCCGCCATGTCGGTGAGATAGTATTCGCCATGCGGATTCGCAGTTGAGAGCTTTTCAATATTCAGAAACAGTTGCGGCGCGGCGAAAACGTAAAACCCGGCGTTGATCTCACGAATCTTCTTTTGGGAAGCAGTAGCAGATTTCTCTTCCACGATCGCCTGCACCTCCGCGCTGCGGGCAGATTTCCGAACCACGCGTCCATAGCCGGTGGGGTGGTCGAGGTCGGCGCTGAGCAAGGTCATGGCAGCTTGCTGATCAAGGTGGAAGTTGAGCAGGCGTGCGATAGTCTGGGGTGTGATCTGCGGGGCGTCGCCGGAAAGAACAATGACGTGATCGTAGGCGGAGAGTGCCGCCTGAGCGACCATCAAAGCGTGGCCGGTGCCGCGCTGCTCGGATTGCAGAACGAAATTGACGCCGGTGCTGGCAACGGCGCTGCGGACTCGGTCGGCTTCGTGGCCGATGATGGCGAAGACATCATTCGGCGGGACGACCCGGGTGGCCGCTGTGATGACATGAGCGAGAAGCGGCTTGCCGCCAACTTCATGCAGAACCTTGGGAAGCTGTGACTTTAGCCGTGTGCCTTTACCCGCAGCCATGATGGCGACGGCCACGCGAGGCGCGAAGGCTGCGGTATTCTTCGAAGAACTTGGGTTCCTGGATTTCGTCATTCGCCCCACTATACCTTGAGCTGGAACCGCACAGAAGAGGGATTCAAGGTTCCCGAGCGACTAGCTATTTCCCGCCCCGCAGAATAAAATCCTCGCGCGAGGTTTGCGGTGACAGGGAATTACATTTTTCGATAAACGGAGCAATAAATGCCCAAGTACGTTATTGAGCGGGAGATTCCCGATGCGGGAAGCTTGACGCAGGACCAGGTTCTGGCCATATCCCAAAAATCATGCAGCGTCCTGAAGAACCTGGGCCCGCAAATTCAGTGGATCGAGAGCTACGTCACCCAGGACAGGATCTACTGTGTCTATATCGCTCCCAATGAAGCGATGGTGCGGGAACACGCAAAACAAGGCGGCTTCCCGGCGAACCGCGTTTCGGAAGTGAAGCGAGTAATCGATCCCACAACGGCTGAAGCGTGATCGTATTTGGGGTTAGAGCCCCAGCCCTCCATCCACTGCAAGAATCTGACCGGTAATAAATTGCGGAGCGGTGGCAAAGAACAGGACGGCGGCGGCGATTTCGTCGGCGCGGCCGTTGCGCAGCATCGGAGTCTGCTTGGCCATGCGGCGCATGAAGTGCGCTGCCGACTTTTCGCCGAGATCAATCATGCCGGGCGCGACCGCGTTGACGGCAATTTCCGGAGCCAGCGCTTTTGCCATAACCTTGGTCAGCATGTGCAAGGCGGCTTTGGAAGAACAATAGTGCGCGTGTGTGGCCCAAGGGCGCAGGCCGCCGAGCGACCCCATGTGGATAATCTTGGCCGCAGTTTCCTCCAAGCGTTTCGATCCCGGTCGTCTTCGACGCATCCACCTCAGGGCCTCACGCGAGACCAGAAACGGTCCGCGGGTGTTCGACGCAAACATCGCATCCCACTGGCGCAGGGTGAGGCGCTCGAAATCAGCGGTGGCATAATTGGCGGCGTTGTTCACCAGGATGTCGATGCGGCCCAGTTCTCGTCCAGCCTCCTTCATCATGGATTTGACGCTGGCTTCGTCGGTGATGTCGCAGTGCAGCGCGAAAGCGCGCACGCCAAAGCTGGAGAGGTCGACGACGGTGCGTTGAGCTTCGCGGGCGGAATTGCGAAACGTAATGGCAACATCGGAGCCCGCCTGCGCGAGAGCAAGAGCTGAGGCGCGCCCCAGACGCTTGGCCCCGCCGGTAATGAGGCAGGCCTTGCCGCGCAAAGGTTTGTGCTCGGGAGTAACCATTTTCGGATTTTACTCCTGAACTGGGAAGAGACCTTCGTTCGGGGCTTCGGACTTCTTTTTTCTTGCCAGCAGGTGCGGCGGTGCCGGTACAATCGCGGCGTGCCCGAATCCCGCCAAGTCGTGGTTTACTCGCGCAAGGGTTGTCATTTGTGCGAAGTAGTGAAGGAAAGCCTGGCGAAGCTCTCGCGCCGTGGCGGGTTCACGTGGCAGGAAGTAGATGTCGATAGCGACACTGAACTGCGGCGGCAGTTCAATGACGAAGTGCCGGTCGTGTTCATCGACGGGCGCAAAGCCTTCAAATACCGCATGAACGAACGGGAGTTTTTGCGCAAGCTGGCCAGTTAGAACCATTCGTTAACCTCCGGTCTAAGCGCCTATTCCTTGACACACACGTGTTTCTGCTGACACGGTCCTGCCGGTCCGCTAGCCCTAACTTGTCTGCTCTCAATGCATCCGCGGCGGCAACTTGCTTGCAATCCATTCTGTGCGATCTATCGCAAGAGGAGGAAATCTTTTGCTGCGACAAATTCTGGCACTGGCGTTCATCTTCGTTTGCACCAGCATTGCGTGGGTGATTCTCGGTTCGACCATTTTCTCCCGCACCTACGGCAGCAACGAGCAACTGCAGGGCCACGTGGCGTCCACCTGGGGCACATCGCAACAGCAGTCCCCGCCGACGGCGACCTATACTCTCACCGACGTAGTGAACTCGACCACGGTCGAGAGTGGCAAGGTCGTGGTCCACAGCGAGAACGTGCAGCGGCAGGTTCCACTGCACATCCAAGCCAGCCGGATTCACGTGAACTTTCATCTCACGCCGCGGCAGAAAGGATTGCTCTGGTACAGCACCTATGCGGTTGACTTCGCCGGAGACTACACCTTCCAGAACAACACGCCGCACCCGCAGACGGTGGATTTTCGGTTGAAATTCCCCGCACAAAAAGCGATGTACGACGGCCTGCAGATGAAGGTGAACGAGCAGGCCATTGCACTCTCGACCGACGATCAGGGCACGGTGGGGCAGGCAACCATGGGTCCCGGAGACACTGCCAGCCTGCACGTTGCGTATCGCTCGCAAGGACTGGATTGCTGGCGCTACCAGTTGGGTGACGGCATCGCGCAGGCTCGCGATTTCATGCTCACGATGCAGACTAATTTCCGGGACATCGACTTCGCCGACGATACGCTCTCGCCTACCTCCAAACAGCTCATCCCCGGCGGTTGGCAATTGACGTGGCAATACTCGAACCTGGTGTCAGGATTCCAGATCGGCATGACGATGCCGCAGAAGTTGCAGCCGGGGCCGCTGGCGGGCGAAATCAGCTACGCGGCGCCGGTGTCGTTGTTCTTCTTCTTTTTTCTGATGTTCATCATTACCACGCTGCGCGATATCGATCTGCATCCCATGAACTATTTCTTTCTGGCGACGGCTTTTTTCGCATTTCATCTGCTGCTGGCTTATTCGGTGGACCACATTTCGATCCATGCCGCCATGGTTCTGTCTTCGGCCGTTTCAGTGGGCCTGGTGGTGAGCTATTTGCGATTGGTGGTGGGACTGCGGTTCGCGGCCTTGGAGGCTGGCACGGCGCAGTTGATCTACCTGGTGCTGTTCTCTTACGCATTCTTCTGGAAAGGATTCACGGGACTGGCAATCACGGCAATTGCCATCGTCACGCTGTTCGTCGTGATGCAGGTGACCGGGAGGATTCGCTGGTCCGAGCGATTTGCGGCGCGCGGCGGTGTGCCGGTACCCAGCGCGGGGTGACGGAACTCGCGGGGCAGCCGATTCCGGCCGTCCCGCTTCGCGCCGCAGTTCCGGCGCTTTCCGCTACAATCATCACCGGCCATGCTGCGCACCCAGCTCTACGCTGATCCCAACAACATCTTTGTCCACAATGCGGTTCTTGCCTCGTGCCGCAAGCATGCAGAGAAGACGGCGCTGGTGGACACTTCCTCCGGGCGGCGGCTCACTTATGCCGAATATGGAGAGACGGTGGAGGCCCTGGCACGCGGGCTGGTTGCGGCGGGGGTGAAGCCGGGCGAGGTGGTGGCTATCTTCCTGTGCAATTGCTGGGAGTTCTGCGCCGCTTATCATGCGGCCACGCTGGCGGGAGCAATTCCGACGCTGCTGAATCCGACGTATCGCGAGCGGGAAGTGCGCTATCAGCTGGGGAATTCGGGCGCGGTTGTACTGATCACCGACGGGTCAAATATTTCCGGCATCAATCTTGCGGAGCTGCCGAATCTGCGGAGGGTGTTTTGTACGCGAGAGCAGGGAAGCGGAAGCCGGTCGTTTTCAGATTTGCTGAAGCCGGCGAGCGCGGTGCTGCCCGCGCCCGATCAGCCATCGGAGAAGACCCTGGCGGCACTGCCTTATTCGAGCGGCACCACTGGCCTGCCTAAGGGCGTGATGCTTTCGCATTACAACCTAGTGGCGAATGTTTATCAACTGCTCGGTCCCGGGGCGGCGCTGCTGAGGCCGGCGGACAAGCTGCTTTGTTTCCTGCCTCTGTATCACATCTACGGGCTGAACGTTGCGCTAAATCCGATGCTGATGATGGGAGCGACGTTAGTACTGATGCCGCGCTTCAACGCGGGGCAGGTGGCTTCGCTGCTGATGGAGGAATCCATCACCACCATGCTGATGGTGCCGCCGGCGATGAATGCGCTGTGCCTGGCGGCGGAAGCCGGACAGTTTCCCAGGAATCACAGCGTGCATTGGGTGAAGTCCGGTGCCGCGCCGCTGGCGCCAGACCTGCCGCGAAGATTCACGGCTCTGACCGGCATTCTGGTGTGTCAAGGATATGGGATGACCGAAGCTTCCCCGGTGACGCACGTGGGTTATCTGGAGCCTGAACTGTACCGGCCAGATTCCATCGGGCATCCGCTGGCGCAGACGGATTGCCGGGTGATTGGGCAGCTAAATCTGGACGCTGGCAGTATAGCGGAGGTTTCCGAGGGCGAACCGGGAGAGCTGGTGATGTGCGGTCCGCAGTTTATGCAGGGTTACTGGAAAGAGCCGGAGGCGACTGCGGCAGTGCTGCGCGACGGATGGTATTGGTCTGGCGACATTGTCACGCGCGACAGTGAAGGGTTTTACCGTGTCGTGGACCGCCGCAAGGAGATGATCAAGTACAAAGGATTTCCGGTGGCGCCGGCAGAGGTGGAAGCGGTGCTGCTGGAACATCCGGCAGTGCGCGAGTGCGGAGTAGTAGGGCGTCCCGATGCGATGGCGGGCGAGATTCCGGTGGCATTCATTGCGCTGCGCGATGGATTTACCACCTGCAGGAAGATGGAGGAAGAGTTGTGCGCATTCGTCGCGAACCGGCTCACCCACTATAAGCAGCCGCGCGAAGTGCACTTTGTGGAGATCGTCCCCAAGACGGCCTCGGGAAAGATTCTCCGGCGCGAGTTGCGGCAGTTGATTCGCTGAACGGGCGCGACCAGCGGTGACCGTGAGGCAGAATCGCGAGAAGTGACATTGAATTAATATTTCTCTGACAATCCCCTGACAATCCCTTTCCCGAGTCATCCCACACTACTGCTTTCGCGGGTGCGGCAACTCCGGTCGCTCTGCCCCATTTCAAAGCTCGATCCCATACCCACCCACCTTCCGCCTAACCCTGGCGGAGGGTGCTTTTTTATTTTCCTGCGAATCAAGAAGGCGTTCGGCACGGCCTCGGCCAATACATCTGGGAACTTTTCCCGCGGACATTCGTAACTACTGATGCCGGCGCTGAGATCAGCCCAACGCCCGCATCAGGAGGTATTATGGACGGCAACTTTGTGGGACTGGCGGCGGTGGTGATGGTGTTTGGTATCCCGATGGCGGCCATGTACACGTTTTTCCGCGTGCGCAAGCTGCGCAGCGAGGAGCGGTTGGCAGCGATTGCACGGGGAGTGGATGTGCCGATGCAACCCGAGCTTTCGGAATCGGCGCGTTCACGGCGGTCGGGGATTCTGCTGGTCGCCGGAGCTCTCGGCTATATCGCGACCTTCGTCCTGATCGGACGCGTAGAGCCTGACGCGATGATCGCGGCTACATTCGGCGTGATTCCGCTGGCAATCGGCCTCGGCTTCTTTGTCGATTACGCGCTGATCCGGAGGGATGCGGGCGCACACTGAAGCTTAGCTCCGGCAGGATCACCGCCCGGCGAGGAACTTGTACTGAGTGACGGTTAAGGGAACGACGCTCAGTCGGCCCTGCCGCACCAGCGGAGAATCGGCAAACAGTTTATTCGCTTTCACTTCGGCCAGCGTTACTGGCTTGGCCGCTGGTTGGCCAACCTTGATCTTGACCTGGAGATTCTTTGCGTCCGACGCGTCCACTGACACTACGGTGGCAGTTCCCACTGCGCTTTTCTCGTCTCCCGTGTGATAGATGATTAACTGTTCATCCGGCTTCATGCCGCGCAGGTTCTTAACTGCAGCCGGATTGGTGACTCCATCCCAGATGGTGGTGTGATCGCGCTGGAGGTCGGTGAAGGAATAGACGGTTGGCTCGGTCTTGAGAAGATAAGGCATCGGCAAATTCTACCCGGCAGTCAGAGTCGATATCCAGCAACAAATTATATTCATGCCAAATGAATACTAAGCGCAAATCTATTGCGGCTTGGCATTTGGATCAGGAGGAGGCGACTTGTCGTCCTTTTTCTCTTCGGGGTGCTCCTCGTAAATCGAGTACTGGCTCGACGGACGCTTCAGCTTGATGGTGAAGTCCATCTTAGCCCGGTCAACGTTATAGTCGTCGCCGAAGGTTTGGAAGCCGGAAGCCAACACCTGTACCCGCAGTTTGCCGTAGGGTATGCCGTCAAAGCTGGTCTTGCCGTCGGCGTCGGTTTTTACCTCGATTCCGCCCCTGCCCTGCTTACCGCCGGTACTCACCGCGTGCATGATCACGATGGCGCTGCGAACCGGTTTGCCATTGTCATCTTTCAGGATGAGAAAATTCAGCACTGCCGTGGGTTCCGGGGCCTCGCCTCGCTGTGCAATGGCCACGGCGGCAAGCGCGAGAATCGTTAGCAGGCAGGCCAGCGTCTGAGTCTTCGTTTGTGTCTTCATTCTCATAGTCAGCGATATCTTACCGGTTTCATACCCAGACATTCTAGCGAGTGCAACGGGCGCGGGAAAGAAAGAATTTGGAGGCATGCCTGAGTCAGGGCTTCCGAACGGAACGGCTCTTGCGTACAGCGCCGGTGGCCTGGGTGGTGAGCTGCATAATGTCGCTGGCGACACGAGCCGTGTTGTGGCGGGCTACGCCGCCCTCTTCCAGGTAGTCTCCGAGAACCGGGATCACGCCAAGGTCTTCGATGGCCTCGAGATCGGCAACGATCTGGCAGGCGCCTTCATGCGCGTACTTTGCCTTCAACTCGAGGGAAACGGGCGTGCGGTTGATCAGAGCATAGTCAAAGATCTGCCGGCGGGCGTGCCGATTCAGAGCCTGGATGTGATCGGCGGCGGTGAGGCCGAGGCTCTCATTGGCCTGGGTCATCAGGTTGCAGATGTAGACCTTGGTTGCGGGCGAGTTGACGATGGCATCGGCGATGCCATGCACCAACAGGTTAGGGATGAGGCTGGTGAACAGGGAACCTGGACCGATGCTGATGATATCGGCACGGGCAATGGCGTCGAGCGTCTGGGGTAAAGGATCGACATCGGCGGGAACCAAGAACAGTTCCTGGATGCGAACTTTGCTGGCGGTAATGTTGGTTTCACCACGCACGCGGGTGCCGTCTTCCATCAGCGCTTCCAGTTCGATGTTGGAAGTGGTGGCGGGATGAATGTGGCCGCGGGTAAGCAGGATTTCGGAAGACAGGCGCACGGCCTCGGAGAAGTCGTGCGTAATGGAGGTCAGCGCCGCTAAGAACAGATTGCCGAAGCTGTGGCCCTCGAGGCCGGAGCCTTTATCGAAGCGGTGTTGGAAGAGCTGAGAGAGCAGAGCTTCATCCTCGCTGAGGGCGACGATGCAGTTGCGGATATCGCCGGGAGGAAGCATGTTGAGTTCCTTGCGCAGGCGTCCGCTGGAGCCGCCGTCGTCGCTGACAGTGACTACGGCGCAGAGGTCACGAATGACGGGGGTACCGGGGAGAGCCCCCGGCATCTCCGCCGGAGTGAGAGCGAAGCGCTTGAGTCCCTTGAGCAGAGTGGAGAGCCCGGTGCCGCCGCCGATGGCGACTACGCGCAGGCCGCGCTCGCGCGCGGCCTTCTCCAAAGACAATAGCTCAGTGATTCTGGGTGCCATCGAAGAATCTCGATTGCCGCCCTAGAAAGATTCGTCTTCTGGGAAAGACTCTTCCGAGGAAGACGATTCGGCAGCGGGGTCCGGATACAACAGCTCGGTAAAGCGAGGATCTTCCGCCAGATTGTGGAAATCTGAGTCATTGCGCGCCTGGTAGCGCAGAGTAGTGTTCAGGCGGAGCGCTTCGTCCAGATGCTT
>Ga0182018_10002453_pt1 | contig 18520 bp, 15 predicted proteins | sample 812P2MmetaG_FD_120490 | JGI IMG/M metagenome (GOLD analysis project Ga0182018, IMG submission 120490) | Permafrost microbial communities from Stordalen Mire, Sweden - 812P2M metaG | ecosystem: Environmental > Terrestrial > Soil > Wetlands > Permafrost | place: Sweden: Stordalen | collected... | reverse complement strand
GCCTTTCAGGCGCGCGAGCTCAACCCGGCGCTCCTCGGGATCGGGGAATTCAATGAGCAGCGTCACCTTCCAGTTGGCGCCGTCCGGGATCAGGGGATTGTAGGTCCCGAGTTCCTCGGCGATGCCTTCGGCTTCGAAGATGCGCTCGGTGCGCAGCATCTCCTGCACCTGATATTGGATGGTGAGCCGATCCTCGAAGCACCAGCGCAAATGCGGTCCGACCGCGAGTTGCCGGCTCTTCTTGTGCTGCATGACGCGTGCGCGAAAAGCAGGGCGCTCGCGCGCATAGCGCTCGAGCGTCAAAAGATCCTCCACGGTCAATTTTTTCATTTCAGGCCGTACGCGATGCACAAGAGCGAGAGCGGATGAGTCGGCGCACGCGGCCCGGGAAGCTCGCTTTCGATCTGCCGCCCTGCCATCGGACAGTCGCTCGCATAGTAGTCGGCGTTCGCGTTCGCAACTTTTTGCATCACCGGCCGGCCGATCTTCACCGACGCTGCGCGAAACTCTTTTTTGACCGCGTAGGTGCCGTTGTGGCCGGAGCAGCGCTCGATCACCTCGAGGGTCGTGTCGGGTACGAGCTTGAGCACATCGCGGGTCTTAAGGCCGATGTTCTGCACGCGCAAATGGCACGGCACGTGGTAGCTCACCTTCCCGAGCGCGCGCTTGAAATCCGTGCGCAGGAGGCCTGCGCGATGCCGCAGCATCAGATACTCGAAGGGATCGAAGATGCGCGCCCGCACGGCCTGCACGTCAGCATCCTCCGGAAAGAGCAGTGGCAGCTCCTGCTTGAACATCAGCACGCACGAGGGAATCGGCGCCACGATGTCGTAGCCGGCATCGATCACGGCTTTCAACTGCGGGATGTTGCGCTCCTTCAGCTGCGCAACGTGTTTAAGATCCCCCAACTCGAGCAAGGGCATGCCGCAGCAGCGCTCCTCGGGAACCAGGCGCACGGGAATGCCGTTGTGCTCGAAGAGCGCGACCAGGTCGGTTGCAAGCTCCGGCTCATTGCGATTGCCGTAGCAGGTGGCAAAGAGCGCAACCTGGCCGCGCGTTTCCGGCGTCGCCTGCACGTTGGCGGCGCTTGCGCCGGGGACGGCATAGCCCTGCGACGCCAGGCGGTCGCGCGCGGTGCGCGAGTGAAACACGGGCACCGGCGCGTCGCGGTGCACTCCGGCCAACTTCTCCAGCAACACCCGCCCGCCGCGCGTGCGATTGACCGCGTTCACGGTCTCCGCGACCACCGGGATCCCGGCAAGCATGCCGACTCGATCGGTCGCCGCCAGCACGCGGTCGCGCAGCGGCAAGCCCTTTTCACGCGTGCGCGCTGCCTTGGCGCGCAGCATCAGATGCGGGAAATCGACATTCCACGGGTGCGGCGGGACGTACGGGCACTTCGTCATGAAGCACATGTCGCAGAGGTAGCAGTGATCGACGACCTGCCAGTAGACCTTGCGATCGACGCCGTCGAGCTCGCCGCTCGCGGAGGCGTCTATGGCATCGAACAGCGTCGGAAAGGCGTTGCAGAGGCTGAAACAGCGCCGGCAGCCATGGCAGATGTCAAAGACGCGGCTGAGTTCGGCCGTCAGGGACGCGGCGTCGTAGAAAGCAGGGCTGCGCCAGTCGAGCGCATGGCGCGTGGGCGCCTCGAGGCTGCCTTCGCGCTGGCCTTCGATCGGTTCAGTCATGCGAAAGCCTGCATCGATCATGCCCCCGGCCGCAATCGCGCAGCCGGGGGATCAAACGGATTTCTTGCGCCCTAGATTGAATCCAGAGCCTTCTGGAATCGGTTGGCATGCGAGCGCTCGGCTTTGGCCAGCGTCTCGAACCAATCGGCAATCTCGGCAAACCCCTCGTCGCGCGCCGCGCGGGCCATGCCGGGATACATGTCGGTGTACTCGTGGGTCTCACCGGCAATCGCCGCCCGCAAGTTGAGCTTCGTCTCGCCGATCGGCAAGCCGGTGGCCGGATCGCCGACCGCCTCGAGATACTCAAGGTGCCCATGGGCGTGGCCGGTCTCGCCCTCGGCGGTCGAGCGAAACACCGCGGAGACGTCGTTGTAGCCTTCCACATCGGCCTTCGCCGCGAAGTAGAGATAGCGCCGGTTCGCCTGTGACTCGCCCGCGAACGCGTCTTTGAGATGCTTTTCTGTCTTGCTGCCCTTCAGATTCACGATAATCTCCTTAAATTAGACCTAGTCTAATATGAGAATGCGACTCTAAGCCCCGCTCAACGAGCCGTCAACCGCCGTTGACCCCGGCCGCCCCGCTCGCTCATTCTCCAGGGCCCTTATAGAGGAGAGATCCGTTGACGGCCAAGAGTAAACCCGCCGACTTTGAGAAAGCTCTGGCGGAGCTTGAGAGTCTAGTCGGCCGCCTCGAGCGCGGCGATCTGCCGCTCGATGAGGCGTTGAAGACCTTCGAGCGCGGCGTCGAGCTCACGCGCCACTGCCAGGCGGCGCTGAAAACCGCCCAGCAGAAGGTTGAGATCCTTTTGATGAAGAGCGGACAGCCCGAGATCGGACCTTTCAGCGTTCCCGAGGATGAGTTGGCCGAGCCCACCGCAGAATGACGCGCCTTGAGGCTCGGATGGCGGCCTACAAGGCCCGCATCGAACAAGTTCTCGACCATTGTCTCGCGTTGCCGGATCCGGGAACGGCCCGGCTGCGTGAGGCGATGCGTTACAGCGCCCTGAGCGGGGGCAAACGCCTGCGGCCGCTGCTCGTCTATGTCACCGGGGAGTCCTTGGGCGCGCCCCTTGAGGCGCTCGATGCGCCGGCCGCGGCCGTGGAGCTCATCCACGCCTACAGCCTCGTGCACGATGATCTGCCGGCCATGGACGACGATGATCTGCGCCGCGGCCGCCCCACCTGTCATCGCGCCTTTGACGAAGCCACCGCCATCCTCGTCGGTGATGCCTTACAGGCGCTCGCGTTTGCGGTACTCGCGCACGACGCAGGCGTCGGGGCAGCAGGTGCGCGCCTCACCATGGTGCGCATTCTCGCGCGCGCGTCCGGTACTTCCGGCATGGCCGGCGGCCAGGCCATCGATCTGGTCTCGGTGGGCCAAACGCTCGACATCGAGGCGCTCGAGAACATGCATGCGAGGAAGACGGGCGCTCTTATACAAGGCAGCGTGCTGCTCGGCGCTGCGGCGGCCGGCGTGATCGCGGGAGAGGAATTTGCCGCGCTCGAGCGCTTCGGCGCCGACATCGGGCTGGCGTTTCAGATTCAGGATGACATTCTCGACGTTGAAGGCAACGCTGAGCTCTTAGGCAAGCGCACGGGCGCCGATGCCGCGCGCATGAAGCCGACCTACCCGAGCACCGCCGGACTTTCCCGCGCGCGCACGCGCGCCTTTCAACTGCGCGACCTGGCAATCGCCGCGCTCGCGCCCCTGGGTGCGCGCGGGGAGGCGCTGACGGAACTTGCGCGCTATGTCGTAAGTCGCGCGAGTTGAAGGAAACACTCTAAACTATCCCATGCCCGCCCAAGACGACGCGGCATCGCTCCTCGATGCCATTGAAAATCCTGCAGATTTACGCAAGCTCGATGCGGCTAAGCTCGTGCAGGTCTCGCAGGAGCTGCGGGAGTTTCTCATCCGCAAGGTCGCCAGCCGCGGCGATCACTTCGAAGCGGGCCTCGGCGCCGTGGAGCTCACGGTCGCCCTGCATTATGTTTTCGATACGCCCCACGACCGCATCGTCTGGGATGTGGGCCATCAGACATACCCGCACAAGGTTCTGACCGGGCGGCGCTCGCGGCTGCACACCGTCAAGCACTACGGCGGCTTGGCCCCGTTCCCAGTGAGAAGCGAGAGCGAGTACGACACCTTTGGCGGGGGCCATTCGAGCACCTCGATAGGCGCGGCGCTCGGGATGGCGGTAGCCGCCGCGCAGCTGGGGGATGCGCGCCGCGTGGTGGCCGTCATCGGCGATGGTGCGCTCACGGCCGGGATGGCCTTCGAGGCATTGAATCATGCGGGCTCGCTGCCGGCGAACCTGCTCGTGGTGCTGAACGACAATGACGTTGCGATCGCCGAAAATGTCGGCGCGCTCTCCAATTATTTTGCCCGCGCGCTCTCCGGACGGGTGTATGCGCATTTGCGCGAGGGCGGCAAGAAAGTTTTGCGGCAGCTGCCGACCGCCTTAGAACTTGCGAGGCGCTCCGAGGAACACATGAAGGGCATGGTGCTGCCCGGGACGATGTTCGAGGAAATGGGGTTCAATTACATAGGTCCGATGGACGGTCATGACGTGCGCGCTCTGGTGCGCACGCTGCGCAATGTCAAGGAGTTGAAAGGCCCGCAGTTCCTGCACGTCGTCACGCGCAAGGGCAACGGTTACGCCGCGGCCGGCGCCGCTCCGATCAAAGCTCATGGTCCCGGCGCGTTCGACCCGGCGAACGGCGCACTCTTCCCGGAAAAAAGTGCCGGCCCGACTTACTCGCAGGTCTTCGGCGAGTGGCTGTGCGACATGGCTGCGCGCGATCCGAAAATCATCGCCATCACTGCGGCGATGCGCGAGGGCTCGGGGCTCGGCGAATTCTCCACGCGCTTCGCGGCGCGCTATTTCGACGTGGCCGTCGCCGAGCAACACGCGCTCACCTTCGCCGCCGGCATCGCGGCGGAGGGGTTTAAGCCGGTGGTTGCGATCTATTCGACTTTTCTGCAGCGGGCCTATGATCAGCTCATCCACGACATCGCTCTGCAAAACCTCCCTGTGGTGTTGGCCATCGATCGCGCCGGGCTCGTCGGGTCAGACGGCGCGACTCACCAGGGAAGCTACGATTTAAGCTACCTGCGCTGCGTACCGAACCTCGTCATCATGGCGCCGGCGGACGAGAACGAATGCCGGCAGATGCTCTATACGGCGAGCACACTCGGCGGTCCCGCCGCGGTACGCTACCCGCGCGGCACCGGACCCGGATGCGCGGTCATCCACGAGATGAGCGCGCTGCCTCTCGGGCGTGCGCAGCTCAAACGGGAAGGCCGCTCGGGCCTTGCGCTTCTGGCCTTCGGCGCGCTGGTTGAGCCTGCGCAAAGAGTCGCAGAGCGGCTCGACGCCACGCTCGTCAACATGCGCTTTGTGAAGCCGCTCGATGCGGATCTCGTGATGTCGATTGCCGCGCGTCATCGCGCCATCGTGACCCTGGAGGAGAATGCCACCGCCGGCGGCGCAGGCTCCGGCGTCGGCGAGCTCGTGGCGGCGGCGGGCTTGCAGGTGGCGCTCCTGCATCTGGGCATCCCCGATCGCTTCGTCGAGCACGGCTCGCGTGAGGAGTGTCTGCAGGCCGCCGGCCTTGATGCGGCGAGCATCGCAGGCGCGGTCGAGCGCTGGTGGGCTCTGCAGGCGCCGCAAGCGACGCGCACGGCGAGCGGTGCGCTCTCGTGAACGACGTCAGCGACAAGACCAAGCACTTGGCGAGCGAAGTCGAAGATGTCCAGGGGCGTCCCGACACGCGGCAGCTGCCCATCAACCGCGTCGGCATCAAAGACATCAATCATCCGGTGCGTGTGAAGGACCGCGCCGCGGGCGAGCAGCATACGATCGCAAATTTCAACATGTACGTGAACCTGCCGCACAACTTCAAGGGCACGCACATGTCGCGCTTCATTGAGATCCTGCACACCGAGCGGGAGATCTCGGTCGAGTCCTTCCGCGCCATGCTCGAGAAGATGACCGCGCGCCTCGAGGCGCAAGTCGGGCACATTGAGATGAGCTTTCCGTTCTTCATCATGAAGAAAGCCCCGGTCTCGGGGGTTAAGAGTCTGATGGACTACCAGGCGAGCCTCATCGGCGAACGGTGCGGTACACGCACCACGACGTGGCTGCGCGTTGTCGTGCCGGTCACGAGCCTGTGCCCGTGCTCGAAGAGGATCTCCGCCTACGGCGCGCACAACCAGCGCTCGCACATCACCATCACCGCGAAGCTGAAGAGCCACATCTGGCTCGAGGAACTCATCGACATCGCCGAGAGCGAAGCCTCTTCGCAGCTCTACGGCATCTTGAAGCGCCCCGATGAGAAATACGTGACCGAGCATGCCTACGATCATCCGAAGTTCGTCGAGGATATGGTGCGTGATGTCGCGGGGCGGCTTACGGGTGATACGCGCATCGCCGCCTACGTCGTCGAAGCCGAGAACTTCGAGTCGATCCACAACCATTCGGCCTATGCCCGCATCGAAAAGGGCGAGCAGCCTGGCTAGCGGCCGGGGCCAGTTATTCAGCTCGGGCCGGAATCCCCGCTCTGCAGGCGCCCGATGAGCGTGCGCAGGAATACACGGTTGAAGCGCAGCTGGCAGGAGGCCGACACCTGCTCCAAGAGCGTCGAGCTCACCTTGAGCACCGTGACGGCAAGCGCCGCGCGGATGGTCGCGGTGCGTTTGGCGCCTTCGACGTAGCTCGCCTCGCCGAAGCAGTCGCCGGTGTCGAGGGTGCCGAGGCGCGTGCCGTGACGTTCGACGGCGCAGTGGCCCGACACGATGATGTAGAAGCGGTCGTCCATCTCGCCTTCCTTGACGATCTCCTCAGCAGGCGCGTAGTCCTGCCAGCTGCTGGCGCGCAGCACTTCCCAGATTTCCGCGTGCGAGAACTCGTGAAAAAACTTCAGACGCCGCAAGACCCCGAACTGCTCCTGACGATCGATGCGCGAGTTGTGCTCGCGCAGCTTCTGGTGCACGCGCGTGAGCTCAGCGGCAAAATCAAGCCCGCTCTTGCAGCGTTTATTCGGATCCTTCTGCAGCGCGAGCGCCACGATGCTCTCGAGCTCCTCCGGAATATCCTTGCGCAGCGTGTGCAGCGGCGGCGGCGTTGCGTAGACGATCTGATGCAATAGCTTCTGCAGGTTGCCGGCACGAAACGGCCGCGAGCCGCTCAGGAGCTCGTACATCACCGCTCCCAGCGAATACAGATCCGAGCGGTTGGAAAGCTCCAGGCTCTGCACCTGCTCGGGCGACATGTACGAGGGACTGCCGGCGATGCCGTCGATGCTGGAGATGTCCGAATCGGCGACCAGCGCGATGCCAAAGTCGATGATGCGCACGTCGCTGTCTTGGGTGAGCATAATGTTCGAGGGCTTGATGTCGCGGTGGATGACACCGCGCGAGTGCGCATAGTGCAGCGCCTTCGCACATTTGAAGATGATCTCGACGACGTCGTCGACGCGCAGCAGGTTGTCCGGGCGGCAGTACGCGGCGAGCGTGCGCGCGCCGTGGACATGCTCCGTCACGATGTAGCAGTTGCCGTTCTCCTCCCCGGCGTCGTAGATCGGCAGGATATGCGGGTGCTGCAGCATCCCGACAAGGTGCGCTTCGGAGAGGAACATCTTGCGGGCGATGCGCGCGCGTTCCTCATCCGCCCCCGACTCCATGTTGTAGACCTTGATGGCAACATCGCGTCCGTAGTACGCGTCGTGCGACAGGTAGACGATGCCGGTACTGCCGCGGCCGACCTCATTGACGACCACGTACTTGCCGATTTTCTCCAGAATCTTGCGCGACGCGGAGTGCTTGGTTGAGGCGGATGACATGAGGCGCTGAAATGCGACGACCGCCGCGAAGCATACTTTCGGCGTCCAAGTGCGACTGTGATGCGTCCCTCACCCCACCGGCCGCGTCATTTGAGCCGCGCCACCAACAAGCGATCGTGCCGATTGCGGGCCCTAGGATGCGAAGTGTTCGAAGCCTGAATGCGAGAACTGCATCACAGTCCCGGCGCGCGTGACGACGGCGCCGGCCCCCTTGCGCAGCGTGCCGATGCACCGATAGTTCCAGCGCTCCTGCGGCAAGGCACGGCTGAGCTCCGCGACGTGCGCCGCGGGCACGCTAAAGCACAGCTCATAGTCATCACCCCCGGTCAGCGCGAGGTGCCGGGCCCGTTCCACCCCGACCGCGCGCACGAGCGCGTGCGATAGCGGCAGCTCCTCGAGGGCGATCTCAACCCCACAGCCGCTCGCTGCTGCAAGCTTCGCGGCATCGCCCAGGAGCCCATCCGAAACGTCGATGCAGGCGCTGGCATGCCCGCGCAGCACCTCGCCGAGCGCGACGCGCGGAGTCGGGAACGCGAAACGTGCGCGCAGCTCTTGCGCGGCGCCCAAATCCGCAAGCGCAAGGCCGCCCTGCTCGAGAAGGAGTCCCGCCGCCGCATCCCCTGCGGTGCCGGAGAGAAAGAGCGTATCCCCCGCGGCCCCGCCGCCGCGGCGCAGCGCATGTCCCGGCGGGACGTGTCCGAGGAGCTGAACCGTGACGCAGAGCGGGCCGCGGGTGGTATCGCCGCCCACGAGCGCCACGTTGTGCATCAAGGCCAGTGCACCGAACCCGCGCGCGAATTCCTCGAGCCAGCGCGCATCGCTCTCGGGCAGCGTCAGCGCGACGAGCGCCCAGGCCGGACGCGCGCCCATCGCCGCAAGATCGCTCAAATTGACCGCGAGTGCGCGATGCCCGATCGAAGCCGGCTCCGCCTGCGGCGGGAAGTGCACTCCGGCGACCAGGGTATCGATGGCGGCGACCAGGTCCTCCCCGGACGGTGAGCGCAGCAGCGCGCCGTCGTCGCCCACGCCGAGCGCGACATCGCCACGCACGGCGCCGCAGTGGCTGAAATAGCGCTCGATCAGCGCAAACTCCGTGAGCGCCATCGCAGGCTCAATGCTCGTTCGGCCGCAGCGAGCGTGCGGCGCGATCCAGCACCGCATTGACGAACTTGTGACCGTCGGTTGCGCCGAAGCGCTTCGCCAAGCTCACCCCTTCATTGATCACGACGCGAAACGGCACTTCCGGCTGCTCTTTGAGCTCGTAGGCGCCGATCAAGAGCACCGCGTGCTCGATCGGGTCGAGGCGCAGCGGCTCGCGATCCATCCAGCCGGCAAGTTCGGCATCCAAGGCGTCGCGCGCGGCGCAGACGGCCCCGACTATGGCGCGGAAGTACTCCCCATCGGCGCGCTCCATGTCCTGCGCAGCCGAGTACTGCGTGACGAGCTCCTGCCAGGGACAATCATTGATCTGCCACTGATACAGAGCCTGCATGGCGAGTTTGCGCGCGAGCGAGCGGGCGCTCGCGGCCACGCGGTCGGATGTGGCGCTCGGCACGGCCGTCCTAGCGGGGCAGCCGCGCCATGAGATGCGCCATCTCGAGCGCGCTCGCCATCGCTTCGGCGCCCTTATTACCCGAGTCGGCGCCGGCGCGGCCGCGCGCCTGCTCGATATTGTCCAGGGTGAGAACGCCGAAGGCGATCGGCACGCCCGTATCGGCGCTCGCCTGCTGCAGGCCGCGGGCGCACTCACCGGCCACGAATTCGAAATGCGGCGTGTCCCCACGAATCACACAGCCGAGCGCGACGATCGCCTCGTAGCGACCGCTCGTGATGAGCCGGCGTGCAACCACCGGCAGCTCAAAAGCCCCGGGCACCCTCGCGATGAAGAGCTCGCTCTCCTCGCCGCCGCGCTCGCACCAAGTGGACACCGCGCCCTGCAGCAGAGCAGACACGATGGCATCGTTGAATCGCGCCGCGACGATCGCCACGCGCCGCCCGGCGGCTGAAAAGCCCGCATCGCTCGGCCGCGTCCCACTCACGTCTCTTCACCCAGATAGCTCTCCACCTCCAGATCGAAAGCCGAGATGCCGTGCATCTGCTTAGGCGCCGACAATACGCGCATGCGCCGTACGCCAAGATCCTTCAGAATCTGGGCGCCGATGCCATAGGTGCGCAACACCGCGCGCGCCGCTCCCTGCGGCGGCTTCTGGGGGGGCGCAGCAGCGCCTTGCGGCGCACCGGCGGGCGTGAGTGCACGCAGCGCTTCGGTCAGTTCCTGGGGATCTTCCGGCTCGCGCAGGATCACGACAATGCCGTTCCCGGACTGGGCGACGCGCTCAAGCGCGGCGCGCAACGTCCAGGCGCGCGCATCGCCGCGGATCCCTAAGAGATCGCGCAGCGTGTCGGCCACATGCACGCGCACGAGCGGCGCGACCTTCTGATCCAGAGGCCCGCGCACGAGCGCCAAATGCACCCCGTGCTGCACGCGATCCTCGTAGGCGACCAGATGAAATTCGCCGAATTGCGTCTGCACGGTCTGTTCGGACACGCGCTCCACCGTGCGTTCGTTGCGCAGTCGATAGCGGATGAGATCGGCAATCGTGCCGATCTTGAGCGCATGCTCGCGGGCGAAAACCTCGATCTCTGCTCGACGCGCCATGGTGCCATCGTCGTTCATGAGCTCGCACAGCACGCCTGCGGGTTGCAGGCCCGCCAGCATGCAAAGGTCCATGGCAGCCTCGGTGTGGCCGGCTCGGATCAAGACGCCGCCGCGGCGCGGCCGCAGCGGAAAGATATGTCCGGGTCGCGCAAAATCCTGAGCGGATGAGCCCGGATCGACGAGCGCGCGGATGGTGGCCGCGCGGTCGCTCGAGGATACGCCGGTGGTGGTGCCAAAACGGTAGTCCACCGAGACGGTGAAGGCGGTTCGATAGGCTTCGTCATTATTGGGAACCATCTGCGGCAACTCCAGGCGCGCGAGCTGCTCGGGAGCCATCGGCACGCAGATGATGCCGCTCGTGTGGCGAATCATGAATGCGACCGCCTCGGGCGTCGCGTACTGCGCCGCCATAATGAGGTCGCCTTCATTTTCGCGGTCCTCGTCATCCAGTATCACGACCATGCGCCCCGCGCGCAGCTCCGCGAGAATTTCATCCACGCTCGCGGTGCCGGGTGTCCCGGCGCTATCGTCGGCAGGCCGGGTGGGCAGCGAGTAGACTTTCGACATAAAGAATCACCTGAATATATAAATGTAACTTAATGATATTTAAGTATTAGTGTGTTCGCTTAAAACCGGACCCTCGCGAGCCGTCAGGTAATTGGGTGTCAGTATAGCCGCGGCAAGAGACGCCCTACATGTCAGGCGTGCCCGCACCGCGCCGCATCTTCGCTGACGTACAGCAGCGCCGGTCTCGCGCATCGCAGATGTCCGCACGCGGGCAGGCAAGACGCAGTCGGACTTCGAAGACGGGCGCGGCGCTCTCTTCCAGTTCGTAGCGTTTGATGCTCCCGTCTTGCGCGCATCGCGCGGATGTGATCCATGAATTCTGGGGACGGCGCGCCGCCCTTTGATGGGCGCTCGCATGTCGCCGCGCGCGGACCTTTTGACTCCCCGGCGCATTACTTATAGCGCACGCGCCGTGAACTAGACACACAAGCCGGCAATGCTGCCGAGGGGAGGACATTATGGGCCGTGGAATATTATTGTGGATGCTGGGCGTACCAATTCCCATCATCCTGCTTCTTGCCATGTGTCAGCACTAAGGCCGCAAGGAGCTGATATGGAAAATTCAGTCAGCGTGGACCGGCCTTTGGTCGGCGGCGCCAGTATTGGCAATGAGTCCTCGAAGTCCGCCGTCTCGTGGCCTGCGATCCTCGCCGGCGCAGTCGTTGCGACCTCGGCGTCGGTGTTTTTGCTGGCTCTCGGGTCGGGATTGGGGCTCATCTCAACATCGCCTTGGCCGGGCAGCGGCGCCTCCGCGGGCGCAATCACCGCGCTTGCCGCCATCTGGCTCATTGCAGTCCAGTGGATCGCCTCGGGACTCGGTGGCTATCTCACCGGGCGGCTGCGCACGAAATGGGTCGGCACCCATACGCATGAGGTCTTCTTCCGCGACACGGCTCATGGCTTTGTGACCTGGGCGCTCGCGACCGTTGTATTGGCTGTGCTGATCGCCGCCGCCGCGGCATCCGCGGTCGGCACCGGCGTTCGGGCGGGCGCAACCCTCGGCTCCGGGGCTACCCGGGAGGCTGCGAACGCAGTAAGCCACGCCACGGTCAGCGGATATGACGTCGACATGCTGTTTCGCTCAGCGCAGGCGGACCCTGGCCAGTCGGCAACCGACGTACGCGCGGAGGCGACACACATCCTTGCTAAGGGCTTGACGACGGGCGACGTATCGGCTGCTGATCGCGCCTACATCGCGCAGATGATCGCCGCGCGCACTGGAATTGCACAACCTGACGCCGAAAGACGAGTCGACGATGTCGTCGCGCAAATGAACGCGGCCGAAACCAAGGCCCGACAGGCGGCAGACGCCGCGCGCAAGGCTGCTGCAACAGCCTCTATCCTGACGGCGCTGTCCATGTTGATCGGCGCATTCATCGCCTGCGCCGCCGCGGCGCTGGGTGGCCAGGAGCGAGACCTGCACCCCTAAGAGCGCGGGGGAGCGGCCGCACACTGTTGCCGGCTCGCGCCGCAGCGTCACTAGTATTTCGCGATTGCGCACAATGAGACGCGCATTCAGATTCTTGCGGGCGCTAAGATGAGACCACCGCCATCGATAGCGCCAAAGGCCGCGCTGACCCCCGTCATCCCCGCCCTTCGTTAACCGTAAAACTTACAGCGTCGAGGCGGTTGTTTACATTTGCCGGCGTGCGCGCCGAGCCCACTAACATGCAGATGTCGCTGACACTGAGACGCAGTGCTCGGCATTTGCGAATGGGGTTTTGCGTACCGCATGCAGATGCGTGCGGCCTCTCAGTCGCGGCGCTTTTTGTCAAATACAGTGAGCGCAACTCAATTGTTGTCAATCAAATACACGGCATCGCGTTACGTAAAAACGCTGTCTGTACGCACAGACATTTGCAATTCAATTATTGTTGCGCTTTACTCACCCCAAGTTAAGGGCAAACCCGTCGTGAGGCGGGGACGCAAAGCTTCCGGTCTTGAGAGCCTAATCGGCTTACTGAAGACAGCGGGGTTGCCGGCAGAACGCTACAGCATTTAGTAGCGTTCGTCGTCAGTTCTTCCGGTGTTATTCGTGATTCTCAGTGACCGCGCTCTGCAGCCCGCTTTAAGGCTGTTTTCAGGGTGGGTCACGGATGTACAACAAACTCTCGGTTCCCGCTGCAAAACTCCATCATCTTGCCTGGGGCATGGTGTTGGCTCTCTCTCTCGCCGCTTGCGGCGCTGATGATCCGAGCAGTACAGCGGCGCAGACTAGCGCCACGACAAGCGCAGCTACGCAGCCGTTCATTCTCCACGGCGAACCGCAGACGTTTGTCCAAGCCGGCGCATTGTATCGATACACACCTTCGGCCTCCGGTTCAAACGGACGGGTGCTTTCCTATGACATCGTCAACAAGCCTGATTGGGCGACATTTGTTGAGACCACCGGCGAGCTCTCCGGCACTCCAGACGCGAGCAACGTCGGCACGTCGACGGAAATCGAAATTGACGTAACTGATGGCACGGCACGCGCCACGGTCGGCCCGTTCCGTATTACAGTGACCCCGGAGAACCAGGAGCAGACGGGCGGAACAGCCCCGATTATTCCTCCAACCCTCGCCGGAATACCCTCTGCGAGCGTCATCGCCGGCCAGCCCTATAGTTTTGGGCCCGTGACGACCAATCCCAGTGATGAAAGTTTGAGCTTTTCGATCGTCAATCGACCCGCATGGGCGACTTTCAATACGGCGACGGGCGCGCTCTTCGGAACGCCCACCAGCGCGAGCGTGGGAGCTTTCGCCGGAATTGTAATCAGCGTCAGCGGCGGCGCGGACCCCGTCTCGCTCCCGGCGTTTGCGATTCAGGTGCAGAGCGCCACTGACGGTGCGCCGACGATCTCGGGCACGCCGCCAACGACAGTCGCGAGCGGCGGCAACTATGCATTCACGCCCGTGGCGGGCGATCCCGACGGCAATCCCCTCACCTTCAGCATCATGAACGCCCCCTCCTGGGCGAGCTTCAACACCAGCACGGGCGATCTCTCGGGCAGCCCCCCGGCGAGCGCGAGCGCGAGCCTCTTTTCTAACATCGTGATCAGCGTCACTGACGGCACGTCCAGCGCGTCGCTTGCACCATTCGCCATCACGGTGACAGCGCCCACAGCGCCCACACAAAATGGTGCGTGCGGTGCTGCGAACGGCACGGCGGTGGCGACAGCGCCCACGAGCGGCCTGTGCAGCACGGGCACGGCTTCGGCCGTCTCCGGTTCCGGCCCATGGGCATGGTCGTGCGCTGTCGCCAGTCCCGGCACGACGGCGTCGTGTTCGGCGCCGTTGTTGTCTTCCGGATCTGCATCGCGCAATCCCCTGCAACAGCCTTTTGCGACAAACAGCATCTGGAATATGCCCATCGGCAGCGCGGCAGCTTTCGCTCCTGCAAACCTCACCGCTAATCCGGCTAGTTCAGACTCTGGCGCGACGAATGTCGAATGGGCCGTGGTGTTCGGACTTGATTCCGAACACATTATTTTGACGCCAACAGCACCGTTAGTTCAGATTAACTACGAGAGTAATGCATGGTCGGGCGCGAGCCGCTGCGGCGCTACCGGGTCAGGCAGCGGATTTCCTGTTGCGGTGCCCATACCGGCCACTTACACAGTCCCGAGCGATAACGGCAATGACGGTGCGGCCATTCTCGCGCCCGATGGACAAACGGTCATCCAATTTCAACCCATGGCTCTGTGCACAGCCGGTGAGTCAGGAACTGCCGCGGCGATGGCGCCAACAGTAAATCTTTATGGCCCCGGCATTTTCGGTGCTCATGGTGGATCGGGGATGTCCTCCATTGGCGGCTCCATACGCGTAGGTGAAATGCGCCCCGGTCAATTGGGTATGCACCATGCGCTCAAAGTTGACATGAATTATTATGAGTATTACCACGCCTCCTCACAGGCGCAGAGTTATCGGTGGCCGGCGGTAACATCCGACAGTGCCTGGCAAGACTACGGGCTCACTTCAGCCGGTGCACAAGGGGCCAACTACTCAAATCCTGCAATGGTAATGGGTGCCCTGCTCGCCATACCGAGCACTGTAAGCATTAGCTCGCTCAACCTGCAGACGGAACCTGGCAAGCAACTTGCGTGGACACTGCAAAACTATGGAGCATACATAGTCGATTCCAGTACTGATTGCTGCTTCAACTTCTCAGAAGAGGAGAGCCCAGCTGGTTCAGTCAGTGCACAGTTTCAAACTGACTACGGATTCCCGATGATGGTCAGATTCAACTCCGGTTCAGCGTGGGCTCAAGACATAGAGACGATTCGCACGGTACTCCAAGTGGTCAATAACAATGGCCCCAGCTCCATTGGCGGAGGCGGAACTCCGCTGCAGCCTCTGGCGCCGCAAATTTCGCCTCCCTGACACGAAGCCGCAGGCGCCTGCTTCTTCTGGTATGGACTCATTAATGGAGCGACAAAGTCACGCAAGAAGCGAGCGCGCTCGCGGCGGGGACGGTAACGCGGGCCGCAGGATGACGGTTTACCGCCATCCTGCGGGGAGCTTCCGCGGTATTGAATACGCATGAAAAGTGCATCCGTCGACTGAAACGACCGGATGGGCTGGATAGTACTGCGCGGCTAGGCTTGTTCGCCCCTAGAGCCGCTCGGCAAAACCGCGCAGCAGTCGCTCGATATAGCGTGCCAATAGATATAATGCAGCTGCAACATACGGTTTTTAATAGATATTTTATCGGCCACTCCATGAGATACCGCCATGGATACCGCTATCTGCCCGTCGCTGCAGTGCGCTCCTGCATCGATGGTATGTATAGGGCGGCACGCGAGCACGCTTCAGTATCCTCATCATCCACTGCCTGCAGGCGGTTACCCTGATGCCGTTCCGGCGCAGCGGTGCGCCACCTACGAGGGCTCGAACACCGTCAGTGGTCAGCGACGACTTCTTTCTCGGTCTGCAGTTTGGCAAACGCTGCTTGCATCGCGCCAAGTTGCCGCTCCACGTCGCGGAGCTGCACTGCCTGCTTCTGCACCTCGTTCAACAGCATCGGCGCAAGCTCGTCGTAGCGCACCCCGTCGATTCGGCCTGTCTCGTCGCGAATCACCAGCTCCGGGTATACCTTCGCCACTTCCTCGGCAATGAGGCCGTACTGCAGAGTACCGTCGGGGTCGGTCTTCAGGTGAAAAGTGACGGGGCGCAGCTGCTGCAGCTTCTCTGAGTTCGAGCTCATCGGCGCAATTGCTGTCTTGAAACGCTCCGAGGATGTCAACACGCCGAGCTGCCCTGTGGAAGTGACCACGACGGCATTGCCGATGATCGGTACGTCGTATATCCCGGCAACGTAGGTTGCTGTTTGGGTCGACTTCGTGCCAATGCGTATGATCCCGCTCTCCGCAGCTATACCGGCATTGCCAATGTCAATGTTGTTGCTGCCGGTCGTTAGGCTTGAGCCCGCCGCAAAACCCTGTCCAATATTGTTGCTTCCGGTGGTATTGGCCTTCAGGGCGCTCCTCCCGAAGGCAACATTGTTGCTGCCAGTCGTGTTGGACGCAAGCGCGCCTGCCCCGGTGGCCGTATTGTTTTCGCCCCTCGTGTTGGCGTAGAGCGCATGGGTCCCGACGGCGGTATTGAAGTTGCCGATTAAAAGGTTAGCTTCGATGGCCACGTCAGTGTTGGAATACAGCGCCTGATTACCAACGGCGGTGTTGCCATAGCCGGCGATATTGGAATAAAGCGCCTGGTACCCAACAGCAGTATTGGCGTTACCGCTTAATTGGAGCAGCGTTCCGGGTAAATCTGTGAAGCTGTTGGAATAAAGCGCTTGGGCACCCACGGCAGTGTTTGCGGCACCGCTTTGATTTGAATACAGCGCCTTGTAACCTGACGCCGTGTTTCCGAAGTCACAAGTCGGGGGACCTTCACCACACGTGTCCGGTGAGAGAGAAATTAATGCATCTGTCCCCATCGCTGTGTTTCGTAATCCATCGCTCACGACTACGTCCGGCGGTTGTTGGCCGTAAGCGGATCCGACTATCGCAACGAGCGCGATGATAAAAACCAGTGAAGATCTGTTTAGGATTTGCATGGCTTAAGACCTCGTGCGCACGTCACGACGCACCTGTTGTATGACGCCGAGCTTACTCCGTCGCGGCGCCTATAAATACTGCTGCACTGCGGTGCACTTGGTGGACGATCTGAGGCGCGCTGACGCTCGGCTATTCCTATGACCTTATCTCAACCGCCCAGCGGTAAGTTTTCTGCAACGCACCAACAGGCTTCAGAGTAATGCGCAAAGCGCCCGCTCGCATGACGGTATTCTCTATTGCTGCGGCTGAGCTTCAATAAGCTGTTATTTTCGATATTTAATTTAACGCACGTTCTCACGACGTGTGAAGGGCAGGGGGGCTCTCTAAAAGTCGCTCGACGTATCGTGCCACCTGGTCGATTTCGAGGTTCAAGTGCGCACCATTCGTCAGGCGACCAAGCGTCGTCGCCGCGAGCGTATGTGGAATCAAATAGACCCCGAAGCGCGTCTCATCCACTTCGTTGACCGTCAAACTTACGCCGTCGAGGGCCACCGAGCCTTTGCGCGCGATATAGCGCGCGAGCGCCGCGGGCGCCTGGATCGTGAGGCGGCACGAGCGCGCCTCCGTTGTAGCGGCGATCACCGTGGCAACGCCATCGATGTGGCCGGACACGAGATGCCCGCCCAACGCATCCCCCACCCGCAGCGCAGGCTCGAGATTCACGGGGGCCAAGTGCTCAAGCTCGCCCAAGGTGGTGAGCGAGAGCGTCTCGCGCGACACGTCCGCGGCAAAACTGCGATCGCTGAGCGCGGTCACCGTCAAACATACGCCCTGCACGCAGATGCTGTCGCCGAGCGTGACGCGTGCCAGATTCAATCGATCCACCGCGATCGTGAGGCGCATGTCGCCGCCGAGCACTTCCCGCTGCTCGAGCCGTCCGACGTCCTGAACGATTCCGGTAAACATGCTCTGCCCTCACCCAGGCCGCAGGCGCAGCCGCAGATCGGGGCCGAAGGTGCATGAGTCGGTGAGCGTAAAACGCCTGCCCCGCGCTAGGTCAGTCAGCTCGGGCAGCTGCAGCAGCGCGCGCGCCTGCGGTCCCAGCAGTAGCGGCGCAATATACAGCAGCAGCTCATCCGCGAACCCGGCTTGCACGAATGCGCCCGCGAGCGTCGGCCCCGCTTCGACCATGACTTCATTGATCTCAAGTTCGGCAAGTCGTGCGAGCACCTGCCCCAGATCGGGTCGCGCCTGCGCGAGCCGCTCGACTTTGACGCCTTGCAGTTCGAGCGCGCTGCGGCGCGCTGGCTCGTCGCTGGTGCTGAACAGCAAGACCTCACCTGGTTTCGGAAGAATACGCGCGCCCGGCGGCGTACGCAGCCGACTGTCAAGAACTACCCGCAGGGGCTGACGCCGGACGGCACCCGCGCGCACATCCAGGCGCGGATCATCGGCGAGCACCGTGCCGACCCCGGTGAGAATGGCGGAGCTGCGCGCGCGCCACCGCTGCACGTCAGCGCGCGCCGCCTCGCCGGTGATCCAGCGACTGCTCCCGTTTGCAAGCGCCGTGCGCCCATCAAGACTCATCGCAAGCTTGATCCGCACCCACGGACGATGGCGCCGCATGCGACTGAGATAGCCGACATTGAGCTCCTCCGCCTCGCGCGCCAAGAGGCCGGATTCCACTTCAATGCCGGCCTCGCGCAGCCGCTGCGCGCCCGCGCCGCCCACGCGGGGGTTCGGATCCTCGATCGCAAACACGACGCGCGCGACGCGCGCCTGC
>Ga0182018_10002452_pt1 | contig 18520 bp, 10 predicted proteins | sample 812P2MmetaG_FD_120490 | JGI IMG/M metagenome (GOLD analysis project Ga0182018, IMG submission 120490) | Permafrost microbial communities from Stordalen Mire, Sweden - 812P2M metaG | ecosystem: Environmental > Terrestrial > Soil > Wetlands > Permafrost | place: Sweden: Stordalen | collected... | reverse complement strand
TATACAGTGGCATGAAAGGCGGCGGGAAGTTCAAGACGACGATGAAATCGGAGACCGAGCTCGAATGCACCTGGGATGGCACCTACGAACTAGCCAGAGCACACGCAGGCTGATCACTGAGGGATTCTGCGGTTGCCGCTGCGCCAAGCTAAAAACACCATCAGAGCCCGGAGGCTCCTGCCTCCGGGAATACTTTCCGATCCCAAGACCCATCTCACTTGAAGGGCTCGTTCTCCCATATCAACGCGGGCACTCCCAATGCGGAGAAGCCACCGATGAGAATTCTGCCGTCCTGCATTTCGGTGGGAGCTTCCTGCTTCAGCAGGGGGAAGCTGGACTTTAATCCAGCGGAAGAATGCTCCTCTCTTGTAACGGGCTTTCAGCCCTGGGACTTCTCAGCCCCACCGCCAAAGCACCTTGGGCCGTAAGCCATGTTCGCGTCTTCACCAAATTCAAAGGCACAATTTCGTAAATTTTTCGCGCTCGAATCCTGCTGATTCCCCGACACTTCCCCTCAGCTCTAGTACCCTGCGCATTTGCTGGTACCGTCCAGGTGCATGATATAATTATTTGGAAATTATGATAATGCGAGAGTTAACATGCAGAGTGCCAGGCACTTACCGCCAATGGGCACAGGTTTACCCTCAGGCGGCAGAAAGGGCCCCAGCGCGCGGCTCGCGGGGCACGCTGGCCCCGCAAATTTGCGGAGTCCAGTACTCGATCGCAAACCGATTTCTAATCGACAGACAAAAACGATTAGAAATGGCCGCAACTCACAGAAAACAATCATCACGAGTCATTTCTAATCGCTACAAAAAGAGGGGGTCTTGCGAGGCGCGATTAGCCGAGTTTCAGGAGGCGCCGACCGGCGCCGGTTGCGCGGAATGCGCGAGCGGGCAAAGGAGTCGGAAGGCAATCTGGAAATCCGGTCGAATGGAAAAGGAACTACTGTGATTGCGACAGTTCCCTTTGTAGAATCAGGGAATGGTGAGAGCGAATCAGTCAGCGAACCGCCCGGCGGCTCTTCGAGTCGACAGACAAATTCTCACTCACAGCCCTCGTGGCATGTGCTCGATCAACTTCCCGAAACAGCGCCGCACGCGTTGCCGCCAATTCAAGAGAAAGAACACATGAGCTACGTAGAATCGAACTTAGTTCCCGGCGAAACCGTAATTTACCAGACGCGGCTCCATTGGATCGTGATGCTGGGCCACATGATCGTGGGAATCTTTCTGCTGGCTCTGCCTGGAGCGGTTCTGCTTTATTACGCTTTCGCGCACACTGAAATTGATCCCAGAACTTTGCAAATTATGAAAATCGGCGGCATCGCGTTAATCGTTGGCGGTGTGATCGTGATTCTAGTTGGCATGGTGCGGCGGAGCGCGACGGAGATGGCGGTGACGAATCGCCGCGTCGTGATCAAGACGGGCCTCGCCAGCCGCAAGACGATTGAAATGATGCTGAACAAAGTGGAAAGCATCGAAGTCAGCGAGCCGGCCGCCGGCAGGATGCTCGGCTACGGCTCGATCGTCGTAATCGGAACGGGCGGCACTCCCGAGCCATTCCACAAAATGGCCCATCCGCTAGAATTTCGCAGCCAAGTCCAACAACAAATCGAAAAGCTGCCGCGCTAACCCCAGATATCCACGAGTTCCGAAATTCGCCTCGCAGATTTACTACGAACAACAGTGAGGCAGGACGGGTAACATATAGCGCGTTTCATGATGAACGCGAAAATACGGGTGTGGCTGCGGCCGGCGGCGATTTTGTGCCTGCTTTGCTTATCGAATCTGTGTTGCCGAGGCGTGTTAGCGGATTCCGACGCGGGCCGCTTATCCGGCAGAGTCATCGATCCGGCCGGAGTCGCCGTCGCCGGCGCGCATCTCAAACTCGTGAACGACGCCGGTATCGTCATTCGCGAGACGACCACCGACCAACAAGGAGCATTCGACTTCGGCGAACTCGCGCCGGGCAAGTACGAAGTGACGGCGGAAACATCGGCGTTTGCTCCCGTTCAATCAAATATAACTGTCACAAAATTGGCGCGAGCCGACCTCAAGTTGCAATTCGCGCAAATTGCGTCGCTGCGGCAGGCTGTTACCGTTGTCGGCTCGTCCGCGCCGTCGCCATTCACGCCCGATCCTTCCGAGCACGTTGAAGTTCACGATCAGGTGCTCGATGCGAATCCGGGCCGGCCTGGCGCGCCCATTTCCCTTCCCGGCTTGCCGATTGAAACCGCGTCGGGCGGAATCAAGGCACCGCAGTATTTTGCTCCAGGCGTTGCGGGCGACCACGGCGAACCGATTGCGCAGTTTTATCAAATTGGAGATTTTCTCTATCCGAATAATCTTCCGGCGAACGCGCACGGCAACGGCTACTCCGATCCGAATTTTCTGATTGCGCCGATTATTCAGGCGGTCGCTGTGGACGGCGGCGCATTCAACGTTCGCGAAGGAAATCACTCGATCGATCTGGCGGCGACTTACGTGCCGCGCGAGCGGCTGGATGATTTTGTCGAACTCACTGGAGATTACCGCGACATCGATCTCGTGGCGGGATGGAGTCCGCGAAATCCGGAGACAAACGGCTTCATCGCCGTCGAGCTCTCATTCGGCAACGGGTATCTCGAGAGGCTCGAGCACCGGCAGCAGTATAAATTTAATGGCTTTCGCGAATTTAAACTCGGGCGCCACGAATTGACTCTGTTTGGCGTTGGCTATTACGGATTCTCGTACGTGCCGGGATTGATTCCGATCAATATCTCCGTTCCCGACGATACGGTGGACAGACGGCAGCAAGATTACACGCACACAACAATTTTCGTGGCGAGCGACACGTGGCGATTGAACGATCAAAGTCAGCTTACCTATTCGGGTTTCTTTCGCACATACAGTCTGCAACTGCGATCGAACTTCATGCCGGATTTTACAGGGAGTCTCGAATATCCCGGCGGGCTCATCCAGCAGAGCGAGTTTCGAACAGTCGCGGGCGGCGGCACTGTGTACTCGCAGAAGATTCGCGATTGGATTTCGGTGCTCGCGGGATTTGATCTTCGCCGCGATGCCCCGCGGGATCTCGACCTCAAGAGCCTGGACGCGGACGGCGTCTTCCAAAACGTGACGAGCAACAATCTGACGCTTTCATTCGTCGAGCCGTACGCAGCCCTTGATGGCGCTGTAACGAAATATTTCCACTACGACCTGGGCATTCGCCGCGAGGAGATTTGGATTAACAACCAGGATCTGATCAATCCACAGAATTCTTTCGACAAACTTGCCGGCCTCACTCTGCCGAAAGCGACACTTTCAATTTTCCCTCCTGAAAGCACGTTTCTACCGTCGGTAGCGTTGAGTTACGGCGAAGCTTTTCACACGGAGGACCCTCGAATCGGAACGGGAACCGGCGAGCCGACACTTCTCGCGCCTTCGCGCGCCTATCAACTCGTCGTCAGCAAAAGCGTGAAGAAGACGGAGATGAAAATCACGCTCAAGCACGTCACAAATTCTCAGGAGCTGGCGAAGATTGATCCTGACACCGGCTTGCAGGAAGACGAGGGACCGTCTCTCAATCGCGCGATCAGCGTTTCGCTGAAGCACACTTTTTCGCAAGGCTCGATCAGCGCAACATACGAACAGGCGGACGCGCGCGACCTGACGACGGGCGCGCCCACTCCCGAAGCGCCGCGATTTATTTGGGATACGCTGGCGACTGAGGATCATTTGCCGTTCGGACTTCATGGCCGTTGTGAGTTCGAATATGTTCGCGCGAAACCTGTGGGCGATGGATTTGTCGGACCGGCGGTTCCGGAATTTCGCGGAGCGCTGTACAGGCCATTCATGGAGGGACGGATGACGCTTTCGACGGAATTTCTAATTGCGAGCGGCTATTCGGGCGAGACGACTGAGGTTTTTGCGTTCCCGTCCGACCCGACGTATCCGACACCGATCGAGCGAGTGGTCGGCGTGCCGATAAAATCGTATGTGACTGTGAGTTGGATTTATCGGTTCAGGCGCTAACTTCAACGAGGGCGGGGTGATTGAGATCAGTATGAAGATGCCCGGCTGAAGCCGGGCGCTACAAGTGCCGGAGCGGCGTGGTTGCCGGGTATTTGCGGGTGGCTGCGATTCGAATAGGTGAAGTCAAAAACGCCGGCAGGATGCCGGCGCGACGAACGGCGGAACTGAAGCTACGGCCGTTGGGGAGTAGATCAAGAAGGGCCGCCCCGACCTCCTGAAAGCATTTGTGAAAAAAGTTCATGCCGGACGAGCGTGAAGTTAAGAGGACGCGCGGAGCGAGCGGAGCGCGGCCGCGCCTAGCAATCCGGCGGCGACGATGACGGCGATCCAGAGGACGGCGGGATGGCGCTCGCTCCAGGGGCGCGGATCTTCGTACTCGGAATTGATTTGCTCGCCTCCGAGAGTTGCTATTGGCAGCTTTTCGAAATCTTTCGGGCGAATGGTTCGCTCGAGATCGTACTGCGGCGGCTTCGCTTCGCTCTGGCCGTAGAGAAGTAGATAGTGACGCGCTGGCTCGGCGCGAAAAATGAGGCGGCGCGGCGTCATGAAAAGGATTACTCGTGCAGCCGCGAGCGGCGCGTTGTTGCCGTTCATAACGTGGACGCGCCAGTGCGATGACCAGCCGCCGCCGAAGCCAACCTCTAGCCATTCGCGGAGAACATCATCGTGATGGAAACGGTAAATTTCGCCACTGCCGGCAGGAGTCCATTCTTGACCGTCCTCGCTCGAGTCGATGGTGACAGAGCGTGAGAATTCGGACTCATCGGTTTCGAAGTGGACTTCGTTTAAAGGCAAATCAGCGGGGAGATCGGCGCGCCAAACGCTTTCTTGCGGGTTCGTTGTTTGCGCTTCGTGGAGCTGAGCCGAAACTGGCACGCGTTCTTCGGGCGTGGTCTCTTCGTAGAGCACATTTATGCTGGCGACCGGGAAGGGATGCGAGCCTTCGAGAATTCTCAGGCGGATGTAACGGGCGTTAGTCTCGGAATAATGCAGCGTCTGAGTTCCCTGCAAATTTTGTTTGTTGAAACGAAACAGAGGGGCGCGATCGCAGACGATTCGCCACTGGCGCGCGTCGTCGCTTACGGCCACCTCGGCCCAGGTGATGAAATCGGTTTCGGAAGTGTTCACGAGAATGGCGTTGTGAAAGGGAGCGTTCGCGCCGGCGTCGAGGACGAATTGCGTGAACTCTCCCGGCGTAAAACTGTGCTCCTGCATGCGGGCGACGCGACGATCGGTGTGCGTGTGGCCGCTTGGAACATTCAGAACAAATGGAACTTCCCCGCCCTCGTCGTCCACGATGCGTATATCCGCGAGCTGTTTCGAGGAGTGCGCGTAGACATCCTCGGGCACCACGATTGCGGTAAGACCTCGTTCGTTTGTGGCGGGAGGAATTACTTCGCGCGAGTAGCTCCAGCTTCGCCAGGCTTGAGGCCAAGCGGTGGCGGAAGCGGCGCGCAAAGCAACGCTCGCGAAAACAATTCCGAGTGCGAGGATGCACGCGACGATCGCGACCAGCGTCGCACGCGACTCGAATAGATCAGTAGTGGGCCTCCGCGAGCGCTTCACGATTTCGTCTCCTGTTTTTGTTGAACGAGCTTGCGTTGGTACAGAAACGAAACGAGGAGAAGCAGCAATCCCAGGACGAGAAACGACAGGATGCGATAGAAGCGCTCGAGGAAAGACAAATCAAAGAGAAAGACTTTCGCGACTACTACGCCAAAAAGCGCGAGTGCCTGCCAGCGGAGAAGTGCTGACTTTCGGGCCAGACCGACGACGATCAGTCCAGTGGCGTAGCACGTCCAGAGAATTGAAAGGCCCAATGATTGAGCGAGGTCGCGCTCGAGATTGATCGTTTGTGTGCGCCCGAGCGCATCCCAGACTTCGAGAGAGAGCGCGAGGAGGGCGAATCCGTTGGCGGCGACGGCGAGGACTGCGAACGGAATTATTTCAGATTCACGTAACTCAGCGAAGTTTTCATTCCTTGCGGACCCGGAGGCGGGAGCCTCCGGGCTCTGATGGAAAGATTCCCTGCTCAGTGTTAATTGCGTTTTATCTCCGGCACGACTGGCGAAAAGGCATGCGGCTGAATAGCAGGCGACGGCGATAGCGAATGTGGCGAATCTCGCGTTGAAGATGAATGTGGTCGCGGGAATATCGAACAGCAATAGCCGAAACGCTGTGACTCCAAATAGAAGCAGGCCGAATGCGCGCAGATACCAAAGACGCGTGCGGAATCCGCTCCAGATGAGAATTGCGCCTTCGATGGCCAGCGCGACGGTGATCCATTTGCCGTCGAGGCGCAAAGGAATCGCCAGCGTGGCGTACATCAGAGCGAGGCCGGCGAATAGAAATTGAGCGGTGGGCGGCTCTTTTTCGCGGGGCACCGGCAGCGCGCGAAGAACGACGAGATGCGCCGCTGCGAGCGCAAGCACTGCGAAAGTAATCGTCCAGCGATATCCTGGCCAAAGCATTTGGTGAAGCGCGATCAGGTAGATCAGGGCGTTTGCGGGCACGATCACGACTTCTTCGGGCGAAAGGCCTCCTGCCTCGCGGCTGCGGACGACGGGGAGCGCGGCGAACGCGATGAAGAACAACGTGGCGAAGAGCAGCGTGATGCCCAGCTCGTCAACGCGATAAAATTCGCCGAACCATCCCCAGAAATAAATTTGTGTGCCGACAAAAGCGAGAGGCGCGAGCCACTCCCACTTCCGCACGCGCTGCAGAATTAGCAGGCCGAAAACGAGGACGAGAACGTAGGTGAAGAGGGTGATCTCCGCGTTCTTGCCGGTGCTCAGAAGTTGCGGCGTGAGAAAACCGCCGAGGAGGGCCATCACGGCGATTCGTTGCGAATTGCGGCCCACGGCGATCGCGATCATCGCGACCGTGACAACGATCATCGCGGCGAAGGCGACGCTTTGCTCGAACAGCCGGTAATAGTGCCAACCGCCCCACAATGACAGATACAACACCGCTGCACCGAGACCCGCGATGCCTTCGGAAAAATAGCGATAGCCCTTCCGCAGTAGCCGGTCACTCCACATTAGCAAGCCGGCGCCGAAGAGGAGGCCTATGGCGATGCGGCCGTGAGGGCCGACCCAATTGTTGTCGAACGCATATTTAAGGAAGAACGCGACCGCGCACAGGACCGCGAGAACGCCAGCGTAGTTGAGCCATCTTCCGGCGACGACGGATTCGAAATCGGGGGCGGCGGAGCCACCGGCAAAAGTCGTGCGTACTTGCGGTGACTTGGGCAGAGGCGCAGGCACGTGCTGGCTGGGCGGAGCAACTGCAGCGCTTGGTCGCGGCGCCGGTAGTGTCGGCGGAATTGCTGGCGAAGTCGCTTTCTGCTCGATTGGCGGAGTGAGGGGTGGCGTTACGGCTGGATCTGCGACTGGGGCGGCGGGAGCTTCGCGCGGTCTTGAAGTCAGCTCCGAAAGTCGAGTCTCAATCGCGTAGAGCCGCGCCGTGAGATTCGCTAATTGCTGTTGGAATTGCTGTTCTACTTGCCGGTTGAGTTGCGGCTCTTTTTGCTGCTCGGGCCCCTGGCGCTTTTCGACACGGCGGACGCGAACAACCGCGGAAATCGCGAGAATTGGCGCGACAACCAGCGCGAGTAACACGATTGCAAACACCAAGTACGCTAGTGATGTACCTTGCATGAGCCTGTGATTGCGGTGCGCGAATCGTGCGTATTAGAGCACAGGCGAGACCTCGGAGCAACGCGAGCGCGCAAATCTGTCCTCGCTTGCGTCGGCGAGGAGAAATGATTTGACGGCCCGGCATCGCGGAAATACTTCGTGGAGGTTCGTAGCTCCGGATCCTTCGGCTCCGCTTAGGACAAGCTGAAAGGGTTCACTCCAATCTTCCGCGGCTGAAGCCGAAGAGATCGAAATGCAGATCTTTTCGGAGCGCTGAAGCGCTCCTCCACCGCATAAATGCGAAGGCTCCCACCAAGCCGAAAAGCCCTCGCCTCTGGTGCGTTGTGCGGCGACGATCTCGCATGCATGCTCGATTGCACGATTCTCGCCCGAAGATGCCGCACGAAAACCAGTGCGGCGCCACAGGTGAAGGTCAGATTTCTGAATGCCTGGAGCTAGTTCGGGGCAATTCCCAGACACTTTTCGATGCTATTCTGCCAGTCGGGACCGCTATCGCGGTCATCATTTCCAAGCGCCCGAACGTCGTCATTGGCTTCAGGTTGCAGGGCGGTTCGAGTGTAGGTGACCTGCACGGAGGTATGGGACGGATCGGCGGAAGTCAATTTCACATCGACGGTGGTAACAACCACGTCGTCGATAAAAGCGACGTATTGCATCCTCCCGCCGGAAAGATCAAAGAGCGTATTGACCCAAACGCTGGTGTGCTGGCCGTGCTGGACTCGAAATACCGCTCCTTCGGTGTCCTTCGCAGGCTGCGGATAGAGAAACTCGGGATTCCAATGCTTGCCAGCCCAACTGCGTTCGGCTTCAGGGCCGAAGAGCGGGGCGAGGCGAGCAACAGGGGCAGCGATGTCGAAATGAAATGTGTTGCTGACATGGACCAGTTCAGCGGGCGAATCAGCCGGCTTGAGCGATTGTGGAGTGTTCACGACGAGAATTCCCAAGGCAAGGATGATCATGTGCAGAGTCATTTGCGCTCCTTTAAATGATGGCTATCGGACGCACGAAGTGTCATTCCATAGAGACTTCTGAACTGATTGATGTCCTTCAGCGTTTGCGCGGAGAAGGGAGTTTTGCCTTCGAAGGCATGCAGGATGATGCCTTCGAGCAAGTCTCCCAAGCTCATGTCCTTGAGTTCGGCGACCGCCTTCAGGACTTTTAGCAGCCGCTTCTCGATGCGCACCCCGGTTTGAACCCGGTCAACCTCTACAAATCGCTCTTTGTTTCGTTGTGCCATTGGTATCAATATACCATGGTACATGAACTCTATGATTGCGAATTCTACACTTATAGCGCCGGGCCCTTCGGCTACGCTCGGGGCAGGCTGAGGGGTTCACTCCAATCTTCCGCGGCTGAAGCCGAAGAGATCGAAGTGCAGATCTTTTCGGAGCGCTGAAGCGCTCCTCTCCCGCATAAATGCGGGAGCTCCCACCAAGCCGGAAAGACCTCACCTCTGGTGCGTGTCGTCCGGCAACGATCTCGCACGCATGCTCGATTGCGCGATTCTCGTCTGAAGATGCCGCACGAAAACCGGTGCGGCGCTACAGGTGAAGATCAAGAGATTCGTTGCGGACGGAATTGACATCTTCGGCGTTTTGTCCAATCCTTGAATGTTTCAAGCGTCTCTCGAGAGGGTATAGATGGCATCCGGCGGAAAAATCGGCATCCTGACGGGCGGCGGCGACGTTCCCGGGCTCAATTCGGTGATCAAGTCAGCGGTATATCGCGCGAGCGAGATGGGCCGCGAAGTGATCGGCATTCGTAGAGGGTGGGAAGGGCTCACGCATCTTGATGCATCGCAGGAAGTGGATGCGCGCTACATACGGCATCTGACGCGCGAGAGCACGCGCGCCATCGATCGCAGCGGCGGGACTGTGCTGCACACTTCGCGGACGAATCCCATGCGCATCTCGAAAAACCGGCTGCCCGCGAACATTCCGCAGTCGGAACTCGATAAACTTACGACCGACGGAAAGACGTATAACTTCACGCCAATCGTGCTACGCAATCTCGAACGGCTGGGCATCGGCTGCCTGATCGTCATCGGCGGCGACGATACGCTGGGATTCGCGGCCGCGCTCGATAAACTCGGCGTCCCATTGATGGCGATTCCGAAAACGATGGATAACGACGTCCAGGGCACTGAGTACTGCATTGGCTTTTCGACCGCGATTACGCGCGCGAAAGAGTTGATCAACCGGCAGCGAACCACACTTGGCTCGCATGAACGCATCGGGATATTCCGGATTTTCGGACGGGATGCGGGATTCACAGCGCTCTACACGGCTTACGTTACGTCGGCGCGTTGCGTGATTCCCGAATATCCGTTCGACCTCGATCTTCTTGTGAAACTTCTCATGGACGACAAGCGGAACAATCCTAGCAACTACGCTTTCATTATCGCGTCGGAAGGCGCGGTGTGGACGGGGCAGAAGGCCGAGGATTACGGCGAAGCCGACGCGTACGGACATCGCAAAAAAGTGGACATCGGCCACGCGCTGGCCGAAATCCTGCGCCAGCGAACCGGCGAAGAAACCATGACGAGCGACCTGACTTACGATTTGCGAAGCGGCGATCCTGATGCCGTGGATCAGGTGGTGGCAACGACATTTGCGAACGTTGCGTTCGATCTGATCGGAGACAAAGTTTACGGACGAATGATGGCCATTCGGGAAGGGCTATACTCCCATGCGCCGCTTCCCGACCACGCGCTCGGGCCGCGCACGGTAGATATCGAGAAACTTTACAACACTAAGCGCTACCGGCCGCGTTACGCCGGAAAACTGGGCGCACCTGTGTTTCTTATTTCCGCGTAGTCTTGGCATAACCTTGCGGCCGCCGATATACCGAGGCGGAATACGGCCGCTGACGAGCCGGATTGGGTCATGTTCTCTTTCGTAAACACCTCAAATGGCACGAGATTGAGAAAACAGTAAAATATTGGTACGTTGGTTCGATGGCAATTCAGCCGAGCCCGGATACGAAGTCGCAAAAGCGCCGCCGAAGCCAGCGTTTGAAAGCCCGCGTAACGATTGAAGTGAGGGCTCAAACTGCGGAAAAGCAGAGCGTTACGGAAAAGACCGAAGCATTGATCATCAACGCTCACGGTGGGCTGATCCTTCTCTCGATGAAAGTTGCGCCAGATCAGCTGGTTACTGTGGTGAATTTGAAGACCGGGGACGAACTGCTGTCGCGGGTGACTTCACTTGGGCCGAGCTTTATGGGGAAGACGGAAGTCGGAGTGGAATTCATCAAGCCATCTCCGCAATTTTGGGACGTATCGCCAGTATCGAGCCACTAAGCCTGCGCGGCGTATTCCGCGTTGTTAGCCATTCAAAGACAATCCACGTTTCAGAGCCAAGACGCTCCAGCGTTAGGTGATGGACGTCGATTGCATGGGTTCCCGGAGGCGGGGGCTTGCGGGCTCTGATTGAATTCGTGCCGCCCCCTGACCTGGATGTTTGGTGGTCATCTCTCGATGAACCGCCGTCTAGCCGCTTCTCGATTGGATGTTTCGTGGCGATCTCCTACCTCGACTAACCGGCTCACTTTAAGTCCGAATCGGAGTCCAACTTCGAAGCGTCTAATGTGGAGTTTGGAGTTGAAGTGTCCTAAGATGTTTGGTCTGCCCTTCAGGAGAATTTTCGCGCTGTATGTGTGTTACACCAAGTAAACGCTCGGAGTTGCAGGTGCGTCCCGCGTATCGCAAAAGGCGAGCCACGTTGGCGGACGTCCGCGCGCTGAGCGTTGCGGCCGTCCTCCTCATGGTGGTCTCGGCGAGCTGCGCCGGTTGCGCGAAGAAGGACGCCTCGGCGGAAGGGCCGCCGCCTGCTGTCGCCGTGAAAACGATCGTCGCGGAGAACGCCACGATCCCGGATGAATCGGAGTATCTCGCCACGCTGAAGTCGCGGAACTCGGCTACGATCAATCCGCAGGTCGAAGGGTCGATCACAAAAATCTTCGTTAAATCGGGTGACCGCGTTGCGGCGGGCAAATCGCTGATGGAAATTGATCCGATCAAACAGCAGGCGACGTTGCAAAGCCAGACGGCGGCACGGTCTGCGCAAGAGGCAACTCTCTCCTACGCGAAGGTGCAGCTCGATCGAGAGAAAAAACTGTACGACGCGGGCATCGTAGCGAAGCAGGAGCTCGACCAGGCACAAACTACGTACGATGCCGCCGAGAAGCAGCTCGAATCACTGCAAGCGCAGGAAAACGAACAGCAGGTCGAGCTGCATTATTACAGCGTCATCGCGCCTTCGAGCGGACTTATCGGCGACGTGCCGGTACGCGTGGGGGATCGCGTCACGACGACGACGATGCTAACGACCGTGGATGAACCAGGGAGCCTTGAAGCGTACATTTCTGTTCCCGTCGAAAACGCAAAAAATCTGAAGATTGGGCTGCCCGTGCAGTTGCTCGATCCTACCGGAGCGGTAACCGACGAGACGCGGATTGATTTCATTTCGCCGCAAACCGATTCTTCGACCCAATCCGTGCTGGCGAAAGCCACGGTCAGCAATCCGAAGGATATCTTGCGCACCGCCCAATTCGCGCGGGCGCGGATCATCTGGGGAACACATCAGGGAACGTTGATTCCGGTACTCGCGGTGTCGCGGATCAACGGCCAGTATTTCGCGTTCGTCGCCGAGAAGTCCGGCGCCGCAACGGTCGCGAAACAGCGCTTGCTGCACGTCGGCGATCTCGTCGGTAATAGCTACGCTGTGCTCGACGGAATCAAGCCGGGCGATCACATCATCGTCGAGGGAACGCAAATCCTCGGCGACGGGTCCCCAATCGTCGAGTCTCCGGCCGAAACTTCCGCAAGGGCTGCTGCCGGGGCGCCACAATCCTGAGGCCGGGCTAAAACGAATTCATGTTCGTTGACTTCTTCATCAAGCGGCCAATCTTTGCCACGGTTTGCGCGCTTCTGATTATTCTCGCGGGCGCCGTTTCGATTCCGACGCTGCCCGTGGCGCAGTTCCCCAATCTCGCCCCTCCGCAAGTAACCGTATCGGCTTCCTACAACGGCGCGAGCGCGCAGACGGTGGAGACTTCCGTCACGATTCCGCTGGAGCAGCAAATCAACGGCGTCGAGGGCATGAAGTACATGACTTCGACGAGCGGAAACGATGGCTCGTGCGGGATCACGGTGACGTTCGACGTGTCGCGCAACGTGGACCTTGCCGCGGTGGACGTGCAAAATCGCGTCAACACGGCGCTCGGGCGTATGCCGAACGAGGTTAAGACCACTGGCATTACGATCACGAAGGCGGCGAGCGGTTTCGTTCTCGGAGCGGGCGTTTATGCCGAGAACGGCGAGTACGACAGTCTGTTTATCAGCAACTATGTGGACATCTACGTTCGCGACGCTCTGAAGCGCGTACACGGTGTCGCCGACGTCTTTAATTTTTCGCCGCGCGAATACTCGATGCGACTTTGGCTCGACCCCACGCGACTCGCGAGCCGCGGGCTGACTGCCACGGATGTCGTCAGCGCGCTCACCGAACAAAATGTTCAGGTGGCGGCCGGCGAAGTCGGGCAGCCGCCGTCCATTCCCGGCCAGATGTATCAGATAAGTGTCCGCGCCGTTGGCCGGCTTACAGAACCTTCCGAGTTCGACAACATTATTTTGAAAACGGGAAATGACGGCACGCTGATTCGATTGAAGGATGTTGGGCGAGCGGAGCTTGGCGCCGAAAGCTACGCTTCGAATCTGCGATTCAACGGCCACGATGCGATCGGGTTCGGCGTCACGCAGCTTCCCGGCGCCAATGCGCTCGATGTGGATCGCGAAGTGAAAGCGGAATTGATACGCCTTTCGAAGCGGTTCCCTCCCGGATTAAAAGCCGCCGTTGCGTTCGACTCGACGACGGTGATCGGCGAGTCCATTCGAGATGTTCTCTACACGTTGCTCGAGGCAATTTTTCTCGTCATCGCGGTCATCTACATTTTCCTTCAGGATTGGCGCACAACGATTATTCCGGCAGTGACGATTCCCGTTTCGCTCGTCGGCACGTTTGTGTTCGTGAAGATGCTGGGGTTTTCGATCAACACGCTGACACTCTTCGGAATTACGCTGGCCACCGGACTCGTCGTAGACGACGCGATCGTGGTGATTGAAAACGTCGAGCGGCATATCGCCGAGGGCGTTGCAGACGCGCACGATGCTGCGTCGGTTGCGATGGACGAAGTTGCCGGCGCTGTGGTGGCGACGTCGCTCGTGCTCGTGGCCGTGTTCGTTCCGGTGGCATTTTTTCCCGGGACAACGGGAATTCTCTTCCGCCAATTTGCGCTGACGATCGCGTTCTCCGTGTCGATATCGGCGTTCAACGCTCTGACGCTGACTCCGGCGCTCTCCGCGCTATTGCTGGGGCACGTGCGTGGGGAGACGGGCGCGATTTGGAGGGCGTTTAATCGCGGCGTGGCGGGAATGACGCAGGCTTATCGAAAAACGCTCCATCACATCATGCGATGGCAAGTTGCCGCGCTCATCGTGTTTCTCTGCGGGCTCGGACTCACTTACTTTCTTTACCAAAAAGTTCCGCGCGGCTTCATTCCTGACGAGGACGCCGGCTATTTCATCATCGCGGTGCAAGCGCCGCAGGGCGCCTCGCTCGCCTACACGACGAACATTTTTGGACAGGTGGAAGCGGCGCTAAGCAAGTCTCCGGAAATTGAGGGCGCATTCAGCGTCGTGGGATTCAGCTTCAGCGGCAGCGCGCCGAATCTGGGCCTCGCGTTCGCGAGCCTTAAACCATTCGATCAGCGGCAGGGCGAGCAACACTCGGTGGCCACGGTGATCGGCCGGTTGCGCGAACCTTTGAGTCATATTTCGGGCGCCATCGTTGTTCCGTTTTCTCCGCCTGCGGTGCAGGGACTCGGAAATTTCGGGGGCTTCCAATTCATGGTGGAAGATTTGGGCGGGAATACGGTGCAAGCACTCTCGCAAGCGACGAACGCATTGGCGGCCCAGGGAAACGCGAGCAGCGATTTGCGGGGTCTCTTTACGAGCTTCACGGCAAACGACCCGCAGTTTGTCGTCACCTTCGATCGCGAAAAAGCGAAGGGCCTCGGCGTGCCATTGAGTCAAATTACCGACGCGCTGCAAGTCTACATGGGGTCAATTTACGTGAATGATTTTGACTTCAACAATCGCGCGTATCGCGTCTACATCCAGGCGGATAAACAATTTCGTTCGTCACCGCAAGACTTGCAGCAATATTACGTGCGAGCGGCGTCGGGCGCGATGGTGCCGCTGCAAAGCGTGATTCGCGTCGAGACGGTGGCCTCGCCGCAAGTGATCAGCCACTACAATTTGTTCCGCTCCGCTGAAATTGACGGCTCGGCCGCGCCCCGCCGCAGTTCGGGCGATGCCATCGCGGCGATGGACAAGCTGGCGACTCGCGTGCTGCCGCGAGGATTCGGATACGAATGGACGGGGCTGTCTCTCGAAGAATTGCAATCCGGCAGCACGACTGTGGTGCTATTCAGTCTCGGCTTGCTCGTGGTGTATCTGACGCTCGCCGCGCAATATGAAAGTTTCTCCCTGCCATTGATCGTTCTTTCTGCGGTGCCGATGGCGCTGCTCGGAGCGCTCGCCGCTCAATCGCTGCGCGGTCTCGAAAATGACGTGTACTGCCAAATCGGTCTGGTCATGCTGATCGGGCTTTCGAGCAAGAACGCGATTCTGATTGTCGAATTCGCGGAACAGTTGCGCCGCAAGTTTGGCCTCAGCATTGTGGAGGCGTCCATCGAAGCGGCGCGAATCCGGCTGCGGCCGATTCTGATGACTTCGCTCGCGTTTATTTTCGGCGTTCTTCCACTCGTGCTGGCGCGAGGCGCGGGACGAGTGGGGCGGCAATCGGTGGGAACGACCGTGTTCGGCGGAATGATCGCGGCGACGTCGCTCAATCTTCTATTTATTCCCGTGCTGTACGTGATCGTGAAGGGTTTGCAGGAACGGTTGATGCCGGAACGCCATGCTGCTACGCCCGCTACACATCCGGAAACCGGCGACTGATACTCGCGCTTCGCGCGCTTTCGTCTTCGTTTATTCCTGTTACCGTTTATTAAACGGTGCGAGCATCAGACGGCGTGGTAGAATGCGCGGACGCTTTTCGCATTTCGATTCGAGGGATTGCATGCCGAAACTCTCATTGAGGCTCGAAGCACGCCTGCACACCACCGAGGACGTGTTTCATCGAACCATCGGAACCATTTCAAGATGTTTTTTGGTGGCTGCCGTGGCTTTCGCGGCCGCCACGCTATGGCCAGTTGCTGCCGCCGCGCAAACATTCGAAACCCCGACTCTTGCACTCAAATCAGAGTGGAAAGTTCAATCTTCGGCGCGAATCTTCGGCGGAGGCGGCAGCGCAGTTTCTCAACCGGGCTTCCCTGCTCCGGATTGGTATCCAGCGACGGTGCCGAATACCGTTGTGGCTGCGCTCGTCGACGACAAAATATACCCGGACCCAAACTACGGCATGAATCTTCGCACTTATCCGGGAATGAGCTACAAGATCGGCGAAAATTTTTCGTGGGAGGAAATGCGGAAAGACAGTCCATTTCGCGTGTCGTGGTGGTATCGGACGGAATTTCAGGTTCCGGCGGACTGGCGCGGCAAGAGCATCTGGCTGAACTTTCAAGGAATTAATTACCGCGCGAACATCTGGCTGAACGGGCGGCAAATCGCCAACTCGAACGATGTCGCCGGCGCATTTCGCCGTTACGAATTTGAAGTCAGTTCGGCGCTGGCGATCGGTAAAGCGAACGCCCTGGCCGTGGAAATCTTTCCGCCGACTTCGCACGATCTCGCGGTGACATTCGTGGATTGGAATCCGCTGCCGCCCGATAAGGACATGGGCATCTGGGGCGATGTGTTCCTGGTGGCGAGCGGGCCTGTGGCCGTCCGCAACGCGCAGGTGGAAACCAAACTCGATCTGCCAAGCCTCGACAACGCGCACTTGACTGTCCGCGCGGAGGCGCACAATTCGACGCCGCAGCCCGTCGAAGGAGTTCTGCGCGGAACATTGGGCGACGTGAAGTTCGAGCAGAACGTTTCGCTCGCCGCCAACGAAACAAAAGAGATTACTTTTACGCCCGAGCAATTCGCGCAGTTGAATCTCGCCGCGCCGCACATCTGGTGGCCGTACGGCATGGGCAAGCAGGACATGTATTACCTTCAACTGGAATTCGATGTCGGCAAGAAGACTTCGGATCGCATGGGGCTCAGGTTCGGCATCGATCAAATCACGTCGAGGCTCACTTCGAAAGGCGGCACTCAATTCAGCGTGAACGGAAAAGACGTCCTGATTCGCGGCGGCGGCTGGACGCCGGACATGTTTCTTCACCAGGATCCCACGCGCTGGGAAGATGATTTGCGCTACGTTCGCGGCATGAACTTGAACACGGTGCGGCTGGAAGGCAAGTTGATGTCCGACGATTTTTTCGATCTGGCCGACCGGTACGGAATTTTGGTGATGCCGGGCTGGTGCTGCTGCGATCACTGGGAAAAGTGGGGCAAGTGGAAACCGGAAGATCGCAAAGTGGCCACGGCATCGTTGCACGATCAGATCGCGCGGCTGCGGAATCATCCGAGCGTTTTTGTGTGGCTCAACGGCAGCGACAATCCGCCGCCCGCTGAAATCGAAAAAGCCTATCTCGAAGTGCTGAAGCAAGAGCACTGGCCGAAGCCGGTGCTTTCTTCAGCGTCGGAGAAACGAACATCGGTGACAGGCCCGTCGGGCGTGAAGATGACGGGACCGTACGACTACGTTCCCCCGAATTACTGGCTGGAAGACCACGAACATGGCGGAGCTTTCGGATTCAATACCGAGACGAGCCCAGGCGCCGCGATTCCGACGGTGGACAGCTTGAAACGCATGCTGCCGGAAAAAGAACTGTGGCCGATCAACGACGTCTGGGATTATCACGCAGGCGGCGGGCAATTCAAAAACCTCGGCTTATATAATTTGGCTCTCGACAAGCGCTACGGCCCTGCGAAAAATCTGGCGGATTACGAATGGAAATCGCAGGCGACGGCGTACGAGGGCGAGCGCGCGATGTTCGAGGCGTTCGGGAGAAACAAAGGCACGGCGACCGGCGTCATCCAATGGATGCTGAACAACGCGTGGCCTTCGACCATCTGGCATCTCTACGATTTTTACATGCGGCCCGGCGGCGGATATTTCGGAACCAAGAAAGCTTGCGAGCCGCTGCACGTTCAATATTCCTACGACAATCAGTCCGTTGTGGTGGTGAATGATGAACCGACATCTTTCACCGGATTGAAAGTAACCGCGAAGGTTTACGACATCAACGCAACAGAGAAATTTACGCACAGCGAAACGATTGATTCGCCAGCCGGCAGCGTGACCACGGCTCTGAAAGTGCCTGACGTGCGCGGGATTACGACGACCTATTTCCTCAATCTGACGCTTGAAGACTCCACGGGCGCGGCCGTGAGCTCGAATTTCTATTGGCTCTCGACCAAGCCCGACGTCCTCGCATGGGACGCCTATACCTGGTACACGACGCCGCAGAGATCGTTCGCCGATTTGCGCGATCTCGCACGGCTCACGCCCGTGACGCTGAAATATTCGATTGATACTAAGAACGAAAAGGACGAGGGCACAACGACGGTTCACGTCTCCAATCCGAGCGAGCATCTTGCGTTCCTCGTTCACCTGCGCCTCACCCGTGGAGCCGGCGGCCACGAAATATTGCCGGTTTTGTGGGATGACAATTATTTCGAACTGCTGCCGGGCGAGTCGCGCTACATCAAAGCGACCTACTGGTTGCGGGATCTTGGCAAGGACGAGCCCGAGCTTGAAGTGAGCGGAT
>Ga0182018_10002451_pt1 | contig 18532 bp, 16 predicted proteins | sample 812P2MmetaG_FD_120490 | JGI IMG/M metagenome (GOLD analysis project Ga0182018, IMG submission 120490) | Permafrost microbial communities from Stordalen Mire, Sweden - 812P2M metaG | ecosystem: Environmental > Terrestrial > Soil > Wetlands > Permafrost | place: Sweden: Stordalen | collected... | reverse complement strand
TTAGCAGGCGCCCTCCACCAATTCGCGGCGCACTCATCCACGAATGGGAAGAAAGCGCGTGCCCAACGCACTGTGTGAATAGGGAACCTTCGACGCGACACGCCCAGGATTGCGGACGTGTAGCCCTGGCAAACCAGAACTCTCGGCTATCCGCGAAGTCAATTTGGCGCTTTATCGCCAATGCGCTGATGGAGCATCCTTCACGCTCGACATTTCCGCATTGCTCCCGAGTGACTGCCTAACCGGACATTACTGTGCGCCGTGAAAGGCGCTGGTCCACAGTGGGTGTAAATCCCACCCGGGAACTGGTTCGCTCCACCCGGTAGCAATCGGAGCAGTAGTGGAGGCAACGAAGCTGCTGAAGCCTTCGATGTAAAGGGTCGCGTAGGCGACCTGGCGATCATGCAGGCCGTAATGAAATTGAACGCCGAGCAGGCCTCGAAACCGGAAATGCAGGAGCCGACCCGCCAGTAATCGAGGGAAGGCCGATGTTGATGGGATAGTACGAGCGAAACGGTCCCATCAGTCCTGCCGGGGTAGTGGCGACGGCATGCATGAAAAGGGGGACTAGACGCAACACGGGAAGCCCCAGCGGTGATTCGCAACTGGAATCAACTGGCAACTCGCGAGAGCCAGGCCGGGCCGTCTGGGGTGGCGGAGAGGCGCGTAGTACCGAAGAAGCCGGGTAATTCCGGTGGAGGGAAGGGGCCTCAGTTGGAAGTGAACGCAGCAAGCGACGAAGAAAGGGAGATTGGCGATGAGCCTAACAACCCTGGAAAGTGGTCAGAAGTTGCAGACGGCGTTACACGCGAAAGCGTGATGCTTCCTCCGAGAGCCGTGTGCGGGAAATCCGCACGCACGGTTCGATAAGCGGGGTGTGGAAACGGGGCATGGCGCAGCTAATGAGACACCGGCAGACGAAAGGGCCGGAAACAGCTAGGCCGCACCTAAACCACCGCGCCACACCTCGACTTTACCAACAGGAGGCCATTTCCCGGTTTGGCCACGATTCGCTCGGAACGTGAGCGAACAAGTGAGAGCGCGTTGGGCCACCTGCGCCCGCTACACGTTCATCGGAACCAGGGCGTTCTTTTGCTGACGAGGGTAGCTGCCCAGCGCGAAGCAGACCAACACGGCCACAACCAGCGCCACCATGACGATTCCAAGCGGTGTTTTGTATGACCCCCATGCATCGAATCCGACGGCAATCAGGTAGCGTCCAGTGGCATTGCCGAGCGTAAAGGCGCCAAACATGCAGCCGTAGATCTCTGCCATGGATCGCATGCCAAAGTAGCGGCTGACGAGGTAGGGCATCAGGTCGCCCTCGGCGCCAGCCGCAAGACCGAGCAGTAGCGCGGCAGGCGCGGCCAGGTGAACTCCGAGACCACTCCATAGGATGGCGACCGCAATGGCTGCTCCGGCGAATACGGCGGCCATCACGTAGGGGCCGAAGAAGCGATCGACGAGGTAGCCATTGGCGATCCGTCCGACGACGATCGCGACTCCGAAGAGCGAAGCCGCAAATGCAGCCGAGGATCCGGATACACCGGAGTCCGTGAGCAGGGGCGCGATATGCGAGTTCGTTCCCGTGACACATGCGGCCACAACGAAGAAGATACCCGCGAGCAGCCAGAAGTTTCGTGTACGCAGAGCCTGCCAGACGGTGATGCCGGTTGCTTCCTCGGCGATAGCCGGCGCAGCGCTAGGGGCAATGTCATCGGCCGCGAGCCCCATCTCCCGTGGATTCCCTCGAAGGAACAGCCAAACCGCTGGGACTGCAACACAGAGGCAGAATCCCGCAATACCCAGGTAGGCCACGCGCCAGCCAGAACGCTCGATCAGCGTTTGCGCGATAGGCATGACGACGAAGGTCCCGAGGCCCACACCGGCAGTGGCGAAACCGAGTGCTGTGCCGCGACGCCTGTCGAACCAATTAGCGACCACGCGGGAATACGTGACCGGAGTCGTGGCAACTCCGAGCAAACCGATCAGAGCGAACAGGACATAGAAATGCCAGAGCGGCGGCGGAAGGAAGTAGATCGCCACGAGGCAGCCGATCACCGCAAGATGCGATCCGACGATGATGGTTCGCGCACCATGGCGGTCAACCAGACGACCGGCCACCGGGGCGGAGATCAGCACCATCAGATCGATCAGCGATATTGCAAGGGCGATGGAGCCACGGCTGGTGTGGAATTCGGTTGCGAGAGGTTTGACAAAGATGCCGAATGTATAGACGACAACCGGGCCGATTCCGCAAGCACTGCCCAGCGCGGAAACCAGTACGACCCAGTAGCCGTAAAAAACCCGGGCTCGGGCGCGATGTGGTGGTGGGCAGCTCACACCGGAGCCGAGTTGGGTGCTTGAGCAAAGAGGCATGGAACTGGTCCGGCAAGTCTATCTGATCCGGGACACGATTGAAATGGGTATGAAGTACGCAGAAGCGATGCAGTTTATTGATGCAGGTTACCCGGTGTCGACGAGCGCGTAATCGCCAATTCACTCATCGACGACACGATTGGTGCTGAAATGCCGGCAACTGATAAGGATTCCTCGAGAGTTGGCATCCTTCCAATCGAATAGTGAAGATCCAGAAAGCGAGGCGTCAAATGTTGAGAACTGGCCATTTCGCAAACTGAGAATTCTGCGAGCACCAAACCGGCCAATTCTCCAAAATGCGCGACTGATACAAAGAATTGCTGTAGGAACCAAGTCGAACTCTGACCGAAACCTAAGTGGTTGGTCAGGCAGGCGATCCAAAAGTTCACTGAAAAACTTCCACCTCTGGCCGATAGGCATCTTGTGAGGAGAAAGATGGCCTATGTTCTATTGTTCAAATTGCAGGGCACCCCTCGATGAAGGTAACGAATCGCAAGTTGTTTGTCCGGCTTGCGGGGATCCCGATTGCTGGGTTGATGCCACAACTACTCCAGAGGTCTATCGCAGTGATGATGACTTCGAAGTCGATGTCGATCCTGATTACGCTCAATACTCAGTCATTCCTGACACTGATGACCTCGACGACATTTTCTAAGAAGCAGAAGTCTGTGAAGAGGGCGAAAGGGAATTCCAACGGTTCCCGGCAGGCACTTTTGAACGGACCTGAATCGCTCGACGACTTGCTTCCGATTTCCCGCAGAAAGATGAAACAAAAGCCCGAGGAATTTAAGGACATCGTCAAGGATGTACATTATTGTGTATTCTTCGATGACATGGTAGTTGGCCACCAACCGAGAATCTGAGTCTCGTCCCGATATGAGGCCTTCCGCGACTTGGAAAGTGCAGGTCAGATCTCCCGCAACTGGTCCAAGAAGTCTGCCCAGTCTTGCATCATCTTCCCACGTTGTTCCAAATACTTGGCATAGTTATAGGCAGCTGATACATCGTCTTCGGGGGTGTGGGCGAGTTGCAGTTCAATGTGCTCGTGCGGGTAACCCTGCTCATGAAGGAGGGTGGATGCGACACCTCGGAAGCCGTGCCCCGTCATCTTCCCCTTGAATCCCATGCGTTCCAGTGCCTTCAGAATCGTGTTGTTGCTCATACAGTCGTTGTCGCGTTCTCCAGGGAACAGCCACCGGTCGTTCTTCCGAAAGTTCCGCAATTCCTTTAGGACTGCAATGGCCTGTTTTGACAATGGCACTATGTGGGGTCGTCGACCGCCCTTCATTCGCTCACTTGGTATTTCCCACCGCGCTTCACTGAACTTGATCTCGCTCCACTCACCTTGAATCATTTCGCTCGTCCGCAGAAATACCAGAGCCATCAATTTCAGCGACAGCCGGGTCACCGGGGAACCACTGTAGCCCTCGATCTTTCTCAAGAGCGACGGAAATTCCGACTTGTCGAGTCGGGAGAAGTTCTCGGTCCGCACCTTCTTGAGAACATCGCCAGGCTGAAACATGCTCGCCGGATTCTGTCGAGTGAGGCCGTGGGCGATGCCGAACCGGAAAACCTGGTTGGTCGTCTGGAGTGCTCGCCGTGCAACATCCGAGGCACCCCGAGCTTCAATGGCGCAGACCATGGAGACAATCTCTGGAGCCTGAACCTCGTCGATCGGGCGATCTCCGATACGGGACAGAATATCGTCGTTCAATCTGCGCTCTGTGTACCCTACGTAGGCCTCATCCTTATCGGCTTTCCACTTCTCAAACCACTGAAGTGCCACATCCTTGAAGGGATTCACCACTGCCGGTGCGGTGCACTTTATCCTCTTTGCCTTCTTCTCGGCCATGGGGTCTATGCCGGCCGTTAAAACCTTCCTTCCGTCATCCCGCGCTTTTCTCGCGTCCGCAATTGAGATCGCTGGGTACGAACCGAATGACATTAGTTTCTCTTTGCCATGGAATCTGTACTTCCATCTCCAGAGCTTGCCGCCCCTTGGGCTCACTAACAAATAAAGACCTTGACCATCGGACAAGCGATAGGCCGATGCTTTCGCCTTCGCGGTGCGAACTCTAATATCCGTCAGAGCCATCTTCCTCTTCCCACCACAGAATACCCCCACATTGCTGGAAATACCCCCAGCCCCCTTCACTCTTCTGTGGAAATACCCCCAAATGTACCCCCAAAGACAATTGGCTGTCACGGGACCGCTGTGGACCATTCTGGACTAGATAGCGCTCATTCTAAAGTAATTAATGGATTTCTGCAGGATTTCCCTGGACTTTGCTAAACCGTTTAGAAGGGTATTTTGGCTGCCCCCCAGGGATTCGAACCCCGATAGGCTGCTCCAGAGGCAGCTGTCCTACCATTGAACGAGGGGGCAGCAAGCGCGAAATGCACGGCTCGACTTGCAGCCGTATTGACCTGGACCATGGCAGGGCGCCCGGCACCAGAAGCCAACCTTCCCATCATAAGTGGATTCCGCAACCCGGTCAATCGAGCGCGGATGATGTGAGTACCCACAAACGCACTGCTAAGAGCCGTTCCAGGTCCACGTTACTCTTCACGCAGCACCTCCAGCGGCCGTAATCCAAGGATCCGATAACTGGCAATCCACCCTGTCGCCGTAGCCAGCACTGCCGTCCCAACCAGTGCAATCAGCGTGGCTCGCCACTCGATGTGAAAGCCTACATCGAGCCTCTGCAGCAACACGCGAGTCAGGAGGTTCGCAAACACCACGCCCACCGAACCGGCCAACAGCCCAAGCACGCTGAACTCCACGCTGAAAGTCCTCACAATGCGCATCCGCGTAGCGCCCAGCGTCTTCAGTACCACCGCCTCCCGCATCCTGCGAAAGCGCGTGCTGGCGATGCTTGAAGCCAGGATCATCAACCCCGCAAAGATTGAGAAGCCCGCCAAAAATCGAACTACGAATGTAATCTGATCCACCACGCTCTCAATCCGGTCCAGCACGTCGGCCAGGTTGATCACGGTGACGGAGGGATAGGCAACAAACAACGCGCGTTCCATCGCTGCAATCTGTTTTGGATCGATGTGCGCGCCTCCATACCACGTGGCCGGTGCGTCCTTGAGTTGCCCGGATGGCAGCACAAACGATACCTGCATGCCCAGGTGCTGCCCGTCTGCACGATACACCGCCGCAACCGTTAGCTTGCGCGCTGTCCCGCCCACTTCAAGTTCCACTTTCGAGCCAACACCAAGATGCAGTCGTTGCGACACGCCTTCGCCAACGGCCATCTCCGCGGCGTCTCCTTTCGCCCACCATTTGCCCTGCGTCACCTTGTCGCCCGCTGGAGGCGCATCGGACCAACTCAGGCTTGCATTTTCAAGCATCCTCCGTGGGAAATGCTGCCCCTTCAATTGGTCCAATGTCTGGCCGTTGATCGAATCAATCCGACCCGTCACCACCGGCATCAGATCGAGCGCCTGGCTGACCCCCTGTTGATGTTGAAAGAAATCTTTCACCCCGGGTATTTCGTCCGTCGTGATGTCCACCAGGAAGATATTCGGCAACTTGGGTGAAGCCGTCTGACGCAAATCCCTCAACAGCGCAGCCTGCATCAGGAAGACCGCCAATATCAGCATCACCCCCGTACCCAGTGCGGCCATCACCGCCGCCGACTGGTTGCCCGGCCTGTACAGATTTGACAGCCCGTGACGCAGGGACGAAGGCAGTTGCAGCCGCACGCGATTCAGCAGGAAGCGCAGCACGCGCAACGAAACCCACGCCAGCACCAACAGAACCAGAAGTGCAATCGTAAATAGCACCGCAAACCATGTGCCCACCTTGGCCGAGTCTGAAAGCGCCCACGCGATCCCTCCCAGCGCCAGCACCACCACAAGTGAAATCCCCAGTTGCAGCCGGCGCGCCCACCATCGCGCAAAAAATCCGCCAATACCTTCGGGCCCTTGCTCTACAAGCCTCCGCAACACCAGCACCGGACGCACCGCACGCACATCAAGCAGCGGCGGCAGGCAAAATAGCAACGTGGTCAACAGCCCCGTGCCCAACCCTGCCAGCCCCGAGCGCCAGGGGAATCCAAGTTCCGCGTGGACAGGAAGCAGTTTGCCAAAGACGGCCGGCAGCGCAGCCATGACGCCCACGCCAGCAGCCACCCCAAGCACGCTTCCGGCCAGCCCCAGCCCCAGCGTTTGCAAAAGAAAAATCCTCAGCAGGTCAGCCGACCCTGCGCCCACTGCTTTCAGGATGGCCAGCATATCCATGCGTTGCTCAAGGTGCGCGTGCATGGCCATTGCCACGCCAATCGCACCAAGCACCATGGCCACCAGGCAGATCAGACTGAGAATCGCTGTTGAATTTTCCAGCCCCTGGCTCAGCGCCGGATTACCCTCGCGAAAATCCATCACCTGCGCATCCGGAAGCGCATCTTCCAGTTGCTTGCGCATGGCCACTGGATCGACAGCCGTCGCGGACTTCCCTGCAATCCCCGTCGTGGGATGATCCGGCAGCTTGATCAGCAGCCGCTGGCTGGCTCGGCTTCCCGGCGCCAGCAGCCCGGTCCGCTCAAGCGCGACCTGCGAGATCATCACCCGGGGCCCCATCCCCGCGCCGGATGTCATGCGGTCCGGCTCCTGCTCAAGCACAGCCGAAATTCTGAAGTCCCTTCCGCCGAGCCGAAGCTTCTGCCCCACGTGCGCATTCAGTCGAATCAGAAACTCTTCCGCCACCACCGCCGAGTCTCCATCGAGAGCTTGCTGCAAGCTCATCGCCGGATCCAACTCAGCTACTCCGTAGTAGGGATATTCCGCTGGGTCCACAGCCTTCAACGAAACCAGTAGCGGCACCGGGTCCGGCGGCACCGATGCCATTGAAATCGTCTCCGTAACCCATGTCGATCGAATCCCGCTGCTTCCCTGTTGCTCAACCGTTGCGATCTTGCTCTTTTCCTCGGCGGTTGGCTGGTGATAGAGTCGCGCGCTCAGGTCTCCCGCCATCAGCGACCGCGCCTCAGCTCCAAGGGTTCTCCGAAAGCTTTCGCTGAACCCCCGCACCCCAACAAGAGCAGCCACGCCGACGGCAACCGACAGGACCACAAAGCCAAACTTGCCTGGCGCGGACTTCAAATCCCGCCAGCCGATGGCCCCAGCGCGCTTCCAGCTCAGTGCTTGCTTAGCCATTCTGGTTCTGCTCCGCTCCCTCGGCCACAACCGCCACCGGCGCGCTGAACGGTAACGTATCTTCCACCACCATTCCATCCCGCAGCACAATCTTGCGATCTGCCCGGCTCGCAACCTCAGGATCGTGCGTCACCAAAACCAGTGTCGTCCCCGCCTTCTTGTTCCTCTCGAGCAGCAGGTCCAAAACCAGCCGCCCATTTGCCGAATCCAGGTTTCCCGTCGGCTCATCGGCCATTACAATCGGCGGCTCTACTACGAATGCCCGTGCCAGTGCCACCCTCTGCTGTTCGCCTCCGGATAACTGCACCGGGTAGTGATGAACCCTCTCCGTGAGCCCAACTTCATCCAGCAACCGTCGTGCTTGCTTCAATCCGCTGCCCAGTACGTTCAACTCATAAGGCAGCAGCACATTCTCCAGCGCCGTTAGAGTGGCAATCAACTGGTACGACTGAAAGACAAATCCAATCTTGCTGCCCCGCACAGCGGCCAGTTGGGCCTCGGCAAGGTTGTGGATAGGCACGCCATCCAGCCAGATCTCGCCGCTACTGGGTGTATCAAGCCCTGCCAGCAACCCCAGCAGCGTACTCTTCCCGCTCCCGCTCGCCCCCACTATGGCAACAAACTGCCCAGCTGGAATCGTGATCGAGATTCCTTTCAGAATCTCCACTCGCCGGGTACCGTTCTGAATCCATTTCTTCGCATCCCGAACTTCAATCACTCGCTATCCTCCGGCTAATCCCAGCTGTTCGCTACACTATTCTTGTGGACGTTCGCCGCAAACTCATCGTTTCAATTTGCCTGCTTCTTCTTGCCGGATCCGTGCGCGCCGCTGACCGGCCCGTTCTGGTCTGCTTCGGTGACAGCATCACCGCCGGCTACGGCCTTCAATCCGGGCAATCGTACCCCGACGCACTTCAGCGCGATTTAGACAATCGCGGCTACCACTACAAGGTGAACAATCAGGGTACCAGCGGCGCCACCACCAAGGACGCCGTCGCCGATCTGCACAACATCCTGCTGCTCCATCCTGAAGTCGTCATCGTCGAATTCGGCGGCAACGACGGCCTCCGGGGTCTCCCCCCGGGCCAGACCCGCCGCAACCTGGACCAGGTGCTCACAACCCTTGAAAACGCGCACATCAAAGTTCTTCTCGCCGGCATCACGTTGCCCCCCAACTATGGCAGCGACTACATCGCATCCTTCGAAAAGGTCTTCCGTGACCTGGCCGCCAAGCATCACCCAGCATTTGTGCCCATGATCTACAAAGACCTGGTCAACGTCCCTGACACTATCCAGGGCGACGGCATCCATCCCACACCCAAAGGCTCTGAGATCATCGCCCGAACCCTGCTACCAGCGCTCACACCCATGTTGCATAAGTAGTCTTTGGCGTGCGAGCGCGATTTGCAGAATATATCCATCGCTCAGCGCACAATGGTTCAGTCTGGTCCTGGCATCCAACCCCTATTCGGGCCTTCAACCCATCCCGACAACCGGTTGGAACAGCGTTCCCGCCACCCGCTTCGCAATTCCCACGAGTTCTCGCTGTCCGGCAAAGACCTTCACCAGCGGAGCCCGTGAAAACTCAGGCAAATTTGCCTGCGCTCCATTTCTGAGGCGACCCAATGCATGTGCGTCGCCGGTCACCGCCGGCATCTCCGGTAACAAGGTGCGCGGATGAATACACATAGCCTCAAGCGCCGCCACATCTCCGGTCAGTAACGCCAGCTCTTCCAGCGTGTGTGCCTTGTCCAGGGTGAACACTCCCGCCTGTGTTCGCCTGAGCCCGCTCAAATGCGCTCCACAGCCCAATGCATGCCCCATCTCATGTGCCACAGCGCGCACATATCCGCCTGCGCTGATGCTCATCGTAAAGCTGGCCTCTGTGCCCTTGAGCTCCCTAATCTCAAAACTGGAAATACGAACCTTGGCAGGCTGCAGTTCCACCGGCTTGCCCTCGCGAGCCAGCTTGTAAGCCGGCTTGCCGGCTATCTTCTTCGCCGAATAGGCAGGCGGCATCTGCTCCGTTTCGCCGAGGAAATGCGCGGCCGTCGCGCGCAGCTCATCCAGCGTGAGATTCGGAGTCACCTCCGCCCCAACGCGCTCGCCCTCGGCGTCATAGGTATCTGTAGAAAATCCGAAGCGGATCGCTCCGGAGTAGCTTTTCTCTGCGGATGAGAAGTACTGCGCCAGCCGCGTAAACTTGCCCAGGACCAGCGGCAAAACGCCGGTTGCCATCGGGTCCAGCGTTCCCAGGTGGCCAATCGACCGCTCTCCGGTAATCTTGCGCAGCCGACCAACCGCGTCGTGACTGGTCATGCCGCCCGGCTTGTCGATGACTAGAAGCCCGTTCACCTAACTACTCTAGTCGACCCAGCCCAACCCTTACAGTGCGCTCGCCCCCGGCTGCCGCACAAGAGACAGAAACTCCGACCGGGTCTCCTTCTGACGGAAGCAACCAACCATGGCAGAAGTGACCGTGGACGAACGCTGCTTTTCAATTCCACGCATCATCATGCACATGTGCCGAGCTTCGATAACCACGCCCACGCCCTGAGGTTCAATTGCCTCCTGGATTGTGTCAGCGACCTGCCGCGTCAGCCGCTCTTGCACCTGCAGACGCCGAGCAAACACTTCAACTAGTCGCGGTATCTTGCTCAGCCCAATCACTTTTCCGTTTGGAATGTACGCTACATGGACCTTGCCGAAAAATGGCAGCATGTGATGCTCGCAGAGCGAAAACATCTCGATATCCTTCACAATGACCATCTCGTCGTAGTCGACGTCAAACAGCGCCCCGCGCAGAATCTTCGTCGGGTCCTCGTCGTAGCCCTTGGTCAGGAACGCCATCGACTTTTCAACACGCGCCGGCGTCGCCACCAACCCGTCACGAGTCGGATCCTCGCCCAACCGGCTCAGAATCTCGCGATACATCTCCTCAGTGCTGAACTCGCTCAGCCCTTCGTCGATCCCTACCGCTCTGCGAACGCCTTTGCTCACTGCAATCGGATGCCCCATGATTACATTCCTCCCGCCCCGGGGAACAGGGCGATCCTCTGCACTTAGTTCAAAACAGCCATACTCAGAAATGAATTAATCTCCAGAGTATTCAAAAAAATTGTTCTCAGTCTCTTCCACGCGCACCTGCGCTAACTCCGCAGGGCTGATCGATCCATCAAGCATCGCAAACACTGCCTTAGTAAGATTCTCAGTCGTCGGAACGCGATTCTTGAAATATGGGTCCAGATTCAAGTTCCTGCGGTCAAACCGTTCGATCACCTTCGTGCGCACCACCGCATCCAGTGCAACCATGTCGATCACCATGCCTGTCTCCGGATTTACAGCGCCGCCGGCTAGCACCTCCAGCACGTAATTATGGCCGTGACCGTGAGGGTTGTTGCACTTGCCAAATGCCGCGCGGTTCTCTTCGTCTGAGAGCGCATCCGTGTGCAGCCGGTGGCTGGCGCTCAGCGCATAGCGGCGACCAAAGTAAGTCTTCCCAGCGCTGGCGTTCATAGCCCTCCTCGGTACTCGGCAAAAATCTCCGGCGTCTCGTACACGCGAACGCGGCTCAGTTGCGCTCCGCCAGCACTCGCCACGACGGGTTCGAGCCTCTTCCACGCTGAAATCGCAATGTTTTCCGTAGTTGGGATCATCTTCGTTGCTGCAAACTCCGGAACCTCCAGGTTCAAATGGCGATGGTCGTAGGCCGCCAGCACTTTCCGCTCCATGACGTCCTTCAACCACTTCAAATCGACCACGAACCCAGTCACCGGATCTGGCTCACCAGCGACCGTAACTTCGAGCGTGTAGTTATGCCCGTGCCCGTTGCGATTCGAGCAGCGCCCAAACACGTGCTCGTTCTTCTCCGCGGTCCAGGAGTCGTTCCAATAAAAGTGCGAGGCGGAAAACGTAGCCCTCCGCGTCAAATAAATCATTCTGACCCCTCATTGGAGAAGATGCTTCAACCCAGGCTAAGGCTTCATTCTTAAGCCTCTAGCTGCATTCTAGCCGGGTGCCCCATGTATGGCTCCCGAGACTTGGGATCCAGAAGAGCTGGAAGCTAGGAGCTGTAATCCCGTCCCTTCCAGCTTACCCTTTTCAGGATCCGATGCCGAAACCAACTGCGGTAGAGCAGCACCACAAACAGGGGTAACCCCAGTGGAGAAATAGCGCAATCCACAAAGGGAAAGTTGGACTTGGCCACCCTGCTGTAAAACCGGCCCACCGTCCGCAGCCACAACAGCGCCAGCACCCATCCAGCTCCCAGCCATTCCAGCGACTGCAACGCAAAATGACCGTTCCACAGTGCGACAGCCAGCACCGGCAGCCCCACCAGAAGCAGAATGTCCAGGCCGCGCCACACAGCCAGCATAAGCGAGTTGGCAAAAAGCAACGCCAAATTCTTGGTCCAGCCTTCCACCATTGCCTTCGTTGACCGGTACATCCGCGTCGCGACGGCGTCATCGGCATAGCGAAACCTCAGACCCACCCGCCGCCTCTTCGCCAGGAATGCCAGCTCCACATCTTCCAGTACATTCTCCGCAACAGTCGCATGACCGCCGATACGTCGGTACGCCTCGCGTTCCACCAGCAGGAATTGCCCGTTCGCCGCAGCAATTCTCTGGTTCGGGTCGGAGACCTTGGCCGGCGGATAGGCCAACCCCAATTCGCTGAAGACCAGTGGCATAAGCGACCTCTGCGCCAACCCGCGGACGATCTGCCTCGGCGAATAGCTCAGCATACCTGCATTATGCCGTTCGGCCTCATGAATTGCCCGGTTCAGGTTTCCCTGCTCGTGGATCGTGTCTGCGTCAGTGAACAGCAGCCATTTGCCCCGCGCCTTCCTGGCCGCAGTCCAGATTGCGTTCGATTTGCCGGTCCAACCCTTCTCCAGCTTGTCTGCCTCAATCACCGTAACCCCAGCGAAGCCACGCGCTATCTCTGCCGTCCTATCTGTCGAGTGGTCGTCCACAACGACAAGTTCCCAATCTTTGCCGAGTTCAAAAATGTCATCTGATTGACTTACCAGCGACTGAAGGCACGCGCCTAGGCAGTCCTCCTCATTCCGCGCAGGAACAATGACCGTTAGCTCAATCAGTTCCACTGGCTCCGGCTGGTCAAAGACCGTTCCCACGGTCCAACCCCACCTTCCCGGTATTGCAACCTGGCCGCTAGGCTCATCAGAAAGCCCAAGCACTGGTTTCCAACCTGCACTCCCAGCCGACCCGCTGTCTCCGGTCTTGCCGCTCTCCATCCGCTCCACCTTCCGTACTGGGCTTTCGCTCCGTATTATAGGTATGTGCGGTCCCCACGTTCACTCACACTTACTCTGCTGCTCCAGTTGGTCCTCGTGTCTGCCTGCGACCGTGGCGCACATCCTGCCCAAACCGGCCAGGTGGCTCCCGACTTCACCGTCGCCGATGGAGCCACCTCCATCCATCTTGCCAACTTCCGGGGAAAGGTCGTGCTTCTCAACTTCTGGGCCACCTGGTGCGAGCCGTGCGTCATTGAATTGCCCTCACTCCTCGAGTTGCACCGCGAGCAGCCCAGTCTCGCCATCCTTGCCGTCAGCATCGACGAAGATCCGGATGCGTACAGCCGATTTCTCGTCCGCCGCCATGTGGATCTGATTACTGTTCGCGACCCCAGCCAGAGCGCACCGAAGCTCTACCACACAGAGCAGTGGCCAGAGACCTACGTGATCGACCGCCAGGGTGTAATCCGCCGTAAATTCATTGGCGCACAGGACTGGTCCGACCCTGAAGTCCGAGCCTATCTCAAGAGCTTGTAAGCCTGCTCTCTGACCAACAGCTCCCGGCTTGCTATCATTTCTTTATGACTACGGTGGAAATCCTCTATCGCTACGCATCGCCTCCCACTGAGTCGGTGGCCGCTGCGCTGGGCACCACAAAAGATGTCTACGGCATCCGTCGCCTTCGCTTTAACCTGGCTGATCGCACCCTCTGCGTGGAGTACGACGCTACAAGGCTCAATGCCGCTACGATCACCCAGCTTGTTCGCCAGGCCGGCCTTGATATTCAAGAGGAATTGCCACTTGTGCTTCCCGCACCTCCTCCGGAGCCAGTCGCAGCGGCCTGAAAGCGCGCGGTTGGGCACCGGCGCGGCACCCCACCCGGACTCCAAAATCGCTTAGACTTCCCCGCTTTTTGGGTCACCCGGAAAATTGCGCCGCTCGAAGAACCCTGATAATCTGTGTATGGTTTCGCTTGAAACCACTCGTGTGCGCCCGTAGCTCAGCTGGATAGAGCGACTGACTACGAATCAGTAGGCCGGGAGTTCGAATCTCTCCGGGCGCACCATTTAATTATCGTCCTAACAATCACTTGCGGCATTTGCGCCGCATTCGTTTTTTGAAGGCAATCCTGCTGTGTGCCCAATTCTGTGCCCACCTGAAAGTTTCCCGAACGCCCTTTCAATTGCATCGGCCTGCGGGTGGCAGTACCGTTGAGTGATTGTGATGGAACTGTGCCCGGCGATCCGCGCCAGCGTGAAGCCATCGCAGCCGCTCTCTGCAAGCATGGTCAAGGCTGAGCGGCGAAGGCAATATGGCTCAAAGCCCTTCCAACCGGCTCGAACAACGCCGCCATGCTCTTCAAGGTACTCTCGGCTCAGTTTGGTTCCCGCATTCACCACGCTGAGCCAATCGCCCTCGCTTCCCTCCTTTATCCACGCCTCATATACAACCGACGCCTTGGTGAGCTTCTTCACAACGGCCGTCAGCAACCGCCGACACTGCTTTCCCGTAGGAGTAATAGGAGCGGACGTTGCGCGCATCGCCAGCAAATGAAGCTCCGTTCTTGACCTGCTTCCAGTCGATCGCGTACCGGCGCGAGTCCACCGGCTGCACATCAAGGATGACAACCCCGCGCCGATGATGATTATCCTGATCGTTGCTGGGCCCATCGTCTGCAAGCCAGTCTGCCCCTTCTACCGGCGGCCCGAGCATATGCAGCTCCGTATGATGCGTGGAAAGGGCTGCGCCCTCTTCTGGAGCGTAAGCGGTGGTCACGCGATGGAGCAGTCTGTCGGGAATATGTGAGCCGCGGTCGAACGCAACGGACATAAAGGCGATCACGCTCTGGCCATCCGCGATAACGAGCCTATCCTTGGGTCGGATAGCGCCCTGCCTCCCAGAGGCTGCAACATGGTTTCCAGTTGGGCCGCTTCAAAGGTCGCAATCGGTTGGGCAGTTCCCGCATCCGCGTCGAGCACGTCAATGCGACTCACCGAAATGGGCATTGGCATGAAGTTGGTCAAATGCAACTCGTACATCAGATACACATGCGGTCCGCTCGGGAATGCTGTGGGCTCGAACGGCACGCGCATTTCGAGCTGTAGTGGCCACGGGGGCCGATTGGCGGCCGCTTTATTGTCGGACGGGGTTTGAGCGATAGCAGGACATGAGCAAAGGCATGCCGCTGCGAAGAGGATGTATTGACGCATGCTCGTTGTACGCGTTTTGCGACCAACGAGTTCCCTTTCTCGCTGAATGGTCGGCAAACCGGAACCTATCCGGGCCTATGCGAATCGACTCAACTGGCTGGTACTCATACGATGTCTCTACTACGACAATCGCGGGACGAGATAACAACGCTCATGCGATCTGGGTGGGCTTGAACTCGGCGGCGTCACAAGCGCGGGCAATGCAATCACTCAACTCACGCGCAGTCTGATTCACCCAGGGCTCATTCATCAGGTCGCGGCGCTCGTCCTGGCTGCTGTTGCCAATGACGTGGTGCTCGATGTTTGCAGCCAGCCCATCCCAGCCCAGGCTGGGATCATCGTCATAATCGGAACCATGAAACATGACAACCGCGCCCGGAAAAGGCTTCGGAACGTAATTCCGTTCTGCGCGAATCAGAGTCCTCCACACATACAAGGTGCGCATCTTGGGCGGAATTCTAAGACCGAAGCGAAACCAAATCCGATAGAACCTGGGAGCAAACTGCTCCCAACGCTTTGCAAGTGCAGCCGCTGATATCCGGTATAGGGTCCGCGCCGGATTCTTCAGCAGCGTTGCCAGCCGATGCCTTGCTGCCTTTGCCGGCGGTTTCGGCTTCACTGGCGCTGGCACCTTGCGATGGAAGCGCAACTCCGCCGTTAACAACACGACCAGCGCGGCCGGCTCGCCTTGTCGGAGCAGCTGCTGCGCCATCTCGTATGCCACTATTCCTCCGAAACAGTAGCCGCCAAAACAATAGGGGCCGGCCGGCTGGACTCTGCGAATTTCAGAAAGATAATACGCCGCGATTTCTTCGAGCGTGGTGTTCCTGAACTGACGGCCATCCATCCCTTCGGGTTCGATTCCATAAAATGGCTGATCTGCATCCATCTTCGCACCTAAGCGATGCATGAAAAGGGTGCTGCCCGCTCCTCCATGAATGCAGAAAAAGGGCGGCCGTGTTCCAGTTTTCTTCATCGGGACCAGCGTGGGGTAGTTTGCATCTTTCGACAGCGGCCTGATCGCATTCGCCAGGAGCTCCACCGTGGGCGCGTGAATCAGCGTCGTCAGCGGCAGTTCCTTGCCGAAGCTGCTGATGATCTTGGTAAACAGCCGCGCGGCCTGAAGTGACTTCCCGCCAAGATCGAAGAACCCATCTTTGACGCCAATAGGCTTCACGCCCAGAAGATCCTCCCAAATTGCGACTAGCTTCCGCTCGATCTTGTCGCGGGGAGCAAGATATTCATGATCGCGTTGATAATCGCTGGCCTGAGGAGCGGGCAGCGTTTTACGGTCCACTTTTCCGTTGGGACTCAACGGAAAACCCCGCAAGGCAACCAGTGCCGAGGGAATCATGTATTCCGGCAATTGCTTACGCAGATGTTGACGAAGGTCTGATTGAGAAAAGCTGACGCCAGATCTTGGAATAAAATACGCTGCCAAATACTTGCTGCTGGAATCGCCATCGCGCGCCACCGCTATGGCCTTCTGCACCGCCGGATGTTGTTCCAGCACTGCCTCGATTTCGCCCAACTCGATGCGGAATCCGCGGATCTTCACTTGGTGATCGACACGTCCGAGAAATTCAACATTCCCGTCCGGGCGATACCGAGCCAAATCTCCGGTGCGATACATTCGTGCGCCGGCACGGGATGAAAACGGATCCGGCACGAACTTCTCAGCGGTCAACTCCGGCCGCTCGAAGTACCCGCGAGCCAGACCGTCGCCGCCTATATAAAGTTCCCCTTCGCTTCCGCACGGCAGCGATTCGCGCTGTGGCCCGAGAACGTACAGGCTGGTGTTCGCGATCGGTTTTCCGATCGGCACACTGCGTTCCTCGCGGCCATCAACACGATACAGCGAGGACCAGACCGTGGTTTCCGTTGGTCCGTACATGTTCCAGACCGACCCGCAGCAAGCAGCAAGCTTCCGTGCGAGTTCGGGCGAGACAGCCTCTCCTCCGACGATGGCCTTCAGGTTGTGGTCTCCACTCCAGCCGGATTCGAGCAGAATGTGCCATGTGGTGGGCGTGGCTTGCATGAATGTGGCGCCCGAATTGTTGAGAAGGTCTCTCAGCAGTTTGCCATCGAAAGTGGCCTCCCGGCTGGCTATTACCAGACGTGCCCCGGCCAGCAGCGGTAGAAATATGTCAGGAACCGACAAGTCGAAGGAGATGGTTGTAATCGCGAGCATAACATCGCGCTCATTCATTCCCGGTTCTTCACGCATTGAGCAGAGGAGGTTCGCCAGGCTTCGATGCTGAACCTGGACACCTTTCGGTTTGCCGGTAGACCCCGAGGTATAGATCACGTAAGCCAGGTTCGACGGCCCGCCCTCAGATGGTACCGGCTGATCACTCTCATTCGCGATCAAATCCCACGACGACTCCAGGCAAAGGATTTGCGCGCTTGTGGGAGGCAGAGAACTCCGCAAGGATTTCTGAGTGAGGAGGACTTTCACCCTCGCTTCGCCAAGCACATATTGAATCCGGCCCGGCCCGAACGACGAATCGAGTGGAACATAAGCTCCGCCCGCTTTCAGTATCCCGAGCAGCGCAACCTCCATTTCCAAGGAGCGCTCCATGCATACACCGACCAGAACCTCCGGTTGAACTCCGCGCCTGCGAAGAACGCGCGCAAGCTGGTTTGCGCGCGCATGAAGCTCCGCATAAGTAAGGGAACGGCCTTCAAACTCCACCGCGATGGATTCAGGACGTCCCTGGGCTGCAGCTTCGAGCAATTCGTGGACGCAGGAATACCGCGGAGAATTGACCTCTTCCACCTGTGGGGCATGAAGCGGGAAAACACCGGGATTATGGGAGGGCGCTGACATGAATTGTTCTCTTTTGAGTTGAACGCTGGCCGACGAGCCGATACGGTGTGGAGAGAAGGCCTCGGGGTACACGAATCCTGAGAGTTGCGGCCCGGCAACTCCGGCGCACCACGAGGGAGGAACTACTGGCACTCATACGCCACCTATTAACGATTAGGCACGCTGGTTTCGGTTACGGCGGGGCTCTTTGCCTTTCGAAAAACCACAAGCGCCATACCGAGAAGTCCGGTCCCGAGCAACAGCAGACTGCTCGGCTCGGGCGTAGTGGCCACCCCAATGAAAGTTTGCGGGGTACCGGAGAGGCCGTTCTCCTGAGTCCCGGCTACCGGGAGATAAAGCTGGAAACCGGAGTAGAAGTTCTCGTCGTTGGTAGTTGTGTGATCGCCAGTAACGACAAATGCATATGCGCCGCTCAGCTGGGTGGTCGCACCTGCGGGCATCGACACGCCTGTCCCAAGCAGGCTCCAGGCAGCCAACTGGTCGTTTTCCGATTGAGTTGGATTGGAAAAGGCTGTGGCATCGCTGTCATTGAAGAGCCACGCAGCCTCTTCATATTCAGTCAGGTTGCCACCGTTTTGGCCAGGTGCATCGACCGCACTAATGAACCCAGGGTTGGTGAGCCCATAAACATTTGCAGTCCAGCTCTCACCGATGCTGATCTCATTGTTGAAGCTCAAACACATCAGCGCGGTG
>Ga0182018_10002450_pt1 | contig 18537 bp, 13 predicted proteins | sample 812P2MmetaG_FD_120490 | JGI IMG/M metagenome (GOLD analysis project Ga0182018, IMG submission 120490) | Permafrost microbial communities from Stordalen Mire, Sweden - 812P2M metaG | ecosystem: Environmental > Terrestrial > Soil > Wetlands > Permafrost | place: Sweden: Stordalen | collected... | reverse complement strand
TGAGGCAATAGCCAATCAAATACCAGCGCCCGTCCGTGTGCATCAACCCATACGGTTCTATCTGCCTGCGCGTCGCAGCGCCGTCATGCGCCTCATAGTCAAATCGCACCCGCTTCCCCGTGCGAATAGCCGACGCGGCGCGAATCAAATGCTCCACCGGCGTTGTCACCACCCACGGCCCGGGCTCAATGGCAATCACGTCCTGCACCGTACCGATACTTTCGCGCAGCGACTTGGGCAGCACGCGCCCCAGCTTTGCCAGCGCACCTTCAGTCGCCGGGGCAAACGCCGAAAGCCCCACCTGCCGAAGCGAATGCAGTCCAAGCGACAGAGCAAACGCCTCCTCATTCGTCAGCAGCAGCGGAGGCAACCTGTAGCCCGGACGCAAGCGATACGCCCCGCCCACCCCTCGCGAAGATTCAACCGGAATACTCAAATCCTTCAGCCGGACGATGTAGCGCTGCACCGTACGCAGGTCAACCTCAAGCCGCTCGGCCAGTTCGGCTCCGGTCACATGGTCGCGCGCCTGCAGCAGCTCCAACACGGTCAGCACGCGCATGATCGGGTCGTACATCGCAGTTATTATCCTGAATTCAATTTACGACAGATTCTGTCGGGAATTGCGATTACCTTCAATCAGGCGCCCCGAAGGGCCACATGGAGGTTTTTTTGATGACAACCGCGACAACCACCGTAAGCGTCCTCACCGCTGAAGATCTGCTCAAGAACTGGCAGGGCCATCGCGCCCTCACCCGCAGAACAATCGAAGCCTTCCCTGACGACGATCTCTTCAACTTCTCACTGGGTGAAATGCGGCCCTTCTCTGCGATGGCCTCGGAGTTCATTGGCATGGCAGTGCCCATCGTCGACGGCGTGGCCACCGGCAAGTGGGTCAAGTACGGGGATGGTCCCAAGCCCGTTTCAAAGAGCGAGATTCTTGCGCTCTGGGATCAGCAGACCAAAGAACTCGACGCCAAGTTCCCCGCCATTCCCCCGCATCGCTTCACAGAAGTTGACACGGCCTTCGGCCAGTGGACGATGCCTGGAATTGCGATGATTCAATACGCCATCGACAACGAAATCCACCATCGCGGCCAGGGCTTCGTCTACCTCCGCGCCCTCGGCATCGAGCCCCCGCACTTCTGGGAGCGCTGAGTTTTCCTCCGCGCCACCGGGAACTTCCCGTGCCCCATCCGTTCCGCGTAGTTTGCGGAATGGGTGGGATGCAAATGAGCTTGCCGCTTACCGCTTTTCCAAAGCGGCGGAATAAATCCCGCCCACACTTGGTCCAGCTTATCCCCAACGCAAAAAGGCCGCTCCCTCTCGGGAACGGCCTTTTTGCTTTTCGCACCGTTAGGTGGTCGCCGCGGCGACCTGCGTGCAATGCTTAGTCGCCGGCCACCGGCTCCCGCGTCTCCACGGGCTTGGCCGGAGCAATCGAATCCAGTCGCACCATGCCCTCAATCGGCTTCTCGCCCAGAACATGCTCGCGATAGAGCTTGGCCATGCGCGCGTTCTCGGCTTCACTCTTCAGATCGCGCGCGCGAATCTTCTCCTCGCGCGCGTTCTTGGCGATGCCCAGGTTGTCCAGCGTGTGGTTCGCTTCCGAGTTCACATGCTCCATGTTCAGGTTCAGCGTGTGGCCCACCTGCGACATGCTCACCTTCTTGCCACCCGCGAAGATCTCATGCCGGCCGTGCTCCTCATACCACTTGGTCAGAGTTGCCGTCATGTGCATCTTCTCGATGATGTTGCGCCAGCCCACGCCCGTGTTATACGCGCAGAAGCTGATCTCGCCTTCCTGCGTCGCGTACGGAATAATGCATTGCTCCGTGCGCCGGAAGTCGTAGTTGAACAGGTCTTGGAACCACATGCCCGCGATGAACAGGAAGTTCCAGCGATCGGCGCGGCGCTTCTCAATGTCGGCCATGGTGCGGTCGCCCTTCACGCTGCCATAGTCCTTGCCCGTCGCGTTGAAGGTCTTGTCCATCTTCTTCATCATGTCGGTGATCTTGAAGTGCGTCGGCGACTGGAACGGATCGTAGTTGCGCAGCAGCGAGAGGGCAAGGCCGAACACGGAAAGCATTCTGCCGCGGGCCGCGTCGTTCACCTTGGCAAGGTCCTTCGCCACCTGTCCCATATCAAGGAAAGCCGTAACCGGAGCGCATTCCTTGGTTTCCTTGTCAATCATCACCGCCATGCCGATGCCGCAGTTCGGGTGGCACCCGCAGCTAAGCTGGCCCCACTCCGCCGTCGGCCCGTGAATCAAATCGGCCCAGTCAGAGAAGGTGCTCATAAAGCTGATCGGGAACCAGTCCCGCTCCGGCTCGCCGATGCCTACCTGGTTCTTCACGTCGTGCGCCATGTGTGAGAGTGTGTAGCGCTGTGCAACGCGTCGCTCGTCGCTGATGTCTTCGTCGCGACCCGTGAAGCTGACCGGCTGGAAGCTCAGGAAGCTGATCTTCTTCGGATTGTCGAGCGCGAATTGAATAATGCGTCCCACCTGCTCGTTGTTGATGCCATTGATAATCGTCGTCACCGGCACAATGTCCACGCCGGCTTCGTGCAGGTTGTTGATCGCCTGCAGCTTCACGTCAAACAGGTTGCCCACCTTGCGGTGCGAGTTGGCCGCGTTGCCAATCCCGTCAAACTGCAGATACACATACCGCAGTCCGGCTTCAGCAGCAGCGCGGCAAAGCTCCTTGCTCTTGGCAAATTCAATCCCGTTCGAGGCAGCCTGGACCGAGTTGTAGCCCACCTTGCGTGAGTAGGCAACCGCATCCAAAAAGTACGGGCTCAGCGTCGGCTCGCCGCCACTGAACTGCACGCTCATCTGCCGCTTCGGCTTGATGGTGATGGCGTTGTCGAGCATGGTCTTGATCTCGTCCCACGTCAGCTCGTGAACGAAGCCCACCTGGTTGGCGTCCATGAAGCACGGATCGCACATCATGTTGCAGCGGTTGGTCAGGTCGATGGTCAGCACCGAGCCGCGCCCATGCGTCACCGTCGAGGTTCCGTGGTTGTGCAGCTTGTCGCTGCCCTTGCCATGCGCCTTCATGTCGCGCCCAGGGAAGCTCTCTTCAAGGTGCTTGAAAAACTTGGTGTCGATCGACATCACGTCTTCAAAGTGCCCATGCTTCGGGCAATCCTTCACCATCAGAATCTGACCGTCGCGCTCGACGATCTGCGCCTTGATCTCGCCCACCTTCTCGTTCAACAGAACTTCATGCGGCAGCTTGCCGTCCAGAATCTGCTTGCGGATCTCGGGCACGCACTTCGGGCAAAGCGAGTCCGTGGTGCGCGGCCAGCCCAGCGGAGGCTTTTCCTTCTGCCAGCTCTTCTGCAGAGGCTTCTCGCTCCACTTCGGCGTAAACGAATCGTTCGGGCTGATGCGGTTCAACCGCTCAAATACCACCCACGCGCCCTGAGCTGCATAGGTTGCCGCCTTCTCCACATACTTGATCGCTTTAGCCATTGTGCCGCGCTCTCCTCTGATTTTGGTTTCTGGTGATCTTCTGTCGTTCCGCTTCGAAATCTGTTTAGTTTCTATCTGATCCCTGACCCCGGATCCCTGTTTTTCTAAACCTAATCCCCTAAGACCTATGTCTTGCCCTTAAAGGTCTGGGAAGTCATTCAAAGGGTAACCGCCGCCCCCCGTCAACCCAACCCCCCAGCAGCGAACGGCGGAATCACCCGTTGAACGGTCAATTGTGACCACTGAACGGATCAGGCCATCCGAACCTATAGTCCTTTATCACCATGAAGATGCATCAATTTACCGTGAGCGTAAACGTCGTCGTCTGCTGCAACGTTCCCGAAGTGGCGGTCACCGTCACTGTCGATACAACGGGCTGAGTGCCACCGCCTCCGCCACCACCGCCTCCGCCCGATCCCCCACCGCTGCCGCATCCATTCACCAGTCCCACCCCGGAAAGGCCCACCGCAAGCAGCAAAAGCATCGGCCAACTTCTGCGCTTTCTCCATCCAAACCAGCACAGCGCAATCGCCACCGCCGCCTCAGGGATCACCGGCAACCCACGCCGATGCACCGCAGCAGCAGCCGACGAAGCCGTCACCGTCAGCGTTGTGGACGTTGTTCCGGGAGGCGTCACCGTCGCGGGCAAGAAGCTGCACGTCGCCCCCGCCGGCAACCCCGAGCACGCAAACGAAACCGCCGCATCAAATCCGCCGGCTGCAGTGACCGAGACCATAGTATTGCCCCTCGATCCGGCGTTCACCGTGAGCGATGCGGGCGACGCCGTCACAGAGAACCCGGGCGTGATCGTGTAGGTCGTGCTCACGACAACGCTATTGAAGTGGTCTGCCGCGGTCGCAATCGCCTGGAGCGTGGTGTTGGTGGAGATTGCGATCGGGCCGCTATAGACGGCCGAGTTCATGGTCGGCAGCGTCCCGTCGAGGGTGTAGTAGATGGTCGAGCCGCTGGTTGCATCAGTAAGAGTCACCGACTGCGCCGTTGTGTAAGTCCCTTCGCCCACGCTGAATGCCGGTGGCGCAGCCCGTGGCATCGTGGACGTTGCCGGGTGATAGAGCCAAATGTTGCCGATCTGCAACGTGGGGTCATAGAAACTAATCTGCCCCGTATACAGCCAGAGGTTTCCGTCTAGGTCCGACCAGCCAACATCGCCCTGGGTGCCGCCCGGTTCGTTCCCGGCCGCGGGCACTCCTATGGTTCCAAAGACGCCTGGTTGAGCGTTACAACCTGAAACGCCGAAACCGGGCGGGGGGCATAGAGTACTGTCGCCGCTCATCCAAGTCCAGAGTTGCGTCGAGGGATTGAACTCCCAGAGATCGTTGAGCCAGCCGAGTGAATATCCTGCGTCATAGCCGGCGCCGCCGTGAAGCCAGAAGTTACCGGCGTTGTCTGTCCAGGTAGTCGCGTTCGAGCGTGCGCCCGGCAGATTCCCCGGGGCCGGAACGCCGAGTGTTCCATAGGCCGCAGGAAGGCCGAGAACTGGTCCCGAATACTCGGTGCCCGGCAACGACACCTGAGTGCCGCCCCAGAATGTCCATTGCTTTAGCGCAGGATCGAACTCCCAGAGGTCGTTCAACTGGCCGAAAAGAACCGTTCCCGCGTTCGGTCCATTCGCGTCGGCCTCTAGGTATCCGTTTCCGCCGAATAGCCAAAAGTGATTGTTGCCGTCAGTCCATGCGGCAGCCGACGTGCGGCCTCCAGGATTGTTGGCTGCTGCCGGTGTTCCCTGCATTCCGAACACAGGTACCGGACCATTCGCAGCCTCGGCCGTGTTGCTTCCCGCGATCCAGGTCCATTCTCCGGTCACCGGATCGAACTCCCACATGTCGTCGAGGTTTCCCAATGTGTAGGCGGAGTCCCAGCCAACTCCCCCATACAGCCAAAAGTGCCCGCTCGAATCGGTCCAGATTATCGAGTTCTGGCGGCTGCCCGGCGCGTTTGCGGCCGCTGGAACGCCCTGACTTCCATACGTTCCTGCGACGGTGCAGGTGTCGTATTCATTGCAGTAAAGGAAATCGCTCCCGGCCTCCCAGGTCCAGATGCCGCTCGAGGTGTCGAACTTCCAAAGATCGTTCAGGTACCCACTAACCGCATAGGACGCATCGGTCCCGGTGCCACCTAATATCCACAGGTCTCCATTCACATCGCTCCAGCCCATACTTCCTGACCTGCCACTTGGCCAGTTTTCCGCGTCCGCCACTCCCACTTTTCCCCAGGTCCCAAAATCCTGGCAGGAGTTGCAGGTCGTCAGCCGAGAGGGGCCCATCCAGGCCCACTCCGCAATGGTTGGGTCGAACTGCCAGAGCGAGTATCCGTCAAAGTACCAAAAGTTGCCTTTTTTGTCGGTCCCAGTCGGAGCAAAGTTCGGCAACCCCGGAGTCGCATACTGGGAAAACTGGCCCTGGTTCCCAAGGCCGCCGTTGCGGGGCTGGTTCAAAACCCAGGTCCACTCATTTGGCGCGGTTGTCTGCGCCCCAGCAGTCGATACCGCCCCGGCCATCCCAAGCAGACACGCACAGAAAGAAGCCAACCAGAGAAGACGCCTGACGGTTCGCACGGATATAACCATCCAAATGAAGGTTGGCTGGAATTGTATCGCGAGTCTGCCCGCTAGATTTTGTAACTTTTTTGTGCCTCGATCTGTTATTTCGTTACCACTGCGGCACACACCCTTCTCCGCTCCACGCCTCCCCCGTTGACGCGCCTCACCCGTCCGCTCACACTGGAAGTGGGTTCTATGCAAGTCCACCACTGAGCCCCGCACTGAGGTTTCGCCCTATGAGCAATCATCCTCCTCCTCCGCCTCCCTATGGCCCGCCACCGGGCGGAGTTGCCCAGCGTATTGAAGAGGCCATCGAGCTCATCGAGATGGAAATCCGGCACGCGGCCGCTTATGTCAACGCCGCTGTCATCCCCGAGGTTCGCCGCGAATCCATCTCCGCCCTGCGCAACATCTCCAGCACCCTGCGCAACTTCGCCGACCGGCTAGACCAGAAGTCGCCACCCCAGCCAACCCCGCCGCCTCCACCTGGCAAGGCGCCCCGTTCCTGATGTTTGCCACTTTGCGCCCGCTTCCGGCTTTCTCCGTCTTTACTATCGCCATCCTTCTCTGCCTCAGCGTCTCCGGCTGTCACAAGAAGGAGCCCAAGTCGCCTCCAGTTACTCAAACAGCTCCCATTGAGCGCGAACGCGAGTTGCAGCCGCTGCCGCCCCAAACCTCCCAAACCCGCCCACCCGCACGCATTCCAATGACTCCCGTACCACCCGGCGGCACCACCCTCGACGATATCGACTTCATCGCCACCCATCGCCCCATCCAAACCGAACAGGGCCTGGCCACCTGGTACACCGCCGCTCCAGGCCGCAAGGCCGCCAACGGCCAGGTCTTCGACGACGACGCCATGACCGCTGCCCATCGCACGCTGCCCATGGGCTCACTTGTCGTGGTCACCAATCTCAAGACACGCCAGTCCGCCGCGCTGCGAATCACTGACCGCGGCCCCTTCGTTGACGGCCGCATCCTCGACCTCACCACCGCTGCAGCCAAATCGATCGGCGTCTTTCGCGCCGGCACCGCTCCTGTGCGCATTCAGGTCTACCAGGTTCCCAAACCCATCGACACAGGCGGCCGCTGGTGCGTTCAGATCGGGTCGTTCTCAACCGAGGACTCCGCCCTCGCGCTCAAGAAACAGCTCCTCCGCCGCTATCCCACCGCCAACGTCATCGAGTTTCCCGGCGAGAACAGCTACTGGGTCCGCATCCGCCCCGAGGGCGACGACCGCACCCAGGCCGAGGAGATCGCTGCCACGCTCCGCCCATCAGAGGGCTCAGCCTTCCTCACCCGGCTCGACTAACCACTCCGCCCCCTCAACCATTTGATCGATACTCCCAGCTATCCCCGCCTTCGTATACTTGCTGCCATGTTGACAGCACTGCGCACCACCACATTTCTGGGAGCGTTTGCGGCGATTCTTCCGTTGGCCCCGTCGCCACTCCCGGCTCAGGCCAAACCTCCCGCTGTCCTTGCCCAGGCTGTTGTTCCTCAGGCCCAGGCAACGCGACCGTCCCCGCAAGCCGCCCCAGGGGGTGCAGCGACCGGCGAACAAACGAGCTCATCCCACCCTGTTCTGCTCGACGCGCAGCACCGCCCCATTACCGCCGGTGGCTTCGTCAAGATCGGCCCCATTGTCTTTGAAGACGTCAGCGAAAAGGCGGGTCTTACCCACTGGACCCACAAGATGGGAACGCCGGAAAAGAGCTACATCGTCGAGACCAAGGGCTCGGGTGTTGGCCTCATCGATTTCGACCACTCCGGCTGGCTTTCCATCTACGTTGTCAACGGGTCCACGGTCGATGCGCTCACCGGCAAAGCCATCCCCCCTCACGCCGCGCTCTTTCGCAACAATCACGACGGCACATTCACCGACATCGCTGCCAAGGCTGGCGTCACCAACGATCGCTGGGGCACCGGCGTCGCCATTGCCGACTTCGACAACGACGGCTGGCCCGATATCTACGTCACCAACGTCGGCAAAAATCGCCTCTATCGCAACAATCACGACGGCACCTTCACCGATGTAGCCGAAAAGGCCGGCGTTCAGCTTGGCAACTGGTCCAGCTCCGCCACCTGGGGCGACTACACAGGCGAAGGCCGTCTCGACCTCTTCGTTGCCGGTTACATCCACTGGGACTGGAACAATCTGCCGGCAAGCAAGGAGACTGGCGGCAACAACGCCTTCTGCACCTTCAGGGGCGAGTCTGTTGCCTGCGGGCCGAGAGGCCTCAAGGGCGAGCCTGACCATCTCTTCCATAACAACGGCGACGGCACCTTCACCGACGTAAGCGAGAAGGCCGGCGTGGCCGATAAGGCCGGCTACTACGGCCTCGGCGCCGTCTTTGTCGACATCAACAACGACGGCAAGGTCGATTTACTCGTCGGCAACGACTCAACCCCCAATTACATGTACCTCAACAAGGGCGACGGCACCTTTGAAGATGTGAGCTACTCTTCTGGCTTCGCGCTCAACGAGGCCGGTCGCGAAACTGCCTCCATGGGCATCGCCGTCGGCGATTACGAGAACAACGGCCAGCTCGCCATCTTCGACACTACTTTCTCTGACGACTACAAGCCCTTCTACCGCAACGAAGGCGATGGCAACCTGACCGATATCAGCTACCAGCTCGGTATCGCCGAAATCTCCGTCCCCTTCCTCAGTTGGGGCGACGCATTCTTTGACTACGACAACGACGGCTACAAGGACCTTATGATGGCCGATGGACACGTCTATCCTGAAGCCGATAAATATGCCTGGGGCACAAGCTGGGCACAGCGACCCATGCTCTTCCATAACATTGCCGGCAAAAAGTTTGAGCCCGTTCCCGCCGTTGAGGGCACCGGCCTCGCCGACGTCATTGCCGGCCGCGGCATGGCTGTCGGCGACCTTTTCAACGACGGCAAAATCGATGTCGTCATCAACGTCATCGACGGCCACCCCGTGCTGCTGCGCAACGTCAACCCCGACCACAACCACTGGATCGAGCTCAAGCTTGTATCCGCGCCAAGGCCAGGTGTCAAAGGCGTGCCTGCCGATGCTGTCGGCGCCACGGTCTATCTCACCGCCAACGGGATGAAGCAGCGCGGCGACGTCATCTCTGGCGGCAGCTATCTATCGACGAGTGACCCCCGCCTCCACTTCGGCCTCGGCCAAGCCACGACCATCGATGGCATCGAGATCCACTGGCCCGATGGCAAGGTCGAGAAACCCTCCGTCCCCGGCATCGACCGCATCGTCAACATCACCGAAGGAGCTGGGAAGTAGCGCGCAGGGAGCGCAGGCGGCGCACAAACCAGCTTTGAATGGGCACGCCCTCATAGCGCGCTGAAAGGTCTTTCGTGCGGTAGGCCCGGGATTTTTCGGGCGTAAACCGGGCAAAATGAACGCGGGCCTCAGCCCCTGAGGTATGCGATTTTGGAGTTCGCTTGGCATAGGAGGACAACCTTGATGCATTGAGGGAAATCTCCTGCGGGCGATAAGCGAGCCTCTGCCCCACGCAGTGGCTGCGGGAAATCCCATTTGCATCACCGCCGATTTGGTGTTTGAATCAAATTATTGAAACAGGGGTGCTCCGCCAGAGCGGGGCTGAGAAGATACCCTCGAACCCGATCCGGATAATGCCGGCGTGGGAAGTTTTCTTCAAGCCGTTCGGGCCTTCTTCCTCGAAGTCAAGCATGCGCGCCCTTGTTTCAGCGTTGTTCGAAACAAGGAAGTCCCATGCTCGCCACCGCTCGCATCTCCGTTCTCGTTCTCTGCTGCCTTGCTCTTCCTGCCTGCGTTTTCGCTCAGGCCCCGGCAACCACAACGACCCCTCAGGCAACCACACCGCAGCCGGGCACTCCAGCTACCCAGCCCGCCCCACCCAAATCACAAATCCCGCCCGTCACCACGACCGTCATCGTTCACGGCGAGGCCAATCACGACTACCTGCCCGATACCGTCACGGTGGGCACGCTCGACGGCGCGCCGCTTCTCGAAACGCCACTCTCGGCCACTGCCGTCACGCGCGATCTGCTCAACGACCAGGTCGCGCGTCTCATCTCCGATGTGATCAAGAACGATGCCTCGGTCACCGACGATTACGTTCCCGTTGGCTACTACGGCGACTACCAAATCCGCGGATTCCCGCTCGATCTGGCCACCGGCTTTGAAGTGAACGGAATGCCCATTGCCGGCGAGCAGGATGTTCCGCTCGAAAACAAGCAGAGCGTCGAGCTCCTCAAAGGCATTGCGGGCCTTGAAAGCGGCGTGGCCAACGCCGGCGGGCTCATCGACTATGTAACCAAGCGCCCGGCCGCAATCAAGGCCATCGATCTCGCAACAGATCATCGCGGAACCGCCTATGGAGCAGTCGACCTGGGCCATCTCTTTGGCAGCGCGAAACAACTCGGCGCGCGCGCCAATCTTGGCGCCGAGCGAATCGTTACCTATATGAACGACACCAACGGATGGCGCGCGGTGGCCGCTGCTGCTGCCGACTGGAAGCTGAGCCCCAAGGCTATTTTCAAGGGCGACTTTGAGTACCAGCACAAAACCGAGCGCGATGGCAGCGGCTATCAACTGTTGGGCGGCACCACGCTGCCCGACATCAACCGCATCTACCGTTCAACCATGCTGGGCGATCAGCCCTGGGGGCCGCCCGACACCTACGACACTTTCAACACCGGCGCTCGCTTCAACTACTCCTTTTCGCCCAAGTGGGTTGCCTTTGCCGCGGCCAGCTTCAGTCACTCGCTCATTCAAGACAACGTGATCTACGCCTACGGCTGCGGCTACGAGGCGGAGTGCGCGCAAAACCCAGGCCCGGGCCAGTCGCCGGCCTACTTTTTCGCCCCTGACGGCACCTACGACATGTATGACTATCGTGATCCCGGCGAACTGCGCATCGATGCCGAAGCCGAAGCCATGATCACCGGCCACATCCATACGGGAGCGATTACGCAAGACATTACCGGTGGCGGCGTACTGTTTCTACGCAGCGTGCAGCAGCCTGGGTACTACACCGTTCAGAATCCCTACGATCCGAGCGGCATTGTCCAGGATGGCGCCGTTTACTCTTACGTCGGCTCTCAGAATATCTACCAGCCGATCGCGCCCATTTCCGCGCCTGGAACCGCAGATTCCCTCGAAGACCCGTTGCAGCAGGCCGGCCCACGCCGTCTTTGGGAAGACAGCCATCAATCTGCCGGAGTCATTCAGGATCGTATTCACGTTCCCGGCCGCATTCAGCTCATCGCCGGCGGCCGCTTCGATTCACTGCGCGACCACAACTACTCGCTCGCCGCCACCCAACCCGGCCTTACGCCCACTCTCACTGACAAGTCCGTCTGGCTGCCGCAATACGCAGTCACCTTCGAGCCGGTCAAGAACCTCACTCTGTATTCCAACTACGGCGTTCTGCTTTCTCTGGGACCGCAGGGGCCATGGTGGGTGGACAACGCCAACCAATTTCTTGCTCCCTTCGTCACGCGCCAGGCCGAGATCGGCGCAAAGTTCGAGCCCGGTAGCCGCATTCTGCTCACCACCGCGTTCTTCCACATGACCGCTCCGTTCATTTATCCCAAAGTGATCGAGGCGGCCGACAGCTTTTGCCCGGTCAACTTTTCTACGGGCGGCGCTATCAATCCCGGCGACCTCTGCTTCGAGCAGGAGGGCCGCGAGATCCACAACGGCGTCGAACTCAACGCCGAAGGCAAAGCAGCCGACTGGCTTCATCTCGACGCTTCGGCCACCGCGATGAGCGCCGTCTCCACTGATACCGGCACGCCCGCCTTCGACAACAAGCTGGTGATCAATGTGCCGCACTTCCACTCCAATCTCTTCGCCGATGTTGCGGTTCCACGCATCCGCGGCCTGCATCTGATGCCCGGCTGGAGTTACACTGGCCGCAAAGAAGCTACGCGCGACGACGTCGTGAACGTTCCTAGCTACAACCTCTTCAACTTTGGCGCGCGTTACACTCCCGGCGGCGAACAGGGCCGCATCACTTTTCATGTCTACGTCAATAACATCGCCGACAAACGCTATTGGTCCGACACCGGCGCCAGCCTCGGCGACACATTCGTCTGGCTCGGCGCACCCTCCACGGTCCGGCTTTCTGCCCACTACACGTTTTAAAGCGTTTTGTTATTTACCTGAGATTCCCGTGCCCCATCCATTCCGCGTTTTTTCGAGGAGAAATGCGGAGTGGGTGGGAAGCCAAGAAAGTTCAAGGCCACATAATCTCAGGAAGCACTTTAAACTCGATTGAATAATCGGATGATCCAACAATGAGCGCAAAGGCGGCACGAGCACACGGAATCGACGGGACTTGGGTCAAGCCAGACTGGCCTCCGCTCACGCTCGACGAACTGCGCCCCATCCTTGCTCGCTTTCCCCACGTCATCGCTCCCACCCGCATCCTCACTGTCAGCCCGCGCCCGTTTTCCGCAGCCAGCGTAGTTGCCACTCGCCACGGCCGCGTCTTCGTCAAGCGCCATGCCCATTCGGTCCGCGATCGTGAGGGCCTTCTCGAAGAGCATCGATTCATTGCATTCTTAATCGCCAACGGTGCAGCAGTGCCGCGCGTCCTCGCCAATGAGGACGGCGAAACCGCAATCGAGCTCGGCGAATGGACCTATGAAGTCCACCAGGCCCCACTCGGCGTCGACCTTTATCGCGAAGCGCTCTCCTGGACTCCCTTTCTTGAGGCCACCCACGCACGCTCTGTCGGTGTCGCACTCGCGCGGCTTCACCTCGCCGCCCAGGGTTACTCGGCTCCGCGCCGCCTCAATCGCCCTCTCGTAGCCGGATTCAACCTCTTCGCCGTCGAAACTCCGACTTCCGCCCTATCCCATTACATCGCTGCTCGCCCAGCTCTCGTCGACTATCCCGCCGCCGAAGGCGCCGCCGGGCAGGCCCTTGCGCTGCTCGAGCCATTCCACCAGGAGCTTCGCCCACATCTCTCCGCGCTGCCCGCCTTGTGGACGCACAACGACCTACACGCCTCCAATATCCTCTGGACCAACGAACCCATCCCCCGCGCCGCGGCAATCATCGACTTTGGACTCGCCGACCGCACCAACGCCGTTCACGACCTGGCTCAAACCATTGAACGCAACATCGTCGACTGGCTCTGTCTCCATCCCGGCTCCACGCCCGCTAATCTTTACGTCGACCTGCCCGCCGTTCACGCCCTTCTCGAAGGCTACGAATCCGTTCGCCCGCTCTCCGATGCAGAGGCCGCGGCGCTCGCGCCCATGACCGCACTCTGCCACGCCGAATTCGCCCTCAGCGAAGCCGACTACTTCCTCGGCGTTCTCCACTCCGAACCCAAAGCCCTCGTCGCCCTCAACGACTACCTTGTCGGTCACGCTCGCTGGTTTCATTCCGAAGCAGGCTCGGCTCTGCTCACCGCATTGCGCCGCTGGGAGTGGTCCCGGAAAAGTATTTCCGCCAAAATCCACTCTGTTCATCAGGCAATTCCTGGAGGACTCCGGCCCCGATGAACCTCGCCTCTATCGGAGCTTACTTCGCCGCCAACTGGATCGAGCTCGCAGGCTTTCTCACCACCTGGATCGGCATTTGGCTCACCACCAAACGCCTGCTCATCTGCTGGCCGGTTATTCTCGCTGCCGACATCTTCTACCTCGTCGTCTTTTATCAGGCGCGTCTCTACTCCGACGCGCTCTTACAGGTTTTCTTCATCGCCTTCACGCTCTATGGCTGGTGGCATTGGTGGCGTGGCATTCGCCAACAGGGCGCAGTGCTCGTTGTCCCTCTTCGCGTGCGCGGCTGGATCATGGGCCTCGTTGCCGGGGCCATTGGCGCATGGCTGCTCGGCTCGCTCATGGTGCGCCTCGGCGCAGCTCTGCCCCGCCTCGACGCGGCCCTCACCAGCTACAGCCTTGTCGCCAGTTGGTGGCAGGCGCGCAAGCACACCGCAAATTGGATTCTCTGGATCGCGATTGATGGCGTCTACATTGGCGAATACGCATACAAAAATCTCTGGCTCACGGCCGTTCTATCCGTTGGCCTCGTTGCCCTCGCGGTCCTCGGCCTGCGCGACTGGCAGCGCGCCGCCGCCGCTCGCAGCGGTTCCAGGGTTGCTGTACTGCGGAACCATAGCCGTCAAGTCGACCCGACCCCAAGAAGCGGCGACCCTGGAGAGAGCTAAAAAGGGCAATGCCTACCCTGGAACCGCTCTAAATCGCGGCTTGAACCACATTCCTCAGCGGCTCGCCGGCCATGTATCTACGCAGCTCACCCTCCGCCACCTTCACAGCCCGCACCGCAAACATCGGGCTCGACCCGCCCACGTGCGGCGTGATCAGCAGGTTCGGGCAACTCCACAGCGGATGGCCATCGGGAAGTGGTTCCGGGTCTGTCACATCAATGGCCGCGCGAATCTTCCCAGCATTCAGCGCCGTCACCAGCGCATCCGTATCCACAATCGGCCCACGCGCCGCGTTCACCAGCAGCGCTCCCTGCTGCATCAGCTCCATCTGCCGCGTCCCAATCAGGTGATGCGACTCCGCCGTGCTCGGCAAAATCAGAATCACCACCTGCGCCTGTGGCAGCAGCGCGTCGAGCTCGCTCACTGCATGCACCTCTGGCTCCGTCCGGACGCTCCGCGCCACGCGAATCAGCTTCACTTTGAACGGTTCCAGCATCCGCTCAATCTCCTTGCCGATCGACCCGTACCCAGCCAGCAGAACGGTCTTCCCCGTCAGCTCCTCCTGCATTACCGGCGGATACAGCGGTCGCTTGTCGCCCGTGATTGCCGCGTAGTGCGCAGGCACCTCAAACCGCTTCTTCCACTTTCCTTCGCGCTGAATCTCCTGGTACAGAGGAAAGTATTTCAACATCGATAGAATTGCCGCAATTGTCCACTCCGCAGTCGCAATGTTGTGCGCTCCGGTCGCGCTGCAGATCGTCACATGCGGCCCCACCGCCGCCGGAATCCACTCCGTCCCCGCCATCAGAGAGAGCACCAGCTTGATTCCCTTCAAATGGGGTCTCGCCTTCAGTGCGCGATTCGAATATGGATCCGGAATCCACACATTGATCTCGACATCATGATCGAGCGTCTCCCCAATCGGAATCAGTTCGATCCCTTCAGGATAGTCGTGAAACAGCTCGATGGGCAGAATTGCCGGATAACCTACACGCAGCATCAGAATCTCCCTGGGATTGGGCACGCTCTTTCGCTTAATCCTAAACGCAAGCCCGGGCCAAACCACTCCTGCTACGCTTTTAGCCAATGGCCCTGCGCGAACCCCGTGCCAGCGGTCACCGCGAGGTCCGCACTTTTCCTGCATGCTGAAAGCAGCAGTCTCTTTTCCGAGCCGAAGTACTGGATGCCCCGATGCGCCTGAAGACAAACAAGACCTGGTCGCAGCAACAGCTCGCTGTCCGTTTGCACATGCGTCCTGCGGACCGGTCCGGCCTGCTCACCTGGGAGCGCAAGCGCCTTCTCATTCACGCCGCTAAAACCGCCCTTGCCGCCGCGCTCTGCTGGGCTCTCGCCCGGCTCTTCCATCTTCATGACGGCTACTGGGGCTCCATCAGCGCCATCATCGTCCTGCAGTCCAACGTCGGATCCACTGTCAATGCCTCGCGCGATCGCATTCTTGGCACCATCATCGGCGCCATCTTCGGCTTCTCGTTTTCGCTCTTCGGAGTGCTTCCCTGGAACTACATCCTCGCCGTTCTCGCTGCCATCGTCATCTGCGGCCTGCTCGGCCTGCGCAGCAGCTCGCGCCTCGCCGGTGTCACCATCACGATAATCATGCTGGTGCAGAGTTCCAGCTCATATTGGAGCCTGGCCTTCGACCGCGTCGTCGAGGTCATAGCGGGCATCGTCGTCGCGCTCGCCGTCACCACCCTTGTCCTGCCCGATCGCGCACGCCTTCACCTTCGCGATGGCCTCGCGCAGGAGTTCCTTGTCCTCGGCTCGTTCTTCGAGACAATTCTGGCTGGATTCCACAGTGCGCAAGCCCCCAACCTCTCGACCGCACGTGAGGACGCGCTCGCCATGCTCCGCACCAACAACCAGCTCCTCGAAGAGGCACGTCTTGAGCCCTCAGGCGGGCCCGGATGGCGCGAAGGTTTGGGCATGCTTTCGCAGTTTGGCCGATCGCTCTACGATGCTCTCATTGCTCTCGAGTTTGCAGTGCAGGGAAGCAGCGACGATGAGGGCGGATTTGCCCTGCGCCTCGAACCCGCTCTCGGTCAGCTTGCCACCGACATTCGCAGCGGCTTCCATCATGTCGCCAAATGCATTCACGAGTGGCGCTTCCACGTCCCGCCCCCAAAGATGAACCTCGAAGACGACATCGCTCAACTCGAGGCGCGCATGGATGAGGTCCGCCACACCGGCATTCACTTCTCGCAGGCCGAAATCCTCCGCGCCTACGCAGTGCAGCTTCATCTTAAGCAGATCGCCCGCCTGCTGCGCGCCTCACGCGTCGAAACAAGCCGGGCCATCGGCGAAGCCATCCGAGCCGAAGAATTCCCGACCGTCCTCGGTCTCTGAAAGATTACTGAAGAGGGATTTCGTTGCGGTAGGCCGGGGATTCATCCCCGGTGAATTAGCGAATGAGATTCGTGAGTCAGGGCCCGACTTCAGTCGGGCCGCAAAAACGCCCAATAAAATCGAGGGCTTTAGCCCCTGAGGGAACGCCCGGGTGCCCCACTCATTTCGCGCTCTTTGCGAAATGGGTGGGATTCGATGTCACTGATCGTGTGAGGGCCTCTAACCAAAGAACTTCCTCAGCGCTTCCACGCACGCTTCGATCTCTTCAATCGTCACTGCGTAGCCGAAACGCAGGTGCCCCTCGCCCTGCGCGCCAAAAACCGACCCCGGAATCGTCGCAATATGCGCCTGCTCCAGCAGAATCTGCGCCGCGGTCATGCTGTCCTTGTGTATCTTCTCCACATTTGGAAACGCGTAGAATGCTCCCGCAGGCGGCTCGCACTCGAGGCCTACTGCGTTCAACCCGGTCACAATCAGGTCGCGCCGCTTGCGATACTCCTCGCGAAGCCGCGCAATCTCAGCTTCCGGCGTCTTCAGCGCTTCGATCATCGCGCTCTGCACAAACGTCGTCACGCCGTTCGTCGAATAGAGCACAATCTTGCGCAGCGCCGTCATGAACGGCTCTTTCGCCACCGCATAGCCCGCGCGCCATCCCGTCATCCCATACGTCTTCGAGAACGTGAAGCAGGTGATCGTGCGCTCCGCCATCCCCGGCAGCGACGCAATCGAAAAATGTTCGCTGTCGTATACCAGGTCCTCGTAAGCCTCGTCGGCAATCACCACCAGGTCGCGCTCCATGGCAAACGCCGCCACCTCTTCCGCCTCGGCCCGCGTAAACACCAGCCCGCTCGGATTCTGCGGCGTGTTGTAGTAGATTGCCCGCGTCTGCGGCGTCGAAAACTGCTCAAGTGTATTCTTGATCCCGTTCCGGCGCGCGGTTATCGTCGGCACCAGCAGCGGCCGGGCTTCAGCGCCTGTAACCAGATCCCTGATCGGCGTCCAATACGGCGCAAACACCAGCGCATCGTCGCCCGGATCGAGCACGCTCTGAAACGCCGCATACAGTCCCTGCGAACCGCCCACCGTCGCAATCACCTCGTCGGGCGTCGCCTCAATCCTGTTCTTCGCGGCCAGCTTTGCCACCAGTGCCTTGCGCAGCGGCAACACGCCCGACGACGGAGCGTAGTGCGTCTGGTTCTCGGCCAGCGCCTTCACCGCTGCGTCCTTGATTGCGTCAGGTGTTTCAAAAAATGGCTCGCCCTGGTGAAACATGTGCACCCGCTCACCCGCGCCCTTGAGCTCCATCACCTTGTCACGTATCACCACGATGTTCGAAAACCCAACCTCGTCCAGCCGCTTTGCCAGCCTGATGCCGCTCCGCCGCGTATTCATCATTCGAGTTTCCTTTCCTCGCCGTATTGGGGAAGCTCTCTCTTTTCAGAATAGTCCAAGCTGGATTGTTCCGATCCCAACTCCCGCGACGCAGTCTCGCCCGTCACGCCTGCATCTGGTTCGTATAAACCGCCATCCCCACCACCGCGTCTGCACCCAGCGCGTCCAGCTCATCCACCTCTTGCTGCGTGCGAATACCTCCCGCCACAATCAACTGCCGCTCGGTCAGCCCGCGCAGCCGCGCCGCTACGTCAATTGGAAATCCGCCCATCATTCCTTCCCCATCCACATGCGTGTAGAGAAAAGCCGCCGCGTGTGCTTCCAACTGCGGCATAGCTTTATCCGGCGTCAGCTCCACCTGCGCCTTCCATCCCTTCACCGCAATCCGCCCGTTTTTGGTGTCGATCCCCGCCACCACGCGCTCCGCCCCAATCGCGCTCGCAAGCTCCGCGGCGAACTCCGTGTTCACGCCGCCATCCGCCGTAAACAGCGCCGACCCGATTATCACTCTCTGCGCTCCTACCTCCAGCACCCGCCGCGCGCGTTCAACAGTTTGAATACCGCCGCCAACTTGCACAGGC
>Ga0182018_10002449_pt1 | contig 18544 bp, 15 predicted proteins | sample 812P2MmetaG_FD_120490 | JGI IMG/M metagenome (GOLD analysis project Ga0182018, IMG submission 120490) | Permafrost microbial communities from Stordalen Mire, Sweden - 812P2M metaG | ecosystem: Environmental > Terrestrial > Soil > Wetlands > Permafrost | place: Sweden: Stordalen | collected... | reverse complement strand
GTCCGGGTGATCCACGTTGAGGATCACCATCTTGGCGGCGCGGCGCGTCTTGCCGCCGCTCTTAATCACGCCGGCGAACGCGTCGAAGCCGCGCATGAAGCTCACCGGGCCCGACGCGATCCCGCCGCCCGAAAGCGTTTCGCGGCTGCCGCGGAGCGTCGAGAAGTTTGTGCCCGTTCCCGAGCCCCACTTGAAGAGCATGCCTTCCGTTCGCGCCAGGCCCATGATGGATTCCATATTGTCCTGGACGGAATTGATGAAGCACGCGGAGCATTGCGGCTTAGGTTGCACGCCGACGTTGAACCACACAGGAGAATTGAACGCCATTTTCTGTTCGACCAGAAGATGCGCAAGGTCATCGCGGAAATTGTCGCGCGATTCGGCGGAAACGAAGTAGCCGCCCTGCTCGCCCCAACGCACGATTGAATCCACCACGCGGCCGATCAATTGCCGCACCGACGTCTCGCGCTCGGGCGTGTTTAGTTTGCCGTGAAAATATTTTGAAGCGACGATGTTTGTCGCGGTCTGCGACCACGACTTGGGCACTTCGACGTTTTCCTGGCGGAAAATCGTCTGCCCCTTATCGTTTCCAATCGCAGCGGTGCGCTTCTCCCACTCGACTGCATCGTAAGGCGAAAGCTTTCCGTCGGTAAATACCCGGCGGAACTCCTGTCCCGTCTTGGACCAGTTCTGCCGAACTTCTTCGAGTTTGTTTCCGAGAGCCATCCGAACTTCCGCCATAAATGCCTCCGCGCAGGCAATCGAGCCGCTCAGTGAAGTTGCCGCACGGCAATGCGGGAAGTTCTATTATAAACCCGCGGGTGCCGTTCGGATAATGTCGCGGACCGTCTGGGAACGTGCCGCCGAGTTGGTCAAAAAATAGAATAGCGTAGCCAGTCCATGACACTGAATCTGTCAAGGGCAGGCTTGCTGGCGCTAAAGCCGCTCTTTTTGAGATTTAAACCCAGTGCGAACTTGGAATCGCGCGCTAAGAACGAGTGCGAACCGCGTCCTTCTTCCCTCTGAGTCTGGGACGCGAGTATAGGGGATGTGGAAATGATGTCAAGAGGAAATCAGAGATGAAGTACAAAATAATGTGGTGCTCGTGTCCAAAGCGTCTACTTATAGTGGTGGACATTCGAAATGTCCCAAAGCGAAACCTGCGCGTGTTGACGCAGCGTTTTCAGTAGCCTAGCCTGAATCTTAAGTAATCGAAATTCATGAAGCGCAAACAAATTTTCGCAGCGAGCATTCTTCCGATAGCGGCGTTAATAATTTTTCTTGTGTTAGGGCCGAACACCAAAACTCCCGCGATGGATGTCGCCGATGCAACGCGCTTACCGGCCCCGCGAGTTGCGCTCGACGGCGTTCCGAACTCCGGAAAGGTCACCCCAAACCTTTTTCGCGGCGCGCAACCGTCGCCCCAGGGATTCAGCTCTCTCGCCAATAGCGGAATCGCTGTCGTAGTGGATTTGCGATTCGAGGGAGATCGCGACGCCGAGATGCGCGAGGTCACGCACGCGGGCATGCAGTACGTCGGTATGCCGTGGAGTTGTCACTTTCCGCGCGATTCAATCACCGCGCGATTCCTACAATTTCTCCGCGCGAATCCCGGCGAGAAAATTTTCGTCCATTGCGAGCACGGAGTGGATCGCACTGGTCTCATGGTTGCTGCTTATCGGATGGCCGAACAGGGCTGGACGCCCGAGCAGGCGCGCCGCGAAATGATTGCCTACGGTTTCGACTCATTTCACCGCAATTGGTGCAATTCCGTCAGTTCCTACGAGCTTTCATTCCCGCAGCGTTTTTCGAGCTCTCCTGAATTCGATTCTCTTCGTCCCACCGCGCAAAAATAAGCAAAAATAAAAAGGGCCGGCAGATTCCCGGCCCTTCGTCATGAACTGAAAAACTACGGAGCTATTCGGCGGCCACCGCAGCCACTGGGGCGGTGGTTGCCTCAGTCCGTCCCACGCGCTTGATGCGGGCGGCCTTACCCTTTCGCCCGCGGAGATAATTCAGTTTCGCGCGGCGCACGCGTCCCTGGTGCACCACGTCAATCGAGCTGATGGTCGGTGAATGCAAAGGGAAAATGCGTTCGACGCCGATGCCGAAGGTGACGCGCCGCACGGTGAAGGACGCGCCAGCGAGCTGACCTCGACGCTGCATGACGACGCCTTCAAACGCCTGCACGCGTTCTTTTTCCTTCTCGCCATCTGCTTCTTTCAGGATCACGTTGACCCGGACGGTGTCGCCCGGGCGGAAATTGGGGAGGTCTTTGCGCAATTGCGCTTGTTGCGCTTTTACAAGTATCGGATTCATAGTTTTATTTCCCGGCAGACCCGCTCAGGTGGGGCCAGCACTCTACGGACAATCGCTGATTATACGCAGATTTGGGCCATGTTTCCATAGAAACTGCGCGATTCCGTGCCAATGGCTTCAGAACCCACGGTGCCTTTCGGATTGTTTCGCTACGGCGTCGAGAAGCTCGGGGCGATTTCGCAAAGTTTTCTCGAGCGCTTTCTGGCGGCGCCAGCGGCGAATTTCCTCGTGATTGCCGCTCATCAAAACTTCAGGCACAGCCCAATCGCGAAACATTTGCGGGCGCGTGTAATGCGGATAATCGAGAATTCCTCTTCCTGGTATCCGCGGCTCCGCGCTCGCAGCATGGAACACCGCTGCGTGCGACTGTTCGCCCGCCGTTCCTTCGCCGAATGATTCGTTCACGGAGGAATCTTCATTGCCGAGCGCGCCGGGGAGAAGCCGCGTGACCGCATCGACGACCATCGCTGCGGGCAGTTCGCCGCCCGAGAGAACGAAATCACCAATCGAGATTTCGTCAGTGGCGAGGTGCTCGGCCACGCGCTCGTCCACTCCTTCGTAGCGGCCGCAGAGCAGAACGAGGCGTTCGAGCTTCGCGAATCGCCGCGCGCATTCTTGCCGAAACATTTTTCCGGATGCCGAGAGCAGAACAATCGCTGTGCCATCCGGCGCGCTGCTCGCGCCAAGAGCCGTGGTCGTTCCGAGAATGGATTCGACGGCTTCGAAAAGCGGCTCGGGCTTCAGCACCATGCCTTCGCCGCCGCCGAACGGGCGATCGTCCACGGTGCGATGCCTGTCGTGCGCGAACTCGCGCAAATCGCGCACCGCAATGTCAATCAGATTCGCCTCGCGCGCTCGACGAATGATTCCGTGGTCGAGCGGCCCGGTGAAGAATTCAGGGAAGATTGTGACGATGTCGAAATGCATTGGAGAGAAGTGTAACGCAGATTGGTGTGGCGAGACGCGGCGCGCGAAAATGCCGGGACGCGGTTTTGTGGATTGCCACTAATTGCAATTGGTCCCGGAGGCGGGAGCCTCCGGGCTCTGATGACATGTGTTGTGTCTAATTTTCTATGTGTGATTTTTCGTGGCTGAGGTTGTGCATTTACAGTTAACTGACGCTGCAGCGTGTCTGAAGATTTTATGGCGCCGCGAGAAACACATTCGCGGCGGCACCACGGCGAGCTTACTCTCTGCGATTTAAGTCGAGCAATCCTTCGGGGGGCGAGATTTCAATTCGGCGCGCGGCTGGATCAATTTTCGTGCAGATTTCGACTGCGAGAGGAATGAGAATTTCACCTTGAGGTGAATCCACAGATAGCAGCGGCGTTCCGGCAGTGCCCTCGCCGGTCGTTTGCACGTCGCGCACGACGCCGAGGCGTTTTCCTCCGGCCACTAGCACATCGCATCCAACCAAATCCGAGATGAAGTAACTGCCTTCGGGGAGAACGACACGATCCTTGAACAGCACTTGCACCTGCAGGCCGACAAATTTCTCAGCGTCGCTGATGGAGTCCGAACCTTCGAAGTGGAAGACGGCCTGGCCGCCGTGGCTCATGCTGAGCCAGCACGAGCGCACAGAGACGCTGCGCCTGTTTGCTTTGCCATCCCACAGGATGGCTGACTTCAGGTGTTTCAGCCGATCGGGAAAATCTGTGAGGATTTCTGCCGCAACCTCACCGCGCCGGCCTTGGGGCCGGACGATGCGCGCCAGCGTGACGTAGCTCGACTCTTCTGAATTCACTACTCGAGAATTTCCAGCGTATACCGCTTTTTCAGTTTCATTCCCGCCGCGCCGAGGATGGTGCGGATGGATTTTGCGGTGCGGCCTTGACGTCCGATTACTTTTCCCAAGTCTTCGGGATGGACTTTCAGTTCGAGAACCGTAACTTGCTCACCATCAATTGCGCGAACACTGACTTGATCCGAGTGATCGACGAGCGCCTTTGCGATCTGCTCCACGAGGTCTCTCATTACATTTCCTCCACAGGTAGCTGGACTTGAGCGCGCCAATTCGCTCGAGTAAGAGCTATGAACTAGAGATACACCCTTCCCTGTGGTTGCGACGTACTAGGCAATCTTCTGGTTACGAAGAAAACTGCGGACCGTGTCGCTAGGCTGCGCGCCGCATCCGAGCCAATATTTGATGCGGTCGGCATTGAGTTTTACTTCGGCGGGTTTCTTTAGCGGATCGTAAGTCCCGACAATTTCTACGAAGCGGCCGTTGCGCGGGCGAGTCTTCTCGGTGACGACGACGCGGTAGAATGGCCTCTTCTTTTTTCCAATGCGTGCAAGACGAATCGTTACCACTTCAAATTCCTCCTATTTCGAATCACGCAATTATAGCGAATCCGATGGGTTTACCCTAGCGCGAATTGCGGCGTGTTTGCGGCGCGTTCTGCCGAGCATTTGGCCAGCTGCGAAGAGAACCGGGCTGAAGCCCGGCGCTACAAGTGCTGAATCTGCGCGCCCGCCGGTAGCGTTATCGATTCATATTTTTTCGCTTCAAATATCGGCTCTGGCCTCGCTTCAAACGGGGGGCTTCATTCCGGCGAATTTGCCGATGCCGCGGATTTTGCTTTTGGCGAGGTTGCCATATTGCTTCAGCATGCGGCGCATGTCGCCGTATTGCTTCAGCACCTGGTTTACTTCCTGCACGGATGTGCCGCTGCCGCGGGCGATGCGTTTGCGGCGCTTGCCGTCTATCAGATTGTGATCGGAGCGTTCGCCCGCCGTCATGGAGTTGATGATGGCTTCGACGCGCTTGAGCTGCTTGTCGTCGAGATCAACGTCTTTTGGCAGCTTGGCGAAGGGGCCAATCTTTGGCAGCATGCCCATCAACTGTTCGAGCGAGCCCATCTTGCGGATCTGGCGAAGCTGATCGCGGAAATCTTCGAGCGTGAAATCGTTTTCGCGCAGCTTGCGATGCATCTCGCGCGCTTGCTTTTCGTCAATTGTCTTCTCGGCTTTTTCGATGAGTGTGAGGACGTCGCCCATGCCGAGGATGCGCGAGACGATGCGGTCGGGATGAAATGCTTCGAGCGCATCGTATTTTTCGCCGACGCCCGCGAATTTCACCGGCGCGCCTGTTACTTTGCGGATGGAGAGCGCCGCGCCGCCGCGTGCGTCGCCATCGAGTTTTGTGAGGATGACGCCGGTGACGCCGAGGCGTTTGTGAAATTCTCCCGCGGAGCGGACGGCATCCTGGCCGATCATTGCGTCGGCGACGAAGAGGATTTCCGAGGGCGAGAGTTCGCGTTTCAACGTCGAAAGTTCGCCCATCAGCTCGTCGTCAATGTGGAGGCGGCCGGCGGTGTCCACGAGGATTACGTCGTAGGCGGAGAGCTTGGCTTCGCGCATTGCGCCGCGAACGATTTCGACTGGCTTGTCGGTGCCTGCGCCCGGCCACACCGGCGTGTTTGTGGCTTTCGCGACTTGCGCGAGTTGCTCGCGGGCCGCGGGGCGATAGACGTCGGTGGAAACGACGAGCGGGCGGTGGCCGTGCTCGCCTAGCCATTTGCCGAGCTTGCCGGTGGTGGTCGTTTTGCCGGAACCTTGCAGGCCGACGATGAGCCAGACGGACGGCGGGCGCGAAGCAAATTGCATTTTGACTTCGCGGCCGAGGAGTTCGCTCAATTCGTCGCGAACAATTTTGACGACTTGCTGATCGGGCGAAAGTTGGAGGAGAACTTCGGAGCCGAGCGCCTTTTCGCGGATGTGCGCGATGATTTCGTCCACGACGCCGACGTTGACGTCGCCTTCGAGGAGGGCTTCGCGGATTTCGGCGAGCGCGGCGTCGAGGTGCTCTTCGGTGAGCTTGCCTTGGCCGCGGAGATTTTTGAAAGCGCGCTGGAGTTTGTCGGTTAGGTTCTCAAACATGGGCGAAGGTCCGGGTGGGATCGGAAGTGGAATCGTGGGTCAAAACGAGCGCGAAATTGGCGATTGCGGGAGTGCCAATTTTGTGCCGCGATATTGGGATGCCGACCGTTTGTTTTGTGTAAGTTATGGGAGTTATTTCTCGCGGGGTGTGTCGAGATATTTGGCCCGGAATTGTGATAGCGCCGCGTTGATCCTCGTTAGGCATGATCGATGGAAAAATGTGCCGGACGAGCCCCGGTCCGGCGCTACATGAAGAGCGTGTGATCGCGTCTGGTGAGCGACGCAGGGCACGCAGAGTTTTGGGCGGCATGTCCGGATGTCTGCCATGACCAAAGGCTGCCCAGTTGAAGCTGGGCGCTACAAGTGCCTGAGTTGGCGCGAGGCCGGTGCGGCCGAGATCGGCGTTGTTGGTCATATTCTTCACTCATTCACGGATAACATGACGCGCCGGGAGATACAAGGGGTGGGGTATGTGGACTAGAGGACGCGAGTTGGTCCATTGCTTTAAACTGGAAAGCGCTTAGGCGCAGGAAATAGCCTAAGCCGCCGTCTGCGATCTAACAATCGTCCGCAGCGTTGTGAGCGAGGCAGATGAAAGGTCGAATAAGTTTGGACACATCTCTCCGCGAAATGTTCGGTGCGGCCGTCGCGGTGCTGCTGTTCTTGGCGCTTGGCTTGCCACTGCAGGCGCAAGAGGGGCGGTGGAGGGAGTTGGTGCAGCGGGCTAACGGGCTGCGGGGGGAAGGCAAGTATGCGGAGGGGGTGCCCGTTGCTGAGGAGGCGGTGCGGGTGGCGGAGAAGACATTTGGAGCGAACCACCCGGCGGTGGCGATTAGTTTGAATTTGCTTGGGGCGATTTACGACGACGAGGGAAAGTATGTGGAGGCGGAGCCGCTCTTTAAGCGCGGCCTGGCGATTCGGGAGAAGGCGCTTGGGCCGGACAATCCTGATGTGGCGAAGAGCTTGAATAGCCTTGCGTTTCTTTACTACCACGAGGGCAGGTATGCGGAGGCGGAGCCGCTGTTTCGCCGCGCGTTGGCGATTCGGGAGAAGGCGCTGGGGGCGGAGAATGCCGAAGTGGCTGTGACGCTGAATATGCTGGCGTCGGTGTATCAGAGGCAAGGGGAATTTGCGAGGGCGGAGGCGCTCTTTAAGCGCAGTTTGGCGATTCGAGAGAAGATTCTGGCGCCGGACGATCCGGAATTGGCACGGAGCCTGGTGAGCGTGGCGACGCTTTATCAGGAGCAGGGGAAATATGCGGAGGCGGAGCCGCTGCTTCGGCGCAGCCTGGCGATACGCGAGAAGGCGCTCGGGCCGGAGCATCCTGATGTAGCGGCGAGCTTGAACGCGCTGGCGCTGGTGTGCGAGCAGCAGGGCAAATATGCGGAAGCGGTGCCGCTGAACGCGCGCAGTCTGGCGATTCGCGAGAAGACCCTCGGGCCCGAGCATCCCGATGTGGCCAGAAGCTTGAGCAGCCTGGCGACGCTCTACGAGAAGCTGGGGGAGTATTCCGACGCAGAGCCGCTATTCAAGCGCGCTTTGGCGATTCGCGAGAAGGCGCTGGGGGCGGAGCATCCCGATGTGGCGTCGAGCTTGAATAATCTGGCGCGCGATTATGAAAATCAGGGGAAGTACGCGGACGCGGAGCCGCTTTATAAGCGCAGCTTGGCGATTCGTGAAAAAGCGCTTGGGCCCGACCATCCCGACGTTGGCTCCAGTCTGAGCAATCTTGCGACGCTTTACTACGCTGAGGGAAACTCCGCGCAAGCGGAAGCTTACTTCGAGCCTGCGCTCCAGAATATTTCGAAGCAATTCGAAAATAATTTCACGTACATGAGCGAGAAGGACCGGTTGGAATTTCTGAGCACGGTGCGGCCGACTTTCGACGCGTACATGAGTTTTTGCCTGGCGCGTTGCGCAGCAGATCCCGCGCTGGTGAGCTCGATGTACAACTTGCTGCTGTGGGAAAAGGGAATTGTGGGCACGAGCGCGGCGGCGCTGCGAGCGCAGGTGGCCGACGGCGGAGATGCGGAGGCGGTGGCGATATTTGACCGGCTGGCGGCGAAGAAGAGCGAATCGGCGCGATTGGCGGGCGCGAGGCCTGCTGGATGGGAGCAATTGCAGAAGAGTGTTGATGACGAAGCGAACGATTTGGAGCAGCAACTGGCGCGGCGGGTGAGTTCGATTGGCGAGCAGCGGAGCGCCGCGCATGCTTCGTGGCGCGACGTGCAGAGGAAGCTGCAGGCGGGCGAGGCGGCGGTGGAAATCGTGCGCTTCCATTTCAACGATGGGAAACATTGGACGAAGAGATTTAATTACGTGGCTTTGATCGTGACCGGGCAAAGCGAGGCTGCGCCGATGCTGGTGCCGCTTGGCGACGCGAGAGAGCTTGAAGGCGATCCGCTGCGCGACTATCGGATACGCGCGGGGCTTCGGGCGAATGGCACGGCGAGAGGTGTGGCGGCTGAGCCGGTTCACGAGAAAAGTGAGGCGGCGCCGAGGGTGAGTTTTTATGATGCATTCTGGAAGCCGCTTGAGCCGGCGCTGAAGGGCGTCGAGCGAATTTATTTTTCGCCGGATGGCGTGCTGAATCAGGTGGCGCTTGGGGATGTTGCTGCGAGCGATGGACGATTGTTGATGGAGAAGTACGATTTGCGGATTGTTTCGAGCACGAAGGATATTTTGCGGGCGCCGCGGAAAGCTTCTTCTTCAAACGATACGGCGGTGCTTGTCGGGAATCCTGCGTATGATCTTGATGAGGCGCAGGAACGGGCTGCAATTTCGTCTTTGCACGCTGCGGATCCGCTGGCGGCGCGTGTGGCTGGCGAAGCTGTGGAAGTTGCGAGTTTGAGATCACGTGATCTGGAGAGCGGGACGCTGAAACCGCTGCCGGGGACACAGGCTGAAGTGGAAGAAATTTCTTCGCTGCTTGAGAAACAACGTTGGCGGGTGCAGGTCTACACGCAGCAAAAGGCGCTGAAGGAAACGGTGATGGAAGTGAAGGGTCCGCGCGTGCTGCATCTGGCGACGCATGGATTTTTTGAGCCGGATGAGCAAAAGGCCGATCAGGCGGGAAAAGCGCAGAGCTCCACTGAGGATCAGCCGCCGGGCTTGGAAGATCCGATGCTGCGGTCGGGGCTTTATTTTGCTGGAGCGAATCGGAGACTTTCCGGACAGGCTGCGCCCGCGGATCTTGATGATGGAGTATTGACGGCGTACGAGGCGAGTCAGATTGATTTGCATGGGACGGAACTTGTGGTGCTGAGCGCGTGCGAGACGGGGCTTGGCGAAGTTGCGGCGGGTGAAGGCGTGTTCGGTTTGCGGCGCGCGTTGCAAGTGGCGGGCGCCGATTCTGTGTTGATGAGTATGTGGGCTGTGCCCGATAAAGAGACGCAGGAATTGATGGCGCTGTTTTATGAGAAGTGGCTGGCGGGGAAAGACAAGCATGTCGCTCTGCGTGAGGCGCAGTTGGAAATGCGGGCGAGAGTGAAAGATCGGTATGGAGAAGACCGGCCGCAGTATTGGGGAGCGTTTGTGCTCGTTGGGCGGTAAGAAGGCGATGCAGCCTCGCCGTGGATGCAATCGTTGCGGGGAGCAGCGAAGGGGAATAGAATCCGTGACCGCGCGGGGATCCGCGAATGATTTGGGCGGACCGACAAAGATAATCAAGGAGGGACGACGATGAAAAAGGTGAGTTTGCTGGTGGTGGCGGTTTTGTGTTTTCAGGCGTTGGTGTTTGCGCAGAGTTTGTCGCCCGCGGATCGCGCAAGCGGCGTGAAGTTTCTTGAGCAGACGCGAGATGGGGTGATTGAAGCGACGAAGGGGCTGTCGGAGGCTCAATTTAAATTCAAGGCTGGGCCGGATCGCTGGTCGGTGGCCGAGACGCTCGAGCACATCGCGCTCGCCGAGGATTTCATTTTCGGAATTACGACCGACAAAGTGATGAAGGCGCCTGCAGGCGCGGCCGATCGCGATTATAAGAAAATTGACGCGATGGTGCTGGCGATGGTGCCGGACCGTTCGCACAAAGCGCAGGCACCGCCACCGCTGGTTCCGACCGGAAAGTGGACGCCCGCGGAATCGCTCGATCATTTTCTAAAGAGCCGCGCGAAGACAATCGAATATATGAAGACGACGCCAGATTTGCGCGAGCATGTGGTGACGGATGATCCGCTCGGGCAGCCGATGGACGGGTATGAATTCCTGCTATTTATTGGCGCGCATAGCGAGCGGCACACGAAGCAGATTCTGGAAGTGAAGACTGATCCGAATTTTCCGAAGATGTAGAGGATCTGTCCTCCCCGGCTGAAAGTCCATCATGAGAGCGAGGGCTTTGTTCCGCTGGACTAAAGTCCAGCTTCCCCCTGCTGAAACAGGGGGGCTCCCACCGCAGAAACTTCGTTTCACAAAAAATCGGCGCGCCGAGCGAATTAAACTTTCGCGCGGCGCGCCGAAATTGTTCAGAGCCAGTTATTGAGGATAGGTCGTCGGAATTACCTGACTGATCCTATGGACGTCCCACGATCCGAGTCCGGTGACGTAATCGTATCCGGGGAGAGCGGTGTACAACCCATTCGCACCGAGGGTTACATCATTGAAATACGGGCTGGTCGCGGGAGGGCCACTCGTCGCGAGTTGATAAATCAATGGCCCGGCAAAGCCGAGTTTGTTCTTGTGCGCGCTTTCGATTCGGGCCCATGAACCCATCGACAGCGGCGAAGACAAGCTCGTTCCGCCAACAAGTGTGATGGTGCCATCAACGACGACGTTCGCGGCACAAATCGCAAGCTCACTGCCGCCGGCGCACATCGAGACATCCGGCACTCCGCGCTGGCCAGCTTCGGCGCTGGGGACGATGGGTAGAGAACCGCCGCCGGTGTAGCTCTGCCAGAAAGGCGCTGTTTCAAAGTAACTGATTCCGCCGCCTCCTGCTTCCCATCCAGTTTCAAAATCGTAAGTGAAGTCGGCGTTCGAGAACATATTCGTTCCACCGACGGCGATCACATACGGTGAGGACGCTGGATACGCTGTATCCGGGGGGCCGGAGAGGGGCACGCCGTTGGTCGCTTCAGCTGGGCAAGCGGAGCCGTTGTCGCCGGCCGAAGCAAACGGAGTGATACCCTGCAATGCCGCTTCCGCGAAAAGTTCGTCGTCCACGAGCATGGATCCATCAATGTAGGCGCTGTACTCGCATTCACCGAAAGACATGTTGAATGCTTTTACCTTGTTCTGAGAGACGGCTTTGCTGACCGCAGTGGCGATGTCGGAATCGGTGAGAGAAGTGGCGACATAAAAATAGAGATGCGAGACTTGCTGCGCGATTCCCGTGGAGGTTTGCGAATCGAGATCCCACTCGTCGGCGCCGCTAGTATCGGAGCTGGCGATGCCGGCATTCACAACGGTGACTGGCACTTGCGGCAAATCATATGTTTTCTCGTACGTACGGAGATCCGTCACGACTTGCGTGAGATCGCCTTCCGCGATGATGCCGACGGGCGTCGTTGATCCCGTGGAGAAACCCTTCGCGGCGCACGAAGTATTGTCTGAAGGGCAAGCTGCGTCGTAGGCGATTTGATATTCCTGCGGCGTGTAGCTTTCATTGCTCGTGTCTGGCACTGGGCACTCTGGCGGCGAGCAAGGGACGGTCATCGGGCCGAGTGCTGGTTTAGTCAAGAACGTATGCAGGGCCACGACGTTGTTCAGGCCGAGGACGGCGACGACAATACCCGACAAAGATGCGGGAACCTGTGCAGCCGTGGTGTTCAAATACACGGTGGCGCCGTTCGCCGAATATTGTTCGAGAGTGGTATTGAATGCCGCTGATGCAGTGGCGGCCGTTCCGTCTCCTTCGACGAGAAGCTGATTGTCATCAACGGTGACGTTTGTAAATCCTGCAGATGTTAAGTAGCTCTCAACTGCCTGCACTTGCGCTGAAGTCGCGCCGAACTGTGCAACAAATTGCTGCAAGTTGAGCGACGTTCCATAGAGAGCGTTGCCCGGCGTCAGCATGGCCTGAAGGGTTGGCTGAATCTGGTTCGCATTCTGCGCCTGTAGGCCCACGACGATGTGGATCGGCGTCGAAGAGGCCAAAGTGCCGAGCGGCGCTGCGTTCTGCAGGTATTGAACTGGGAAAGTTTTGGTGGAAGTGGACGCCCAAGATTGGGCGTTGGCTGATGGCGCGACGCAAAAAACGAGAAGCGCCAAAATCACTAGCGCTTCGACACACTTCGAGCTGGTATTCAAGACACTTCTCCTTTTATTTTCGGTTTGAATTTGAATTAGGGGCCGGGCTCTGTTGCTAGCGGCGTATCACTCTGAGGAGCAGTTCAACTTTCAACTAGCGTCACGCGAGCCGATTGCTATTAGGCAGGAGACGTGCCAAACGGATAAGTTGCTAAAACGCTTATTTTGAATGAGGTAGGGGATAAATACAGGCTTTATGGTACTCGTGCTTTTCCACTATTTTTTACCGGTGCGAGTAGATTTTTCGGAGTCGGCATCGTTATAAGTCGCGATGAGCATCATTTGAGTTGGGTTTGCTTACCGATGCTATCGCCGTGGCGTCTCTAACGAAGGAGCACTCAGTGCGCGCTCGGCACGCATTCAAGCGACTGTGCATCGTGAGGATAGTGATTCCATGTTCGAATCGGTAATTCAGGATGTTCGTTACGCGGCGCGAACGTTGCGGCGCACTCCAGTTTTCTCGGTTGTCGCCATCGTGACTTTGGCGCTCGGCATCGGCGCGAACACAACTATTTTTAGTGTTGTACAGAATGTGCTGCTGCGTACGTTGCCGTATCGCGAGCCGGGACGGCTTGTTGAAATTTGGAATAACTATTATCCGCAGTGGCCGCAACTTGGATTGTCGCCCGCGGATTTTGAGGAATGGCGGCACGAGGCGAAGTCGGTGACGGATATGGCTGCATACCAGTTCGTGCCGACGGATTTGAATCTCACTGGTAATGGCGAGTCGGAACGCGTCAAGGCGACCTACGCGACCGCGGAATTATTTACGACGCTCGGTGTGAAACCGGTTCTGGGACGAGCTATTTTTTCGAGTGAAGATCGGCCCGGCGCGCCGAATATCGTTCTGATCAGCCGTTCATTGTGGCAGACGCACTTTGGCGGGGATCCCTCGATTGTCGGCCGAACAATCACTCTTGATGGCAAGGAATACACGCTCGCGGGTGTGTTGCCGGGAAATTTTCGGCTCGCGCCGTGGGCTGATATTTGGTTTCCGACAGGCCTGATGGACCCGAACGAACTGAAGACGCGCGTGCATCATCCGTTTGGCGTGGTTGCGCGCCTTGCGCCGAACGCAACGATTGCGCAGGCGCAGGCTGAAATGGCGACGATTGCGCGGCAGGAGGCGCTTGCGTATCCCGAGACCAACGCAAATTGGGGCGTCGAGGTGCGCCAACTGAAAGATCCTGCCGCGGTGAAACTGCGGGCCGCGCTGCTTGTTCTGTCTGGCGCCGTAGGACTCGTGTTGCTGATCGCGTGCGCGAATCTTGTGAATCTACTTTTCGCGCGGAATGCAGATCGCCAGAGGCAAATTGCGCTGCGCATCGCCCTGGGCGCGAGTCGCGCGCGGCTGATGTCGCAATTGCTGACGGAAACGATGCTGCTGGCGCTGGCTGGCGGCGGGCTGGGAATTCTGATCGCGGAAACGAGCCTTGACGGGCTCAGGGCGTTCGCTCCGGCGGAACTTGCGGGCTCTGGACCGGCTGAGCTCAACGGTTGGGTGCTCGGTTTCACGCTCGGCGTATCCGTGCTGACTGGAATTCTTTGCGGCGTGCTTCCTGCGTTTCAAAGCGCGCGGGCCGATCTCAATACCCTACTTAAGGGAAGCGGAACGGGAACGGGCGGCGCTGTGACGGGCAAGCTTCGAAATGCATTTGTTGTTGCGGAGGTCGCGCTTTCGCTTATTTTGCTGGCGGGAGCAGGATTATTTCTTCGCGGATTCGGCAATTTGCTGAGAGTTGATCCGGGATTTCGCCCGGACAATATTTTGACGATGCGTGTTTCCGAGCGTGCCCTTCCAATCGAAGTGATCAATAAGATGACACCCGCGCAAATGCAGGACTTGGCAGTAAAGGATTCGCGGCGCTTTCAACAATTGAGCGAACGGATTGCGGGGCTGCCCGGCGTGAAGAGCGTAGGAGGAATCGATATCTTGCCGATTTCTGAATCGCAGCGAGCTACGACGCGTTTTGTGATCGAAGGACAGCCAGACACGGAGAAAGCGCCACGGCCGACGGCGCAAATTCGCACGAGCGACCCCGGATATTTCGCGACGATGGGGATTCCGCTGATTCAAGGCCACCTTTTAAACGAATCGGATTGGAAGAATCCCAACGTGGTGATCAGCGAGAGCATGGCGCGACGATTTTGGCCGAGCGGCGATGCCATTGGCCATCGACTCAATCTCTGCTCGATGGATGACCAGCCGTGCTGGTCCCCGGTGGTGGGTGTGGTTGGCGACGTGCACCAATACGGACTCAACGATGGAGCGACATTCGATGTCTATGGCGCCGGAGGGTGGACGGAATCGCTGGTGATTCGCGCCGATCGAGATCCGTCATCGCTTGTCGCTGCGGTGCGCGAGAAAATTCACGAGTTCGATTCGGGGCTGGCTGTTTCGCGCGCGGCGTCGATGGATCAGCTTCTTTCAGATTCGCTCGCGCAGCAGCGTTTCACCACGCTGCTACTCGGCGCGTTTGCGGCGCTTGCGCTGCTGTTGGCCGCGGTGGGAATTTACGGCGTTGTGAGCTACGGAGTGTCTCGCCGTACGCAGGAAATTGGAATTCGGATGGCGCTTGGGGCGCAGCCGGGGGATGTCAGCCGGTTGATCGTGCGGCAGGGTTTGACGCTTGTGCTCGCCGGCGCGGCGATTGGATTAGTTGGAGCGCTTGCGCTTTCGCGATGGATTGGGAGCTTGCTCTTCGAAGTGAAACCTACCGATCCGCTGACGTTTATCGCTGTGACGATTTTGCTTCTCGGGACGGCGTTCGCCGCGTGTTACATCCCCGGGCGGCGCGCGATGCGCGTTGATCCGATGGTTGCGCTGCGCTACGAATAGGCCGAGCGCAATTGCACGAGTAAAAACAAGATGCCGGGCTGAAGCCCGCCGCCATAAATAGCAAGATCCGCCAGCGGGATTGAAATTGGAACTCTTGGCTTGGCGAAACGGAATGCCTATTGGGGATTAGTCTGTCTGGGCATGAATCACGTTATTGAGAAGCGTGCTTTGAGGCGCGTGCCGGAGCTTGCGCGTGCAATTTCCGCAATGCTTGCGGCGCTGCTGATCGTGCCGGGAGCGCCGCTGCGCGGGCAGCAACAGACTCTACAGCAATCCCAGAAGCAATCTCAGCCGCAAACTTCGCCACAACCTTCGGCACAGCCGCAACAAGAACCAAAGATAGCCGTTGAAGCGAACATGGTGACGGTGTTTGCTACGGTGCGCGACAAAAAAAGCCAGATCGTCGCGAACTTGACGAAAGATGATTTCGCGCTTCAAGAAGATGGCCGTGCGCAGACGATCACTTACTTTGCGCGCGAAAACGATTTGCCTTTGACCGTTGGGTTGCTTGTGGATACGAGCCTCAGCCAGAGGCGCGTCCTCGGTCAGGAGCGAACCGCAAGCTCGAGTTTCATCGAGCACACTCTGCGCGAAGACAAGAAAGATCAAGCGTTTCTGATTCACTTCGACTACGAGGTCGAACTCCTGCAGGATTTCACTTCTTCACGGAAAAAATTGGAGTCCAAGCTCGACTTGCTGGAAACGCCGGAAATGCAACGCGCGAGCGACGACGGCAGCGGACATCGCCATGGCGGCGGCACGCTGCTCTACGATGCAATTTATCTCGCGTCCAACGACATGATGATGAAACTGCAGGGCCGGAAAGCGGTGATCATTCTTTCCGATGGAGACGACCGGGGCAGCAAGGAAACTCTCGCGAGCGCCATCGAATCGGCGCAGCGCGCGAACACGGTTGTCTACTCGATTCTTTTTAAGGACGACGAGCCATTTGGCGCAAGAGGAGGAAATGGCGGCGGGGGTTGGGGCGGGCATGGCGGCGGCGGTGGGCATCGCTACCCGCAGCAAGAACAGCGTCCTGACGGAAAGAAGATTCTCGAGCGAATCTCGAAGGAAACTGGCGGGCGGCTGTTTGAAGTCTCAAAGAAGCTGACGGTGGATCAGATTTACGATCAGCTTGCACTGGAACTTCGAGCTCAGTACATTCTCGGCTACGTTCCGGACAAATCTCCCAATAGCGCCGACTACCGCAAGATTCATCTAGCGACGAAACAGAAAGATTTGGCCGTGCAAGCGCGCGACGGCTATTACGCAGAGCAACCCGCTTCCCCAGCAGCCAGCCAATAAGCGCAGGGCGAGTCCTTGCGTTCTGAAATTCTCATTCTGCAAACCGGGACGTTTCGTTATCGCTTGGAGAAGGATTAGGAAAGAGCGCGCAGATCGCTTCGGAAGCGACTGGGGTTGCCGTTATTGAGACGCGCTTCAACTTCGTGATGGGTTCGTTTCCAAATGGGCACTGCGGCAGAGAGCAAGTTTCTCCCCTTTGGGGTGAGCGTCATCAGCCGGCTGCGCCGGTCAGCGGGATCGGCAGTAACCCTTACAAGTTTGCGGCGCTCTAACGGTTTGAGGGCGGCGGTTAAGGTTGTGCGGTCCATTGCGAGCAGCGAGGCTACCGCCGCCATCCCTGGCTGCTTGGGGCGGTTCAGCGACATCATCAGCGAGAATTGACCATTCGTCAGGCCGAGAGGCCGCAGCACATCGTCGAAGCGCCGAGCCAACGCCCTTGCCGCTCTCTGAACATGAAGGCAGAGGCAGGAGTCGCGAACCAGAAGGGTTGTAGCGTAAGGAATTTTTACCGCTCTTGACACAGTTCAATAATGTTGATATCAACATAAGTTGTCAAGCCGCTTTTATGGGGGAATCGCATGCCGCAACACCCGGTGGTATCAGAGCAAGAATGGTTGGTGGCGCGAAAGGCGCTGCTGCTTAAGGAAAAGGAAGCAACGCACCTACGCGACAAGGTCAACGCCGAGCGGTTAGCGTTGCCCTGGGTCAAAGTTGAAAAAGAGTACGTGTTTGACACGCCCACGGGAAAGAAGACTCTGGCCGAACTATTCGACGGCCGGAGTCAACTCATCGTCTATCACTTCATGCTTGGCCCGGGCTGGGCCGCAGGATGCCCCGGTTGCTCTTTCTTATCCGATCATGTTGATGGAGCGCTGCCGCATCTCGAACATCACGACGTCACGTGGGTTGCGGTGTCGCGCGGGCCGTTGGCTGAAATCGAGGCGTATAAAACGCGCATGGGATGGCGGTTTCCCTGGGTATCCGCATTCGGCAGCGACTTCAATCACGACTATCACGTTTCCTTTACGAAGGACGAGATGGCCAGCGGCAAGGCTATCTATAACTTCACGGAAATACCGGCCTCCGCGAAGCCTGCCGACAATGAGTCGCCTGGCCTAAGCGCGTTTTACAAAGATGAGGCGGGCGATGTCTTCCACACTTATTCGAGTTACGGTCGGGGTCCGGAGGAGTTGATTGGGACGCTGATGATTCTCGATCGCGCGCCGAAGGGACGCAACGAAGAGAGGACTATGGATTTTGTGCGCCGTCACGACGAATACGATCTGAAAGGAAAAGCGGCACAATGAAACTTCACACTTATCTCAACTATGGCGGCAACTGCGCAGAAGCGTTCCGATTCTATGAAAAGCATCTCGGCGCAAAAATCTTAATGATGATGACCTACGGCCAAAATCCAGAAGCCGCCAAAGCCAATCCTGAATCGCAGAATTCTATCCTCTACGCCCGCATGACTATCGGTGAGACGGACATCATGGGAAGCGACGTTCCAAAGGAGCGTTTTCAACCCATGCGCAGCGTCTATCTTTCTCTTAGCGTTGGCAGCACGGACGAAGCGGAGCGCATTCATAAACTGTTATCGGAAGGCGGCGAGATCTTCATGCCGATGCAGGAGACGTTTTTTGCATTTCGGTTCAGTATGTTGAGGGACAAGTTCGGCACTTCGTGGATGGTCATTCACGAACGTCCGGCACCGTAGAGCGCCTGAGAAACTGCGAGATATTTCGCCCGGCCCGCGTCTGGATCTTTCGTCTGACAAGTTGAGAAATGTTGGGCGAGCGAGGGCGCGGACCCGGATCGGACGCGATTTCACTCTTCTGCAAACTCCCATTTCGCAAATGGCTTCGAAGAGGCGCGCATCGTCGTTTTCTTGACCCATGCGCGTAGGCTCGACTACACTACTTGTTTGATTTTCATCCGCTGAAGCGGACTGGGGAGCTT
>Ga0182018_10002447_pt1 | contig 18565 bp, 14 predicted proteins | sample 812P2MmetaG_FD_120490 | JGI IMG/M metagenome (GOLD analysis project Ga0182018, IMG submission 120490) | Permafrost microbial communities from Stordalen Mire, Sweden - 812P2M metaG | ecosystem: Environmental > Terrestrial > Soil > Wetlands > Permafrost | place: Sweden: Stordalen | collected... | reverse complement strand
GCGAAAGCGTGTTGCGGACCGACCTGCTGCAACTAGGAGAGAACGAGTATGCAAGGACATTACAACGCTTTATTCCTGTGCACTGGCAATTCTGCACGCTCCATCATGGCTGAGGCCATTCTCAACTCCAAAGGGCGACCCAATTTCACGGCTTACAGCGCTGGAAGTCATCCCTCCGGAACGGTTCGTCCGGAAGCCCTGAGACAGCTCGAAATGGCCCACCTACCAATCGATGGTTTGCGAAGCAAAGCATGGGATGAATTCTCTCTGCCTGGCTCTCCAAAGCTGGACTTTGTTTTTACGGTTTGCGACAACGCGGCGAAAGAGGTCTGCCCAATTTGGCCCGGACAGCCGATGACCGCCCATTGGGGCGTTCCAGACCCAGCGGCCGTTCATGGAACCGAGGCGGAAGTGGAACGGGCGTTTCGCGATGCGTTTTTCATCTTGGAGCGCAGAATCAGCCTCTTGCTCTGTCTTCCACTGAAGTCTCTAGACAGCCTTGCACTCAAGAGGGAGCTCGACAATATCGGACAGACGATGACACCCGTTACCAAAGAATAGCAACGGGGTTCCACAAAGAGGCTGCACTTCGGGGTTTGCCGCATACCGAGATCACAAATGAAGCCAACCAGTCGTCTCAGTTTTCTCGATCGCTATCTGACCGCGTGGATCTTCGCGGCGATGGTCGCGGGTGTTGTATTGGGCTGGCTTGTGCCCGGAGTCGTACCGTTTCTGAATCGCTTCAACATCGGTACGACTTCCATTCCAATTGCGGCGGGATTGATTTTAATGATGTATCCACCTTTCACGAAGGTGCGATATGAGGATCTGCATGAGGTCTTTCGCAACAAGAAAGTGCTCGGCCTTTCGCTCGTCCAGAACTGGGTGGTCGGGCCGATTCTGATGTTTGTTCTGGCCATTGTCTTCCTGCGCGGATACCCGGAATACATGGCTGGACTCATCATGATCGGTCTCGCACGCTGCATCGCGATGGTCATCGTGTGGAACGAACTGGCGCGAGGCGATACGGAATATGCGGCCGGCCTAGTGGCCTTCAATTCTCTTTTTCAGGTCTTTTTCTACTCCCTCTACGCTTGGGTCTTTATTACCGTCCTTCCCGCCAAGCTCGGTCTTCACAGTGCCATCGTCAATGTGTCCATCGCAGAAATTGCGAAGAGTGTCTTTATTTATCTTGGAATTCCGTTTCTCGCAGGATTTCTGACTCGTACTGCCCTGATTCGCGCCAAAGGGCAGGAGTGGTACAACCGGAGCTTCGTTCCCCGCATAAGCCCACTAACGCTGATTGCTCTGCTGTTCACGATTGTGGTGATGTTCTCCCTGAAGGGTGGGTATATAGTCCGTCTGCCCTTGGACGTCCTGCGCATCGCCGTGCCGCTCTTGATCTACTTCGTGGTGATGTTCCTGGTGTCCTTTTACATGGGCAAGAAAGTGGGCGCGGACTATTCCAAGACCACCACATTGGCATTTACGGCCGCCTCCAATAATTTTGAATTAGCGATCGCGGTGGCAGTGTCGGTATTTGGGATCAACTCTGGAGCGGCATTTGCAGCTGTCATCGGGCCCTTGGTGGAGGTGCCCGTGATGGTCGCTCTGGTCAATGTGGCTTTGTACTTTCAGCGCCATTTCTTCCTCAACCCGCAACCAATGGCTATCGAGCCGGTTTGCTCGCCCACTGCCGACTAAGGTCCCCTGGCTCCAGATGCCGCCAACCTCATGAGACTCGAATTCGCGATCTTCGCTCAGCGGCAGCAACACCCTCCACTTTGTTGGCATCTCCCTTTCGAAGTGAGCCCATAAAAATGCCTTGACTCTGGAATGCATTCCAGGGTTGATACTTCTCATGGTGCAAAGCGGCAGTTCCAAAGCTCTCCGTATCGGCGCCCTAGCTCAACTGGCCGGAGTGAGTCCAGACACGATTCGACACTATGAAAGGATCGGTGTTCTTCCACGGGCGTCGCGAACGCAGTCTGGTTACCGACTCTACCCCGCGAACGCGCTGGAGAGAGTGCTTGTTGTGCAAAGGGCGCTTCGGATCGGCTTCACGCTGGCAGAGCTGGCCGAGGTCCTGAAAGCTCGCGATGCAGGAGGCGCTCCCTGCCACCGCGTTTACCAACTTGCGCAAGAAAAGCTCAAGGGTATCGAAGCGGACCTTGAAGCGCTGAAGCGCACGAAACGATATGTGAAAAAGGTATTGGCCGATTGGGAAAAGCGAATCCAGCGAACAGGAGTAGGGCAGAAATCGCATTTGCTGCACTCGCTCAGTGACGCGGGAATGAACGCTGGCGCGCCAGCGAATCAGTTTCGGAGGAAAAAGAGACCATGAAAACACTCCTCGCATTTCTTCTATTCAGCGGGCTGCGATTGGCAGCACAGGATATGCAGTCTTGCCCGATGCACAAAGAGCATATGAAAGACGCATCGCAGCATCAGGCCGACGTCGAAAAGCACGGTGATGAAGCGATGGGATTTCCTCACGACAAGACAACTCATCATTTTCGTCTGTACTCAGACGGTGGTGCTATCGAAGTGACCGTTAACGACAGCAAGGACCCCATGAATTTGGAGGCAATTCGGTCCCACCTGACGCACATTGTGATGATGTTCTCAAACGGGGAATTCTCCATTCCCATGTTCGTCCATGACCAGGTGCCGCCCGGCGTGCCCGTGATGAAAGAGAAACACGCCGAAATTTCTTACAGCTTTGAAGAGTTGCCGGCGGGTGGCAGGGTGCGGATTAAGACGACAAATCCCGATGCGCTGAAAGCAATTCATGACTTCCTTCGCTTTCAGATTGAGGACCACCATACTGGGGACACCACCGACATCCCGGCTGACCGCTAGTTGCCCCAAGATTTCAAGGTTCGAGAGAACGAAAGACGCTTCTATCGTAGGTGAACTGCACTCGTTATCAGACCAATGGTGGCCCCGGCCAGGACAAGCCACGCGGAATTCACGCGAAACCGAAGCAGAGCGATCAACGAGGCCACGGCCAAAACAACAGCAAGAGTGTCAACCAAGGATGCTCGCCCAAGCTCCCAAGTGACAGCAGCCATCAACGCTAGCGATGCAACGTCACACCATCAAGGAAAGCGCCCGCAGGCTTGGACTTTCGAATACGCGGCACAAGCGGACCGCTTACCGCTGCGAGTAGAAACGCGGGAAGGAAGATGCCCACCGTGGAAATGACGGCACCCCGAATTCCTCCAAGAATGAAGCCAATAAACGTAGCTGTTGTGAAAACAGGCCCTGGCGTTAGTTGCCCCACTGCAACGGCATCGACAAGCTGCGCGTCCGTCAACCAGCCTCGATGGGTGACCAGATCCGCTCGAAGAAAGGCCAAGAGCACATAGCCGCTGCCAAATAGTGTTGCTCCGAGCTTCAAGAAAACCAGAAATAACGAAACTAGACTGAACGATGCTGTGGTCGCCAAGATCCCGCCTCCAATCGTCAGAAAAGGAAGCACCGAGAGGGATATACGCGAGGTCCTTAGAGCAGGCACGCACGCTACTCCGCCGGCCAGCAGAAGCAATAGCAGCGGATGCAAACCGAGAACAGATAGCACCAGTGCAAGCACCGCTACGAGTCCAAGAAATGTTGTCTTTACAGCGGTTCGTCCAAGGCTCCAAAGGGCCTGAAGAACGACAGCGATGACGACCGGCTTGATTCCATAGAGGACGCCTGCTAACGCCGGGAGCTTGCCAAAATGGACGTAGAGCCATCCGATACCGGCGACCATAAGTGCTGCCGGAAGAATGAAGCAGCTACCCGCGATCAGCAGACCTCTCCAACCGGCGCACAGGTACCCAATGTGAATCGCCACTTCGCTTGAACTGGGTCCAGGTATCAGATTGCTTGCGCCAATCAAGTCGAGGAATTTTTCACGAGAGAGCCACTGTCGCCTGCGGACGAGCTCGTCTTCCATGATAGCGATGTGCGCTGCCGCTCCCCCGAAGGCTGTCGTGCCCAGCCTCAGGAAAAACAAAGCAAGCTCATCAAGAGGGATTTGTCTTTGTTCGGAAACGGATTCTGAGGATTCAAGGGCTGGCTGTTCAGGCATGAGTTGCGCCCCGTCTTTCTGCCAACCATGCGTCGAGAGATAACGCGCCGGCACCAACCAGCAGCAGAAAGACGAGACCGAGCAACATGCTCACATCAGTGCGGGCCTCATGCAGCGTTCCCCAAAATCCGTTCTTCGCGAACGTGACGATCTTGGTCGAATATATGGCAACCGCAATATCAATGAGAAGCGGTACCGTCGCCAACCGCGTAAAAAGACCAACCAACACCAGAGAGCCACAAACAATCTCAACCACTCCGACAAACGGGGCCATGACCTGCGGCGAAGGAATGCCGATTTTCACGAAGCGTCCGACTCCGAGGGAGTCAGGGAACAAAAACTTCTGTATGCCTTCGGAAAGGAAGACCCAACCCACCAGAATACGGATGAGCAAGATCGCTTTCGCCGCGCGATCCGCCCAGGTTGCATTTCTGCTCACTGTCATTGCTCTTTCCTTGCGAAACCCGAGAAGTTAGAAATGAAGTTAACCGGGTTCAAACGTAGTCGAACAGGGTCATAAAGCCAAAGTCCATGTGTAGCTGCTGATGGCAGTGGAATAACGTGAGTCCGGGATTGTCCGCCGTAAAATCCACTTCGACCTCTTGATATCCGCCCACCATCACGACATCCTTTATCACGCCAGCGGTGGGCTTGCCAGCGAGTTTGGTGAGTTCGAAACTGTGACGGTGAAGGTGGATGGGATGAATATCGTCGCTGGCATTGCGCATACGAAGACGGTAGCGCCTGCCTTGCCTCAAGTGAAATGAGGCAGGGACGACTCTCTGGGTCATCGGGTAGGCGACGCCGTTAATCGTCCATCGGTTGAAACCCTCGTCGGCGGCATTGTCCTTTACAAACCTCATGTCGAAAGTCTCGTCGGGTGAGAGTGCAGTTGCACCGGTTTTTGCGAAACGCGAATAATCCCAATGAAAGGGCTTCGGCGGCGTCCACACAGGTTTTGTCTTGTGCTCGGCATACTCAACGACAATCCCCATGCCGTGACCGCGATCGTCATCCGCAAGATCACCCATGATCCACACGCCCGGATGTTTCATCTCGACAATCGCCGAAATACGTTCCGCCGTTCCCAGCCAGAGCACCGGGACCTCGCCAGGCGTCGGAACCTCGTTGCCGTCTAGAGCAACAACTTTGAAAGAGTGCCCCGGCAACGCCAAGCTACGAATCTCGGTCGCGCTGCCATTCAGAACATGAAAGAGCACGCGTTCGCCCTGTTTCACCCGCACCGGCTCGCCATGCCCCAACATACGTCCGTTGATGGTGAAATACCGATAGCCAACTTCGTAGCCGTGCGGCATCCCCTTCGCGAGTGAGGCCTTCATCGCGGACTCGCCAGATGTTTCCAGCTCTTTCATTCGTGTCGCAGGTGTCAGAAAATCCTGGGCCATGTCACCGCCTTGACTGAAAGACGGCTCGAATTCTTTGAGGACCAGAAATACTTCTCGATCATAGCTGCCCGGCTCGTGTTTGGGTTCAATGTAAACCGGCCCCACTTGGCCGCTGTACTGTCCCGCGTGGAGATCGGCCCCGGCCCGATTATGTGTGTGGTAGAAACGGAAACCTGAGGGTTGCGGGGTGAACACAATCCGGTGCATTCCGCGCGCCGGGATGAAAGGCGTCCCTTCTTCCGCAGCACCATCTATGTCAGCGGAAACCACTTGGCCATGCCAGTGCAGTTGCTCGGGAGTGTCGGTGTCATTGTGAACATCGACCGTGGCTGGCTGACCTTCTTTGAAACGCAATAAGGGCCCTGGAAACTGACCGTTGTACGCAATTGTCGAGACGATGCGTTTGGGAGCGATCTCAACCGGACTTGAAGCGATGCGCAGGATGTAGTCCGCTGGACTTTCCGACTGGTGTCCGGGAGATGGAGTCGCAAGCATCGTCTGGCCGCTCAAAGTAGTTGGACTGAAAAGCGTGGCCCCTGCGGCGGCAACTGTCGCCTTGAGAAAATTACGGCGGGATCTTACGTCTTTGCTCACAAACCCCTCTCTCGCGGGAGATTCCCCATTCGCCAAATCAGCAACAACCGCAAGCTTTGCCGCGCATGGCTTCCCGTCCTTCCCATAAGATGAGCGGAACAATCACAAGAGCAGCCAAAGGGTCGGCCCACCGAATGTGCCAAATCGCATTGATTCCAAGGCCAACAAGAGCAATTACGGAGAGGTAAGCGCACAGAGCGGATTCAGCGGCATCTGCTCGGAGTGCGGGACTGCCCGTAATGCCAGACAGCCTCCGCTTTTCCTTGGCTAACCAGGGCATGATTACAGCAGCGCCGATCAAGATGGCTATCCCCCAGTATGTAGTTTTCGCTTCACGGTGCCCCAGGAGTGTCATTGCGGAAACGAAAGCCACATAGGCCGCAAGTATGAACAATAATGCCGCAGCGATTCGCGCCACCTGTTTTTCTGATCGCTCCTGGGCAGAAGAGCGAAACCGCCACAATACTGCCGCCGCAGAAAGAAGTTCGATCGCGCTATCTCCACCAAAAGCGAGGAGTGCAGGGCTGCGTGCCATCCACGCAGCAGACAGCGATACGGATGCTTCCACGGTCATCCAAAGGATTGTGAATGTTTGAATCCGTTGGATCAGTTGGGTGGTATCTTGCGTCGGGACGTGGAGAACAGAGTTCATTAAACCGCATTATGACACGCTCGCCGCAGTGATACGCGAGTGAAGCAGCAGCCCTTAGCATGTGCCGTGTTCCACCCAAATAGTTTTCACCGCCGCGTCGTTTCCGATCGGCTTATGATTAACGAGAGCTGTCAACGGAGAGACGATGGATGCACAGCGCCATTGGGAGAATATCTATGGCAAGAAGGCCGCGGACGCGGTCAGCTGGTACCGTCCGCACCTTGAAACCTCCCTTGAACTCATAGAACGTGCAGCGCCCGAATTCTTTGCCTCCATAATCGACATCGGCGGTGGCGAATCCACTCTCGTCGACGATCTCCTCGCTCGCGGATATAACAACATCAGTGTCCTCGATATTTCGCAGACTGCGGTCGATGTCAACAAGAGGCGGCTAGGGCCAGCATCGGAACATGTCCGTTGGCTCGTCGCTGACATTACGAAAGCGAAACTGGAGTCTTCCGCCTACGATGTGTGGCACGACCGCGCAGTGTTCCACTTTCTAACTGGGTCAGAAGAGCGCCTCGCGTATGTTCGCCAAGTAGCGAAAGCGGTCAAGCCCGGAGGGCATGTCATCGTTAGCACCTTCGGGCCCGAAGGCCCCACGAAATGCAGCGGTCTGGAGGTTGTTCGCTATGATGCAGAGTCCTTGCACCGCGAGTTTGGTGTGCGGTTCCGTCTGTTGGGACACTCTGAGGAACTGCATCGCACACCGTTCGATACCATCCAGCAGTTTCTTTATTGTTTCTGTCGGGTCGAATGAAAGAAATCCTCGAATCAACCTACGAGGATTGCTTTGAGAAATTCCTCTGCGCCTGGGCAGCCGGGCGTGTCGGTTTGCGCTAGCGGACTCAAGGCTCTGCCCGATTGATCATAAAGCTCGACATTCCGTCGAGGAATTCCCGAAGGACTTGCTCGGCCTCTGCCGGCAGCGAAGCTTCCCCAAAAGCAGTATTCATCAAGCGCATCCATCGATCGCGGGCAGCCTGATTTATATGGAACGGAGAATGCCGCCCGCGGAGCCGTGGATGGCCTCTTTGTTCGATGTAAGTCTGCGGCCCTCCGAACCGGCCGATCAGGAAATCTCGGAGGCGCTGCTCGGCACCTGGAAGATCCGTCGCCGGGTACATGGGCCCCAGAAGGTCGTCTTCCGGGACTTGTCGATAGAAGGCGGCGACCAAGCGTGTGAAACCTTCCGTGCCAATCACCGAATAAACTTCGAGTTCCTGCATTTTCTTAGCTCTCCTATAGAAATGTTCCCCTATTAATTCTTCACGAAGGTGTCGAGCATGCGCGACGCATCTTCGATCTCGGAGTAGGACCTCTTCAAATTGCGGAAGATCCGTTAGGCGACCCGGAGGGCCGTCCATGTCTTTCTATCCTAGAGGGCGAATTCGCACCTTAGGACTGGCAACTGCCGGATATCATGCAGTGATTCTGATGGAAATGCCATAGCTTGTCCCTCGATTCGTTCCCTTAGGTCATTTCGCATCTCTTTTTGTGAGGACCACCCTTGGGAAGCGATATTGGGTTTTGCGCGTCAGGAGTCGGAAGACCAAGGTCACTTAGCACTGTGATTGGGATCACTTGCCTCCGAGACACTGTCGGCCTAGACTCACATTATGCGACGTTTCGGCACTATGGCCGTCGTCTTCCTGGTGATCTGCTGGACTGCTGCGCCGCTGTTGGCGTGCATGATCCCAGACAGCGCGATGACAGCTCCAGAGATGGAATGCTGCAAGCATATGGCCCAGATGTGCGGATCGCCGAACATGCCGCAGTCGCACTCTTGTTGTAAAACGGATGTTCGACCGGGCACAACAATGGTTGTGACACACAACCAGCAAGCTCGTCCAATATTGCAAGTAGTTGTGGCTCTTCCTGTTCCGATGTCGCCGCCGTGCTCGAACCGGTTTCACAACAACAATTCAGACCATCCGCCAAACGAATACTTACCTAAAACCACTGTCCTGAGGGTCTAGGCAGTTCTCCGTCTTATTGTCTGTTTTTTGGCCAAAGCCCGAAGTGTATTTCTACTGACGGAGAGAATTATGAGAGTTCCATACGCACTGGTCGTAGTGTGCGCGTGCATGTTGAGCGCTGCAGCCCAGGACCCGTTTCCCGCTGCAAATGCGTTGTTGCCGCAACACGAGCATTCAGCCCCATCGGGACCCGCCTTCACGCTTGACGACATTGAGCGGATGGCGCTGGTCGGCAATCCGGACATACGGGTCGCGGTTCGGCGGTTAGCTGTCATTGAAGCCCACGTACCCACGGTTGGCGCACTCGATGATCCCTTATTGATGTATCGAGGCTGGGGAGTACCTTTGCACCGCCCTTGGGATTACAACGCAGCCCAAAACATGTTCATGGTGAGCCAGACGTTTCCGGGATTCGGAAAACGTGGGTTACGCGCCGACATTGCTCGAAGCGATGTCGCCGAAGCCAAGGCGGCGCTCGATAACATGCGGCTCGATGTTCGGGTGCGGGTGCGCAAAGCATTCTACGATCTCCTGCGCACTCAAGATGAGCTTCGCATCCACGACGGGCACGTAGCCATCGCCCGGCAGGCAGTGGAGGCGGCCCGGATCAAATACACGGTGGGCAAGGTGCCCCAGCAGGACATCCTGAAGGCACAAGTGGAACTTACCCGCCTGGCCGAGCACATGATTCACTTCGAGCAGGACGCCGAGATTGCCCGCGCTCGCCTGAATACGCTCCTGGGTCACGACCCCGCCGAGCCCATGAATATACGAGGAGACTACGGCATTCCACAGCACTTGCCGGCGACGGAAGCACTGGAGAAGTTGGCGCTTGCCTCGCGGCCCGACCTGGCCCAGGCGCAAGCCGCCCTGGAGAAGAGCCATCAGCAGCAAGCGCTGGCAGACAAAAGTTACACCCCCGATATGACCGTTTCAGCGGGTTACATGCTCATGCCGAGTGGCTCGAATTACCGCAACGACTACATGGTGGAAGGCTCGATCAACCTGCCCTGGTTGAACCGGCGCAAGCATGACGCCGAAATCTCTGAGGCCAAGGCTGTGGTCAGCGAGCAAGATGCCGAGCTTGCCGCTTTGCAGAACTCTGCTTTTGGTCAAATTCAGGAAGCGCTGGCACAGGTGCGGTCTGCGAAAAGGTTTGCGGACCTTTATCAGAGTTTGCTGCAGCCGCAAGCTGAGGCCACTCTGCGCTCGACGGTCATAGCCTACGAAAATGACCACACGGACTTTCTCAATCTGCTCGACAGCCAGATGACGGTTGTGGATATCGACCTCGCTTACTTCCAGGCCATGGCGGACTTCGAAACGCGATTCGCCGACTTGGAATTTGCGGTCGGAGCGCCTATTGACAGGACAGGAGTACCCAATACCCCGGAGGTGACGAAATGAGCGAACGCACTTATAAGCAAGCTTTTGCAATTAGCGCAGTGATTTGCCTCGTGTTGGCAGGCACGCTTGCGTATGTCATCTGGGGTCGCCGTTACTTTGCGACGGGGGGCGAGAACTCCAGCCCTATCATGGCCAAAGGCCCTGATGTTCCGGAGCGGCCGGTGGCCAGCACAGTCCCTTCTTCGGGTTCATCAGCGTCTCTCACTCCAGTGCAACTGTCTCCGCAGCGCATGCAGGCGATTGGCGTGAAGACTGCGCTGGTTGAGATGCGAAACGTCAGCAATGAGCTGCGCGTGCCGGGCAACGTCGAGATGAATGAGAGGCAGCGCGCCTACGTGCAAACACGTTTTCCTGGCTGGATCCAAAAGGTGTTTGCCAATGCCACATATCAGTACGTGCGCAAGGGGCAGCCGATCTTCACGATCTACAGCCCCGATTTGGTCAGTACCGAGCAAGAGTATCTACTCGCCAAGCAAAACCAGCAGGCTCTCGCGGGCGACGCGCATGGAACTGCATCGCACGAGAGCGATTGGCTGCTTCAGGCCGCTGCCGATCGTTTGCGCCAATTTGGCGTACCGCCGAGTGAGATCGCCAGACTGGAGCAAACAGGCGCAGTGCAGCATGATGTGACCATTGATTCCCCTGCATCCGGCTACATCACCGAATTCAACGCGCTTCCCAATCAATACGTGCAACCTGAAACGAAGCTTTACACCATCGCAGATCTTTCCACCGTCTGGGTAAACGCCAACGTTTTTCAGACCGGCATCGGCGCCCTCAAGCCCGGAATGCCCGCCACAGTAACGGTTGATGCCTATCCAGGACGTACGTTCAAAGGACGCATTGATCAAGTTCTGCCTCAGGTCGACGTCACGACGCGCACCGCACCCGTGCGCCTCGTTTTCAACAATCCGGGAATCGCGCTGAAGCCAGGCATGTACGTCAACGTCAGCATTAGGGTTCCACTTGGCCGTCAACTTCTTATTCCTGTTTCTGGCGTCCTGCATTCCGGCACGCAGGAAATTGCCTTTATCGACCGTGGCGACGGTTATTTTGAACCGCGTGAGATTGAGGTCGGACCGCGGCTAGATGACCACGCAGTCGTCCTGAAGGGTTTGAAGGTGGGCGAACGCATTGTCAGCTCGGCCAATTTCCTTGTGGATTCAGAATCGCAGCTGCAGGCAGCGATTGGGTCATTCACGCCTCCGCCGCCGGGTGCAGGAGCGGCGGCTGCGATGAATGGACCGGCCGAGCGCATTGCTGTCGATTTCAGCACTGATCCGTCACCGCCACATAAAGGAGCGAACTCGGTCCGAGTGAAGCTCACCAGTTCGGACGACAAACCCGTCGCCGGAGCGGAAGTGACCGCAGCCTTCTTCATGGCAGCAATGCCGGCAATGGGTATGGCCGCTGTGCGAAACGTAGCCACGCTCCGCGAAAAAGGGGATGGCGTTTACGAAGGCCCGCTGAATCTCGAAACCAGCGGGACCTGGCAAGTCACGGTAGTGGCGAAACGCGGCAGTCAGACGATTGCCAGCAAGCAGCTCAGCGTGAGCGTCACGGGAGGCGTGTAATGATCTCCCGAATTATTGAGTGGTGTGAGCAGAATCGTTTCTTGGTGTTTACCGGGGTCGTGCTGCTAACGATAGCTGGTGTTTGGAGCCTGCGTCACATCCCGCTGGATGCACTTCCCGATATCAGCGATGTGCAGGTGGTCATTCATACCGAATGGCCGGGCGAGCCGCCCAATGTAATCGAGGACCAAGTTACTTACCCAATCGTCACCACGTTGCTGGCAGCACCTCACGTTAAGTCTGTACGTGCGCAGACCATGTTCGGTGACTCGTATGTGTTCGTAGTGTTTGAAGATGGAACGGACCTTTACTGGGCGCGTTCGCGGGTCACGGAATATCTTCAGCAGATAGGCGGACGGTTGCCAGCGGACGTTCATCCCGCCATCGGACCCGATGCCACCGGAGCCGGTTGGGTGTATGAGTATGCCGTCATTGATCGCACTCACACCAAGAGCCTGGCTGACTTACGTGCTCTGCAAGACTGGTATCTCCGCTACCAACTCGAAACCGTGCCCGGCGTGGCCGAAGTTGCAACCATCGGCGGTTACGTTCGGCAATACCAGGTGAAGCTCGATCCGAACAAGCTGCTCTCATATGGCATTCCGGTCTCTACCGTAATCGAGCGCGTGCGCGACAGCACAAACGAGGTTGGTGGAAATGTTCTGGAGATGAACGGCGCAGAGTACATGGTGCGAGGACTTGGCTATCTGCGGTCAGTCGCAGACCTGGAGAACGTTCCCGTCGCGACGAAAAATGGAACGTCCGTGCTGCTACGCGATCTGGGCAGCGTAGATTTCGGGCCGGAGGTACGTCGCGGGGCAGCCGATTGGCAGGGCGAAGGGGAAGCCGTTGGCGGCATCGTGGTCATGCGGTTCGGTATGAACGCGCTTGACGTGATCACTGGGGTAAAAGCCAAACTGCGCGAGATTGCACCCTCACTCCCTCCTGGAGTTGAAATCGTGACCGGCTACGATCGCTCATGGCTGATCAATGAATCCATCAAGACTCTGAAGCAGGATCTAATCCTGGAAGCCATTATCGTCAGCTTCGTATGCATCGCCTTCCTGTTCCATCTGCGTTCGGCGTTGGTGCCTATTATCACGCTGCCGATCGCGGTGCTAGCGGCTTTCATCCCGATGTACTACCTCAACGTAAGTTCTAACGTGATGTCGTTGGGCGGACTGGCTTTGGGGATTGGGGTGTTGATCGATGCCGCCATCGTGATGGTCGAGAACGGCTACAAGCATCTGGCGGAACGTAGCGGCCTCGGTGTCGGCGAACATACCGACAAACTCAGCTCCCAGGAACGCAGATCTATATTGGTGCGATCGGCGAAGCAGGTTGGTCCCGCGTTATTCTATTCGCTGATTATCATCCTCGTGTCGTTCCTGCCCGTTTTCTTGCTGGAGGCACAGGAAGGGCGCATGTTCCGCCCTCTGGCTTGGACCAAGACGTCGGCGTTGGCGTTTTCCTCGATACTTTCGATCACACTGGTCCCCGTGTTGATGCCGTTGTTCATTCGGGGCCGCTTGCGTCCTGAATCGCAAAACCCTGCGGCCCGGATCACTCAAGCGATTTATCTCCCCGTCCTACGCTGGTGTTTGCGGCACTGGAAACTGCTAATCATGATCAATCTGATCTTTCTGGCCGTGACCATTCCGCTGTATTTCAAACTAGGCAGCCAATTCATGCCAGCGTTGTACGAGGGATCAGCCCTGTACATGCCGACGGCACTGCCGGGGATTTCCATTCAGCAGGCGAGCCTGCTGATGCAGGAGCAGGACCGTATTATCCGCTCCTTTCCGGAGGTGGAAAGCGTATTCGGCACCGTGGGCCGTTCCGACAGCGCCACTGACAATGCGCCGCTCGATATGTACGACACCACTATCATGTTGAAGCCCCAGGAGAACTGGCCACCGGGTGTTACGTATGAAAAACTGATCGCGAAAATGGATGCCAACCTCCAATTCCCCGGTCTCACCAACACGTGGACGATGCCGGTGCGAAACCGGCTGGACATGGAACTCACGGGCATCAAAACCCCACTTGGTCTGAAGATCCAAGGGCCGGATCTCGCGCAGATTCAGGATATCGGCGCACGAATGCAACAGATTCTTACCGGCATACCAGCGACCAATTCGGTATTCGCAGAGCGAGTGTCGCAAGGCTTTTACCTGAACGTAGAGGTGAATCGACCGGAAGCTGCTCGGTACGGGTTAACCGTGGGAGACGTTCAGCGGGTCATTACCTCTGCCATCGGCGGCGCAAATATCGCTCAGAATATCGAAGGCCGCCAGCGTTTTCCGATCAATGTCCGCTACGAGCGCGATTTTCGGGACGATCCCGAGGCGTTAGGCCGGGCTCTCGTTGGTACGCCTTCAGGAGCGCAGATTCCCATCAGCGAAATAGCGCGGCTTTCATTTTCGCGGGGACCGGCGATGATTCGCGATGAAGACGGCGCGCTCACCGGCTACGTCTATCTCGATTTGAAAACAAAAGACTACGGCGGGTTCGTGAACCAAGCAGACAAGTTGTTGCGTAGCAAGCTGGATTTGCCAGCAGGGTACACCTATCGTTGGGCGGGCGAGTATGAGTTCGAACTTCACGCCAAAGAGAGACTGAAAATCATCCTGCCGATCGTGTTCTTCGTCATCTTTCTGTTGCTCTACATGGTCTTCAAGTCCGCGGCCGAGGCGGCGGTGCTGATCTTCCCGACCCTCTATGCCATGTCTGGCGGACTCATCCTGCAATGGGTGCTCGGTTACAACTTCAGCGTTGCTGTCTGGGTGGGATACATCGCGCTGTTTGGTATCGCGGTCGAAACCGGCGTGGTGATGGTGGTTTACTTGCACGAGTCGCTTCAACACCGGCTCGCCGCAGGTACGACGTTAACCGACGAGGATGTAGAGCAGGCCACTATCGAAGGCGCGGTCCAGCGGTTGCGTCCCAAGTTAATGACCGTGACCGCCGTAATTCTTAGTCTTGCGCCGATCTTGTGGGAGTCGGGCATCGGATCCGATGTTATGAAACCGATTGCCGCGCCCATCGTAGGCGGGATGATCACATCGACCATTCACGTGTTGATCTTGGTCCCAGTTTTCTTCTTCTTACTGAAGCGCCGTGCGCTGCGGCATGGCACTTTGACAAAACAGCCGGCAACGAGGCAATCGTGAACATTGGCTCTGACGGGGATCACCGCCGCATGTCATCGGGACTACAAGCCTTAAGCAAGACTGATCACTCTCGCCCGGCCAATCGGTTGTACCCTCAACGTCTAACAAATACTGGCGCGCAATTCGGCGGCGTTCGGTTTATGGATTGGAAGTTTAAATGGACGACATGACGCACGAAGGCCACAGACAAGCGGCCGAGCCACATGCCGGCAGCAAGATGTCCGGCGCCCACGGAAACCACGATCGCCATGCCGGACACTCCGTCGCGATGTTTCGCGACAAGTTTTGGTTGAGCTTCGCTCTCACGATTCCCGTGGTCTTCTGGTCGACAGACGTCCAAAATTGGTTGGGGTACACAGCGCCTTCCTTCCCTGGTTCGAAGTTTATTCCCGCAATCCTTGGAACGGTCGTCTTTGTTTATGGCGGGCTAGTCTTCCTTCGTGGGGCATGGGGCGAACTTGCCGACCGCAAGCCCGGCATGATGACCCTCATCAGCCTGGCGATCATAGTCGCCTTCGGAACATCTCTCGCCGCAACCTTTGGCCTCTTTGAGATTGAAGTCTGGTGGGAACTCGCATCGTTGATCGCGATCATGGTCCTAGGCCATTGGCTCGAAATGCGAGCCATTTCCCAGGCTCGTGGTGCGCTTAATGCGCTCGCCGCACTCTTTCCAGACACTGCCGAACGTGTAAACGGAACCGAGACTCAGACGGTTCCAATTTCTGAGTTGAAAGTGAACGACGTTGTCCTTGTCCGGCCCGGAACTCGCGTTCCGGCGGATGGCACGGTCGTCGAGGGCTCCGCCGATGTAGACGAGTCGATGATTACCGGCGAGTCCCGGTCGGTCGCGAAGGGGCAGGGCGGCCAGGTCATCGCGGGAACGGTCGCCGCTGGCGGAAGCCTTCGAGTTCGCATTACGGCAGTTGGGGAGCAGACCGCTCTATCCGGCATCATGCGACTCGTGGCCGCAGCGCAGGCTTCCGGGTCTCGCACGCAAGCTCTCGCCGACCGTGCCGCTGCAATTCTTTTCTATGTTGCCGTCGCCTCGGGGGCGACTACTTTCGCCTACTGGTGGCTTTCCGGGGACAAAGAACATGCTTTGATCAGGACGGCTACCGTTCTCATCATTGCTTGCCCACATGCTCTCGGACTGGCCATTCCGCTGGTGATTGCGATCTCGACCTCGATCGGGGCTCAGAACGGTCTTCTCGTCAAGGACAGACTCGCACTAGAACGCGCCCGCAATTTGGATATGGTGATTTTCGATAAGACCGGAACGCTCACGCGTGGGTCGCCCGCATTGTCGGGAATCGCGACCGCGCCGGGTGGCAACGAGAATGACTTGCTCGCCGATGCCGCTGCTGTCGAGGCGAATTCCGAACACCCGCTCGCGAAAGCAATCGTGAACGAAGCCAAGCGCCGTGGCCTGCCCACGTTGCATGCTGCCAAGTTCGAAGCGCTACCCGGCCGAGGGGCACAAGCACAAGTGAACGGCAAGAGCGTGATTATCGGCGGACCGCGTTTGCTCACCGAAGGCAAGGCAACGGTACCCCCGGAAGTTGGAAAGTTGACGACCCAGTGGGCTTCGGATGGCAAGACGGTTCTCTATGTTCTCGCCGAAGGGAAACTGCTCGGCGCTTTCGCCGTCGAGGATGAGATTCGGCCCGAATCCAATGAGGCCGTTAAGGAACTGCATCGCCTTGGTATCCGAGTCGCGATGATCACCGGAGATTCCAAAACGGTAGCTGATTCGGTCGCGAAACGCATCGGTATCGACCAGGTGGCAGCCGAGGTTCTTCCCGCTGACAAAGCATCGGCAGTGAAGCGCTTTCAGGCCGGCGGCAAGAGGGTCGCAATGGTTGGTGACGGCGTGAACGACGCGCCCGCGCTGGCGACCGCGGATGTCGGAATCGCGATCGGTGCCGGAACTGATGTGGCGATCGAGTCAGCCGGAATCGTGCTCGTGCGCAGCGATCCGCGAGATGTTGTGGGAGCGATCGAACTCTCTCGTGCGACCTACAGAAAGATGATCCAAAATCTCATTTGGGCGACCGCCTACAACCTCGTCGCCATCCCGGTCGCAGCGGGCGTTTTCGTCCACTGGGGACTCGATCTTCCCATGAGCGTTGGCGCAGTTGCGATGAGTCTCTCCACCATCATCGTCGCCGCGAACGCTCAGTTGCTTCGCCGACTAAAGCTGCAGCAAACTGCCGTATAAAAGGGGAGACAGTCGCAAAGGGGTTCGAAGGAGTTCTGCAACGGCGGAAGAAATCGATTTGGAGAAGGCGAACGCCACTGCATTTCGGCAGTGGCGTTCATGGTTGCGGGGGGGATTTGAACCGCCGACCTTTGGGTTATGCGATCTGACTCACCTTTCGATGAGAGTCGGACTGTACCTTCATCCACATGGGATGCTCGCCATCCAGTCTCTACGCCTTCCCCCCCATTCCGGGGGCTTGGTTCGGTATTGCCCTATCGCCCCCGCGACGTAGGTTCCACCGACTTTGACGTGAGATCCTCCGGTTCGCGGCGGACAAGTCCGAAATCTGTAGATTTCGGTACAGCGTCAGACTGCAGTTTGCGCGGCTTGAAGCGGTGTGTTTTCGGCGTGGGCGAGAGCGGGTGCAACCGAGCATTCTAGTACAGCCCTTTGTGGTCAGCAAGGTATACCTGTGCACCAGCGACCAACTTGCCGAAACAGGGGGCGAAAGGCCGCATAAAGTGGGCTCGGAATTTCACCCCTTTTGGACCACCGGGGAGGCAAGGGCTCAGGAACGCTTGAAATGGTGGGACTTGGGTTCCCAACCACATTTACAGCGCCATCGTAGGCTCGTAGGGGCTGCGCTCGCGGCGAAGTCCACTGGGAGTCCCCAGCCTCTCACGAGCGGGTCAATGAGCGACATGGCGATATTTGTGCGCCGGGATAAACCGGCATGAAGCAGAGAATGCAAAATTCTTACGAGAAAGGACTAGCGATCCGCTCGGCCCCGAGTCTTGCGCTGCTACCGCGAGGGACACAGTGAAGCGTAGACAGGGGTATAGGCGGGGTGGGCTATCGAGTTGCGAAAACATACAACCCGGACGCCGACGCAGTAAATATGTGCGGAAGGCAACATGAACAGGGGCGATAACGCGAGTTCCTGCTCAGTCCGGCGTAGTCGAAGACCCCAGGCACGCCTAGAAACTTCATGCACGAGAACCGGGAGACCTCGGAGACACCTGAGGCCCAGTTCGGCAGCAGGTCGGCGGGCGAAAGGCTTAGGCCACACGGCCCGCGTGTACGTCACCGAGGAGTCACACTGCGGCATAGTACCGATGAACCATTCGAACAAAGACGGAACGCTCGTCGGCGGAGAGTGCGGAGGGAAGGCTGCGGATCAAGGAGAACACTCTTCCATTTGACACGTACCCGACTCAGCGCGGGACTGCGCGTGTCCCACGGGTGGGGGAGTGGGCGGAGGAGCGTTATGCTCGGCCGCTATTCATCCGCGATAAGAACCGGATGCGCTAATGAGCGCCCGTCCGGGTCTGTGCGGGGGGCACCGGGCAACTGGTGTCCCTACCGCGATCGCCAGCTACACGGGAAAGCTCTCAAAGGCAATCCCCAAACCAGCATATGGGCGGTGCACTCAAGGCGCAACGAGCGTGTTACTCTCATCGGAGCCGAATCCGACTATCCCTTGGTGGTTTCATGAACCTTCG
>Ga0182018_10002446_pt1 | contig 18567 bp, 19 predicted proteins | sample 812P2MmetaG_FD_120490 | JGI IMG/M metagenome (GOLD analysis project Ga0182018, IMG submission 120490) | Permafrost microbial communities from Stordalen Mire, Sweden - 812P2M metaG | ecosystem: Environmental > Terrestrial > Soil > Wetlands > Permafrost | place: Sweden: Stordalen | collected... | reverse complement strand
AGATGGCCTGGCGCCCAGCAACCTTCATCCTTGAAGTATAACGCGCGCGAGGCCCGCTCGGATGACGCCTCGAACCCCGGCGCCCATGGCCGAGAGCATTCGCCTCGTCGTCTCTGAGGGCATCGCCCGCGTCACCCTGGCACGGCCGGAGGCCCGCAACGCCTTCAATGCCGAGACAATCGAGCACCTGCACGACGTTTTTGCGCGGATCACCGCGGCCGACGACGTCCGCGCGGTCGTGCTGGCCGGCGAGGGCAAAGTCTTCTGTGGAGGCGCCGATATCGGCTGGATGCGCGAGTCGCTCGAGCTGAGCTTCGACGCCAACGTCGCCGACGCCGAACGCATGAGCGACATGTTTCGCGCGATCGATAACTGTCCCAAGCCGGTGATCGGCCAAATCCACGGCGCCGCGCTCGGAGGAGGCGCCGGTCTCGCAGCCGTCTGCGACGTCGCCATCGCGGCCGACGACACAGTTTTGGGGTTCACCGAGGTCAAGCTAGGCATCATTCCGGCCGTGATCTCTCCGTTCGTTCTCGCGAAGATCGGCACATCGCACGCGCGAGCGCTCTTTCTGACGGGAGAACGCTTCGACGCGCGACGAGCCAAACACGTCGGGCTCGTGCACGAGGTCGTGCCCCCGGTCGAGCTCGGCGCCGCGGTCGAGCATTGCCTGGAGGAACTCTTCACGGCGGGCCCCGCAGCCGTACGCGCCGCGAAACTATTGATCCGCCGCGTGATCGACAACGATTACGACGACTCCCGTGCGATCACCGCGCGCGCGATCGCGCAGCAGCGCATCGGCACCGAAGGGCAAGAAGGGCTACGAGCCTTCCTCGAACGCCGGCAGGCTTCGTTTGTAAAAGATCTAGAACGCGAGGACCCGTCAGTCTGAACACTCCCGGGAATCCTCCCAGTGCCATCCTGAGCGCTCCCAGTGTCATACTAAGCGCTCCCAGTGTCATCCTGAGCGCAGTCGGAGGATGACTAGTATCAAACGCTTATTGATCGCCAATCGCGGCGAAATCGCGGTGCGCGTCGCACGCGCGGCGCGCGGAATGACGATCGTGCCGCTCGGCATCTACTCGGAAGCCGACGCAAACGCTTATCACCTGAGGTTCGTCGACGAAGCGCGATGCGTCGGTCCGGCGGCGGCGGCGCAATCGTACCTCAACGCAGAGGCAATCATCGCGGCAACGCTCGCTATGAAGGCGGACGCTGTGCACCCGGGATATGGATTTCTCTCCGAGCGCGCGCCGTTTGCAGCCGCCGTGCGCGATGCGGGACTGATCTTCGTCGGACCGTCGCCCGAAGCGATGGCGGCCATGGGCAGCAAGATCGAAGCGAAGCGCCGCGTACGAGCTTCCGACGTGCCCACCGTTCCCGGCTATGACGGCGACGACCAATCGCTCGCGACATTGCGGCAGGAGGCGCAGCGAGTCGGGTTTCCGCTGCTGATCAAGGCGAGCGCGGGCGGCGGCGGCCGCGGCATGCGAGTCGTCGATTCGATCGCACGCTTTGACGAAGCACTCGAAGCGGCGAAGCGCGAAGCGCTCGCGGCCTTTGGCGACGATGCCATTTTGCTAGAGCGCTACCTTCGCGACCCGCGTCACATCGAGTTTCAAATCCTGGCCGACGCGCACGGCACGACGCTGCATTTTGGCGAACGCGAGTGCTCGATTCAACGGCGCCATCAGAAGATTATCGAAGAGGCGCCGTCGGTAGCGCTTACGCCGAACCTGCGCGCGGAGATGGGCGCCGCGGCGGTACGCGCGGCCGAATCGGTCGGCTACGTGAATGCCGGCACTGCTGAGTTCATGCTCGATTCCGACGGTGCGTTTTACTTTCTCGAAATGAACGCGCGTCTGCAGGTCGAGCATCCGGTGACCGAACTGGTTTACGGCATCGACCTTGTGCAGTGGCAGCTTCGCATTGCTTCCGGCGAACCGCTCACGATCGCGCAGGAGGAGATCCGACCGCGCGGCTGGGCGATCGAAGCCCGTCTCTACGCTGAAGATCCCGCGAACGACTTGCTCCCGTCGACCGGTACGCTCACGTATTGGTCACCGCCGGAGGGGCCCGGCATTCGCGTCGACGCCGGCGTTACAACGGGTAGCGAAGTGAGCCACTACTACGATCCGATGCTCGCCAAGCTGATAGTCTCCGGCAGCGATCGCAGCGCTGCGATCGCGCGGCTCGAAGGAGCATTGCTCGATTTCGGGGTTGACGGCGTGCGCACGAACCTGCCGCTCTTGCTTTGGATCGCGCGCGACGACGCGTTCCGCGCCGGCGAAACGACGACGAGCTTTCTCGATCAACGTTTCGACGCATCGTTCTTTTCCGCGGTGGCGGTGCCACGCGAGGCGGTCTTGCTCTGTGCCGCGGCCCTGCTCGTCGACGGTCGCGCGCCCTGGCGCATCGGCGAGATCGGCGTGCCGCTACGCTTGCAACACGGCGGGAGCGTCGTGGAAATCGTCGCAGACGCACTTGGCGCTCCGAGGGCATGGCGCTTATCGGGTACGTATTCCGGCGAACTTCACGCTCGACGCCGAGGCGAGCGCCTGCAGGCCGGGTTCGACGGCACGGCGATCTCCGGCGCGGTAACGTACGCCGGTGACGCGTTTGACGTCCATCTCGACGGTCGCACATGGCATTTTTCCTTTGCGTCGCCGCCATCTGCGGAGCCAGCCGGACATAGCCACGCCGGCGTCGCCGGCGCACGCGTCGCTGCGCCCATGCCGGGAAAGATCGTCAAAGTCGCAGTTCGCGAAGGCGACGACGTCGAGGAGCATGCGCTTCTCATCGTGCTCGAGGCGATGAAGATGGAGCACCGCATCGAAGCCACGGCCGCGGCGACCGTCAAATCCGTGTTCGTAAAAGAAGGGCAGATCGTGAGCAGCGGCACGCCATTGGTGGAACTCGCATGACCTCAGTTTCTCGAAAGATGACGAACACAAAAGCATGACGTTACCCAAACACGTTACGATCTTTGAGATGGGGCCCCGCGATGGGCTGCAGAACGAGAACGCGCTGATTCCGACTGACGACAAGGTGCGATTCATCGATCTGCTCTCCGAGACGGGCTTGAAGTGGATCGAAGCGACCTCGTTCGTCAGCCCGAAAGCGATTCCGCAACTCGCCGACGCTACCGAGGTTTTCGCGCGCATTCGTAAGGCGCCGCGCGTGCGCTATCCGGTTCTCGTTCCGAACTTGAAGGGCTACGAGCGCGCCCGGGCGGCCGGCGCCAACGCGATCGCGGTCTTCACGGCGGCCTCGGAGCGCTTCACGAAGCGCAACATCAACATGACGATTGACGAATCGCTCGCAACCTTTGGCGACGTCGTGAGCACCGCCAAGCGCGACGGCTGCTGGGTGCGCGGCTACGTCTCGACCGCGTTTGGCTCGCCCTTCGGCGATGTGGTCTCGCCTCAGATGGTGCTGGACGTCAGCCTGAAGCTGATGGAGATGGGCTGCGACGAGCTGTCGATCGGCGACACGATCGGCGTGGGTGTACCGAGCCGGGTCGACGAGCTGGTGCCATTACTTGCAGCGCGGATTCCACTCGATCTCATCGCGATGCACTTTCACGACACACGAGGCACCGCGCTCGCCAATGTGTACGCAGCGCTGCTCAACGGAATTTCGAAATTCGATTCGTCGTCCGGCGGCCTCGGCGGCTGCCCCTATGCGCCCGGCGCCACCGGCAATGTCGGCACGGAGGACGTACTCTACATGCTCGAACAAATGGGAATTGAGACGGGCATCGACATCGCGAAGGTGCGCGCAGCATCGCGCTTCATCGCCGGCATCGTCGACCACGTGCTCACGAGCAAAGCCTATCAGGCAATGGAAGCCGCCGACACTCGCGCCACGAGCTAGAGCATGGGCCGCTTAAAAGCTTTCCTACCCGTTGCCCTTGCTGTGCTGACGGTTGCGGGATGCGGCCAGAACCTCGGCCTTGCACGGCAAGCTTTTGGGGGTGAATTTAACGGGCTGTCAGCGCTAGCTCCGCGGCGAGGCGAATTTCCGCCGACGCCATCTGGCATTCATCTCAACCTTGTTTTCAACTATCGCGTGAGAAACGTGCGCCACGAGATCGGCGTGATCGACGTCGGGTGGGGAGCGGGCTCGCCATATCCTAAGCAGCTTGCCAATCAGTTCTACACGCCCTTCGAGCGTGATGGCCCCTACGCCGGTCCGGCACATTCGCTGGCGTGGTGGAAGGGCCACCATCCGAGTTGGATCGAGTATCGATGCGATCGCAAACATGTCGCCTTCGAATATGGCGAGCGCGAAGTTCCGTTCGATATTGCAAATCCCGAGGTCTTGGCATACCAGCGGACCGGTGCCGTCGATCCGGCGCTCGCTGCGGGTTATCAGGGAATTGACTTCGACAATCTCGAGCTGTCGAACTATTCGCGCCGCTGCGGTCATTACATGGGCTCGGGCACTTGGGTGGCGCAATACACTGGGAAACCGGTCGACCCCAACTACTTGCGCGACGTGTTGGCGTGGGGGCGCGGCACGTTCGCCTACGTGCACGGGTTTTCGCCCAGGGCGGCGATGGCGATCAACTTCTCGTACGATTCGAACTTCAGCGCCGAGCGCAACTACGACCTTGTGACGCGAACCGACGAGCTGCTCGACGAAGGTGGCTTCACGAACTACGGCAGCAACGGACACAACGTCACGACGCCGCAAGAGTGGCGCCAAATCGTCGGGCTAATTCACGCCGTCCAGGCGAACGACGGCTGCTATATGGAGAACGGCGAGGAGCCTTCGCTTTCCAAAGACATCACGCAGGCGGAGCGTCTCTGGGTAGTCGCGAATTACCTCCTGATTCGCGACGATTGCACGTACGTTTGGATGAGTGGCTTCACCCGTTCCGGCGCACAAGACTACGGGCGCATCTTGCTCTACCCGGAGTATAAGCTGCCCATCGGCGAGGCGACCGCTTCAGCAAAGGCGGTCCAAAATTCGTGGGAGCGCACCTATTCCAACGGCCTTGCGCTCGTGAATCCGTCGAATCGCCGAGTCGTCATTCCGCTGGATGGCAACTATGTCGACGAGAATGGGCGTAAGTACTCGCGCTCGATTACGCTGGACGCGGAGACTGGAGAGATCCTTCTATCGAAATGATAGGCTCCGTCATCCTTCGACTGCGCTCAGGATGACAAGCGGCGACGAGCGACTGGAATGACGAAGCGCGTTGCGGTGTGTGAGTCGGTGTAGGCGCTGATTTTATTGTCGACGAGACCCGTCGCGATCCCGGCGGAACGCACTTGCGCATCGGTCGGCGAGGCGCCGCGGCCCTTGGGATGAAAGACCCACAGCGAACCGTCCGCCTTCAGGTGCGCTACGGCACGCTTGATGCGCGCTAGATCGCGTGCGGCGTTGACGCGGACGAAAATGAGATCGTAGCTCGTGCGCAATATCTGCGACGCCGACTTTGCGAGCGCCGCATTTAGCCGCGTAATAAAAATGTCGTCGTGCTCTCCTACCAGCGCGACGTGCGCCTCGGCGAACACGCCGAGTTTTTCCAAGAGCGAGCGTCCCGAGTAGTCGCGTTCCTCGCGCGTTTTCATATGAAGCCGAGGTTCTTTGACTTCGGCGGAATCTCCGTGTACGCCATTGGCCGGTCCCACCAATCGTGCCGGCGGATCTCTTTTAGGTGCTCGCTCGGCGGCGGCGGCGAACGCAACCCGAGCGCGCGCCCATACGCGGCAAGATAACGCTCGATCATTCGCTCGATGCTGAACTCCCGCTCGACGCGCGTCCTGCACGCGCGACGGTCGAGCGCCGCGAGGTGCGGCACGCGTTCGACCGCGTCGTCAACCGTATCGCATAAGAAGCCGGTCACACCGTCCACGACGATCTCGGGAAGCGAACCCATGCGCGCACCCAGCACCGGGGTGCCGCAGGCCATCGCTTCGATCAGCGTCATGCCGAAACGCTCCGGCCGCGTGGTCATGTGGACGAGCCCCAGCGCCTCCGAGAGCAGCTGATTGCGTGCCTCGCGCTCGACGGCGCCGAGGAACTGCACGCGATCGCCGTCGATGTGGGGTGCGACCTGTTCGCGAAAGTAGGCCTCGTCGTGCGGGATCGCCGCCATCTTCAAACGTACCCCAGCGCGCCGGGCGATCTCGATCGCGAGATGCGTCCCTTTTTCGGGATGAAATCGCCCGAGAAAGCAGAGATAATCTCCTGGTTTATTGCTGAACGTAAACTGCGCCGGATCGATGCCGTTGTAGGTGGTTGCGAGATACTCGAGGCCCGGATCGCGATCGGCATTGGAGATCGAGCAGTAGAAGCTGCGCCGCGCACCGGCATAATAGGCCGCCAGAATCTGCGGTGACGAGAAGCCGTGAACCGTCGTGACCAGCGGCGGGGAATCCGTGGCCAGCGCGTACGTCAGGGGCTTCCAGTCCAAGTGATTGTGAATCAGATCGAACTCGGAAGCGCGCGCAAAAAGCTCCGCGATGTGCAGCGCGGTGAAGACCTCACCATTGAGCGCCGAATCCTCGTTCAGGCCAACGGGAACGACCGAGGCGAGCTTCCCGTCGAAGCGTGAGTTGCCCGTCGCAAAGAGCGTGACGTCCAGGCCGCGCCGCCGCATGCCGTCGGCGACGTTGAACGCGATCTGCTCCCACGGGCCGTAGCCGGGCGGCGGCGCCGGCCACGAAATTGCGCCGAGCACGGCGAGTCGGAGGCCCGTCAAATCCACGAACTAGCGGTCGTCGTCGACGATGCGGTTGTCGCGATCCGCGGCGGCAAGGTTGAAGTGCGTTTTGCGGATCAGTCGTTTCATCGAGAGCTCGGAGTACGCAGGTACCTGGGACGCGCGCGTATAGTCGAACATATCGCTGAGATCGTCGTCGGTGACGTCGCGCTGTCCCATGTTGCCAAGGCCCCAGTTCACTTCGACGAACTTCGTTATGGCGGTCGACTCGCGCAGTTTATGCGACACGTACGGCGTCGCATTCGGATTGGCCGGATCGTAATTAGAACGAGCCCAAGCCGACATCACGATGATCGGGATGCGAAGGCCCCAGGTTGTGCCGTCCGGTCCGGGCGGCGGCGCGACGTGGTCGTACCAGCCTCCCGAGTCGTCCCAGGTGACGATCATTGCCGTATCCTTGTAATAGTTACACTGCGCCGCGGCATGCATGCTCTGCACGACGGCGAGGTAAATGGAGCCAACCCATCCGGGGCCTGCAGCACTTAACGTCGCAGCATGATCGGAATCCAGTGCGTTGGGCATGACGAACGAAACCTGCGGCAGCCGGCAGTCCGCAATGTCGCTCAAGATTTTGCCCGAAGGCGTAATGACGTTGCGCTGCCAGTCCGGACCGTAGCGAATCTTGCGGAAGGCTTCGTAGACATTGACGGTTTGATTGACGGTATCGTCGTACCGGCCGGTGTAGTATTTCCACGTGACGTGCGCCGCGTCGAGCAGATCGCCGATCGTCGGCTCGTCAAAACACGGAAAGACTCCGGGCGTGATTATCGATTCCCCTTTCCCAAAAATCGGTACGGTCGTGCTCGGCGGGGCATCGCAGCCCCAAATCTCGCTGTTCGGGTTGCCGGCGATTCGGCTCTGCGCCGTCGCCATCGTGTAGTGACTGGGAAGCGTCGGCACCAAACGTGGCGCAAAGTTCTCGTCGGAAAGCGCGTAGTGCGCCGCCAGCAAGTGGTAGATCGTCATCTCGGAGTCCGGCACGTATGCGTATGCGAAGCCGGGCCCGGGTTTGGGAAAGCCGGGTATCGTCGAGATGCGATCGTTCGCGAAACCGTTCATTCTGCCGCGATCCCACTCGCCTAAGAGCGAGAGATGGCTGTGACTCGGATCGGATGGGTACTCCAGCGGCACGGGCTTCAAAGAGACTCGCTCGCCGTCGACCATCGCCGTCTGCGACGTATCGGCGCCGGGATACGGACCGCCGTGCGCCAGAATCGAGGATGCAAAGAGATTGTCGAACGTTCGGTTCTCTTGCACCATCACGATCACGTGGCGGATGGGACTTCCCGCCATGGCCTGCCCGAGCAGCGTCGGATTCGAAGTCGATGCACTCGTGACACCGCTCAAGCCGAGCAGCGCGGCCATGGCGATCGATTTCTTCATCATTGGATCAGGCCGCCTTTGAGAACGAGCTGTGGCTCGCGCAGCGCGCGCACGTCTTGGCCGGCATCGGCGCGCAAGAGCAACAGATCGGCCGGCTCGCCAACGGCGAGGAGGCCATTATGCAAACCGACCAGCTCCGCGGCGACGCTGGTCGCCGCGTGCAAAGCCTGTTGCGGCGTCATGCCGAGCAACGACCACATCAACTCGACTTCTTGCGCGTAGTCCTCGTGGTAGTTGTACGGCGTGCCGGCGTCCGAGCCACCTGCAAAGCGCACGCCGCTTTCGTACGCCTTGCGAAGATTCTGCGCCATCACGTCGCCCAAGGTGCGTGCCTTCTTCTGAACGTACTCCGGCTGCCGGCCGTCTTCGAGATGCGCCAGGATGCAGGTCGGCGCGCTCAGCGTCGGGACGAGGTACACGTTGCGCTGCTTAAAAAGCTCGATCGCTTCGTCGTCGAGCAGCGTTCCGTGCTCGATCGAATCGATGCCGGCGCGCAATGCATTCTTGATGCCCTGCGTGCCGATTGCGTGCGCCGCGACGCGCAGGCCATGACGGTGCGCTTCCTCGATGGCGGAACTCAGTTCGTCGGGCGTAAGCTGCGCGTTGCCGGGTACGGCGCCCTTGGTAAGTACGCCCCCGGTCGCGATCAGCTTGATGCAATCCGCGCCGGCCCACATCTGCTCGCGCACGGCCTTGCGCGCATCCCAAGGCGAATCTACGGCGCGCCCGATCGGCCAGCCGTGTCCACCCGTCATGCAGAGCACGGCGCCGGCAGCGCGCATACGCGGCCCGGGGATGCGCCCCTCTTCGATCGCATCGCGAATATCTTGCGCAATCGCATTGGAGCTGCCGACGTCGCGAATGGTCGTGACCCCGGCCTTGACCGACTTGCGAGCGTTCTCCACGGCGCGCAGCAGGCGCTGATTGCGCGTCGTCGTCGAGATCATGCCCATCATGTCGGGCTCGCCGCTTGCTTCGAGATGCGCGTGAGCGTTGACCAGCCCCGGCGTAACGCACGCTGCCTCGAGATCGCACTCGCCGCTTGCCGCACGAAACTCCTCAATGCATCCGTCGTTTACGATCAGATCGACGTTGCGCTTTGGCGGCTCCAGCGTCCCGTCGTAAAGAATCCCCGCACGAACGATCATGCGCGGTATTCCAAGCCACCTCAAGGCGAGTCCTTTTGTTAAATCTTGAGATTCGTCAGTCCGGCTATGCCGTTGACGATCAGCTGCACGGCGATGGAGGCAACGATGATCCCGACGACCCGGCTGACCGCGTCAATTCCGGTTTCCCCAAACCACGCCGTCAGGCGTTCGGAGGCGCGCATGAATAGATAGGTGATCAGCACCACGATAACGGCGACGGCGATAAAGATGCCACCATTAAGAAACCGATGCGCCGGCGTCGGAAAGACTAGCGCGACGCTCGCCGTCAGCGCGCCCGGACCCGTAATGATCGGGATCGCCAACGGGAAGACCGACGGATCGCTGGCAGGAGCCGCGGCCTTTGCTTCGCCCGCGGTCTGACGATCGGTCTTCTCGGCGAAGACCATGTTGAATCCAACCTTGAGCAACAGCAGCCCGCCGGCGATCTTGAAGGCGCCGATCTCGACTCCGAGCGCCTTGAGCAATGCCTCTCCGATGAAAGCAAACACGATCAGCGTGATCCCGGCGACGATCGACGCTCGGAACGCGATGCGAGCCTGATCTTCTGAAGAGCGCCCTTCCGTCAAGGTGGCGAACGCTGCCGCCGCTTCGATTGGGTTGAGCATGGCGACCAACGTGACAAACACGTAGAAGGCCTCGCCCAACGGTCCGGTCAGCATTGGGACCAGCTCAGTTTTGCGTGCGCGCCTTTGGCGCGAGCAACTGCTGCCGCGTCCACCGGTCCGTCGACGAGCATCGTGAAATGCCCCATCTTTCGGCGCGCGACCGCATGGCGCTTACCATAGACGTGAAGCACGATCGACGGATCGGCAAGCAGCTTCGCGATTCCCGTCAAGCGATCGCCCGTGCCGTCGCCGAGCACGTTGATCATGATCGCGTTGGCAAGCAGCCGCGGAGGCGAAAGCGGCAGATCGCAGATCGCACGCACCTGCTGTTCGAACTGAGAGCACGGCGTTACGTCGATCGTGTAATGGCCGCTGTTGTGCGGACGCGGCGCGATCTCGTTGACGAGCAGCTCGCCGGTCGTGGAAAGGAAGAACTCAACGCAATAGGTGCCGACGATGCGAAGCTCGCGTCCGACGACCGCGGCCATCTCCGTGGCCCGGCTCGCCGTCGCCGCGCTAACGCGGGCCGGCGCGATCGTCATCGCGAGGATGCCCCGATCGTGCGTGTTCTCGGCGACCGGATAGGCAATGAGCTCGTCGCGCGCGTTGCGAGTCGCGATCACGCTCAACTCGCACGCAAGCGGAACCTTTGCCTCGAAGATCAGTTCCGCGCCGCCGGATTGCGCCAGCGCCGCGCGGGCCTGCTCGATCGAAGCTGCCTCCCACTGCCCCTTGCCGTCGTAGCCTCCGCGCACGGTCTTGAGCACAGCGGGAAATCCAATCTGCGCGGCGGCGCGCGCTAAATCGTCGAAGCTTTGCACCCGTGCAAACTCCGTCGTGGCGAGTCCGGCTTCGCGTGCGAACTCTTTCTCGAGCAGCCGGTTCTGCGTGACGTGCAGCACGCTGCTGCCGGGCAGTACGCGGTACGAGAGTGCCTCCAGGTGACGGACCGAGTCGATATCGACGTTCTCGAACTCGTAGGTGATGACGTCGCTGCGGCGCCCCAGCTCCTCGATCGCCGCACGATCGTCGTAGGCTGCGACGATTTGATCGTCGGCAACCTGCCCGCAGGGGGAATGCTCGTGCGGATCGAGCGTTATAACGTCATATCCCATCCGCTTCGCATCGAGCGCGAACATACGGCCGAGCTGGCCGCCACCGATCACGCCGATCGTTTGAATCGATTTCAATCGAGCGTGCTGGAGGCCGCAGCATCGTGCATGCGGACGACGTAGGCGGCAAGCCGCTGCGCGACGGCGACATCGTTGAGAGCCACGATGCGCGCCGCAAACAACGCGGCGTTCACCGCGCCGCCGATGGCCATCGTCGCGACCGGCACGCCGGGCGGCATCTGCACGATCGAGAGCATCGAGTCGAGGCCTCCGGTGCGAGACGACTGAATCGGAACGCCGATCACCGGAACGAGCGTCTTCGCCGCCGTCATGCCCGGCAGATGCGCGGCACCGCCGGCCCCCGCGATAATCGCCACCAACCCGCGCTGCGACGCGGATGCAGCGTATTCGAACATTTCGTCAGGCATGCGATGTGCCGATACCACACGAACCTCGCAGGAAATCTCGAGTTCGTCGAGCGTATCGCGCGCTGCCGACATCGTCTCCCAGTCGGAACGGCTGCCCATGATGATTCCGACAATTGGCTCTTTGCCTGCTTGCGCCATCGCGAGCCCCTTCGACAAGCTCAGGGCAGGCTCCGGGTTATCACCCTGAGCCTGGCGAAGGACGGCTTCGCCATGTCGCGGTTTCTTCTCGGCATCAACTACTGGCCGCGCCGCAGCGCGATGTACATGTGGCAGCAATTCGATTTGGACGAGATTGGCGAAGACATGGCGCGGATCAAGGCGCTCGGCCTCGACATCGTGCGCTTTTTCTTGATGTGGGAGGCATTCCAGCCGGAGCCCAACGCGATGGATGCCGGCGCGTTGCGTCACTTCGATGCGGTCATGGACATCATAGCCGGTACCGGGCTGCAGGCGATGCCTACGCTTTTCTGCGGTCATATGAGCGGAGTGAATTGGTTGCCGTCGTGGACGCTCGAACCCCAAACGAGTCAAGGGCGCTTCCGAACGATCAGCCGCGGCGCCGTCATCGACCGCTCGATCGGCGATTTCTACGCCAACCCCGAGTTGCTCAAAGCACAAGTGCTCTTTGCGCGGCGCGTCGGCGAACGAGTTCGCGAGCATCCCGCCCTCTTCGCCTGGGACCTCGGTAACGAGTTTTCCAATCTACGCGAACCGGTTCGACCCCAAGACGCCGCTGACTGGAGCCTGCGGCTGAGCAACACGCTGTTCGAGGTTTCGGGGGGCCGCGTGACGGGCGGAATGCACGGCGAGGACCTCGAGCGAGATCGCAATATCCGGCCGTCGAGCATCGCGCGTCCGTGGGCCTTTCCGACGATGCATGGTTATTCGGTCTACAGCTCCTTTGCACGCGACCGTCTCGACACGAATGTCGTGCCGTTTCTCTGCCAGCTGCAAGCATCGTTCAGCGGCAGCGCCGTGCTCTTCAGCGAGTTAGGCAATCCGCAATGCCCGCCGGGCAACTCACGCGTCGACGGCTTCGCCTGTTTGGATGAGATCGAGATGGCACTCTACGGCCGAGGTGCGATCGACCGGCTACACGCACGCGGCGCGCTGGGCGCGTTTTGGTGGTGCTGGGCCGACTACGATCTCGCCCTGGCGCACACGCCGCCATTCGATCGTGCGCCGCACGAGCTGCGGTTCGGCATCGTGCGCAGCGACGGCTCTGCTAAACCGGTCGCGCAAATGCTCTCACAGTTCGCCGCCGAGGCTCGCGACGTTGTAGACAAGCCGCCGTCGATCGCCGGTGAGGCCGAGCATTATGCGGGTCTTCCGCTGAGCATCGAGCGCGAATATCGCGAGTATTGCGACACGCATGCCTGACAACGAGCGCGTTCTCATCGTTACCGGCGCCAGCTCGGGTATCGGCGCCGCGCTCGCACGCGCCGGCGCGGACGCCGGTTATCGCGTCGCAATCGTCGCGCGCCGCGTCGAGCGGCTCAAAAAGGTCGCGCGTGAGATTCGCGATGCCGGCGGTACGGTCGTCTCCGTCGCGGGCGACGTTACCGCCGGCGATATGCCCGCGCGAATCGTCGCGACGGCGATGAGCTCCTTCGGACGAATCGACGCCGTCGTCAACAACGCGGGCGGCGGTGCTTTGGGCGCGCTGCTCGATCAACCGGATGCCGCAATCGAGGCGCAATGGCGGCTAAACGTTATCGCTCCGCTGAAACTCTCTCGCGCGGCATTGCCGCATCTCGAGGCCGCTCGCGGACAACTCGTCTTCATCGGCTCGGGAATCGTCCGCGTGCCGCTCCCCAACTACGGCGCCTACGCCCTCGCCAAGGCTGCCGTTCGAGCTGCGGCAACCCAGCTGCGGCGCGAGTTACGCGACCGCGGAGTTGCCGTCACCTACGTCGATCCCGGACTCGTCGCCACCGAGTTTCACGAAGCTATGGGAATCGAACGCCGGGGTAACGTTTCCGCCGCATCGCCCGAGCGCGTCGCGCGCGCGATCTTGCGCGGCATCACACGCCGCTCCGCGGTGGTCAACGCCGTGCCGTGGCAAACCGCCGGCGCCGTACTCGGCGAATGGTTTGGAACGCTCGCCGATCCATTCATTATTTCGCGCCTCGTCCCGCGAAAGGCCGCCGGCGCGGCACCGCCTGTTACCCCGAGTGCCGTCGAAGGGCGACAGTCTCAGGATGAAAGGGCGACGGCATCCTTCGATGAGGCGCTCGAGCCGGTGGCGCGGCGCATGGACCGCGTCAAACTGCCGGCGCAGTTCTTGCGCGACGCGCTCGTACCGGGCGCGACGATCGAGCTTAACGCGCTGGCGATGCAGTGGGCGGGAATGCCGAATAAGAACGAGCGCGCGGCGTTGCGAGAAGCACTCGACGCACTTGCGGCCGGCGGTTACTTGGAACCGCTAACGGACGAGACCTGGAAAGTTACGCGCGGCGCAGATGCTTGAGCCCGACCGCTAGAAAGAAGAGCAGCGTCGCAAGCAAGACGATCGTCGCACCGCTCGAAGCCCGCACGTAATACGAGAGATAGAGTCCGCCTTCGGTACTCGCGGCACCGAAGAGCGCGGCCAGGGCCATCATCGGCGAAAAGCGCGACGTTAGCTGGTAGGCGGCGGCGGCCGGAGTGACCAGCAGCGCCGCGACGAGTACGATGCCAACTGCCTGCAGAGCGACGACGATTGTCAGCGCCAGCATCACGAGCAGCGCATATTCGTAGGTCGGCGAATTGATGCCGCTGGCCTGCGCGACGACCGGATCGAACGTCGTGTAGAGCAGGCCCCGGAACAGCACGGCAACGGTAACGCCGACGATAACGCTCAAACCGAGAATCAACCACAAATCCTGAGGCTGGACGGCCAGGATGTCGCCGAACAGAAAACTCTGGAGGTCGACGGCATAGCTGCGCTGCTGGCTCATCAAGAAAACGCCCAAGGCAAACATGCCCGTAAAGAGCACGCCGATCGTCGTATCGAGCGATATGCGGCCGCGGCGATGGACGAATCCGATCCCGACGGCGGTCAACACGGCAACGATGCCGGCACCGAGGTAGAAGTTTGCCCCGCGCAGATACGCGATGACGATCCCGGCGAACGACGCGTGCGCGATGCCGTCACCGATGAACGATAGCTTTCGCAAAATAACGTACGTGCCCATCGTCGAGCAGATCAGCCCAACTGCCAGCGCCGCAACGAACGCTCGCTGCATAAACGCATAATGAAACGGCTCGGTTAGGAACTCCAACTCAGGCTCGTATTTCGGGATGGGCGGCGTGGGCGGCGTGCGGCTCGTGATCGTGGCGCAAGTGTCCGTGCGTATGGGTATGCTCGCGAATGGCGCTGTAGGCGCCGGACTCGACGACCTCGCGCGGCGTTCCGAGAGCAAGCACCCGGCGGTCGAGGACGAGCAGACGATCGAACCAATCGTCGACCCGGTCGAGATCGTGCGTCGCCATGAGCACCGGAAGCCCGTCGGCGACGAGCTTGCGAACGATTTCGCGCAGCGCTTCTTCCGTCGCCGCATCGACCCCCGTCGTCGGCTCGTCGAGCAGCAGCAGCTTGGGTTCCTGGGCGAGCGCGCGTGCGACGAAAGCGCGTTGCTGTTGACCGCCGGAGAGATTCGAGATCCGCCGTCCGCTAAGATCGGCCATCTTCACAACGCTGAGCGCATGATGAACGACCTCGCGATCGTCGGGACCAAAATGTTGCCAGAAGTGCAGTCGCGCGAAGCGACCCATTGCGACGACGTCCCACACGGTCGCGGGAAAGGACCAGTCGACAGCCTCGACCTGCGGCACGTAGGCGATCGTTCCGGGAGGAAGCTTGCGCGGCGGCCGCCCGAGAACGCTCAACTCACCGCTCGACGGCAGCAAAAGGCCCGCGATCGTCTTGAGCAGCGTCGACTTTCCCGAGCCGTTGGGGCCGACGATGCCGAGCGCTTCTCCGTAATGCACGGCGAACGTCGCCCCGACCAGTGCCGTGAAATCCTCGTAACGCACGACCAGGTCGCGCGCCACGACGGCTTCGCCTTTCACTTTAGCGTGTGCACGATGACGTTTGTGTCGTAGGTCAGCATCGCAATATAGTTTGCCACGCGCGGATCGGTGCCCACGGAATCGTCGTAGAGGTCCTCGACGACCGTAATCCCGGCGCCTTGTGCGATGGCGTACAAAATCTTGGGGCTATACTCGGGTTCGCTAAAGACGCCGTGAACGTGATGCTGCTTGGCCAGATCGATTAGCTGCGCGACCTGCTGCGGATTGGGCTCCTGGCCCGGATTTCGCTCGACGAAGCCAAGCGTCGTGATTCCAAAGCGGTCGTTATAGTACTGCCAGGCGTTATGGAAGACGATCATGTAGCGATGCGACGTCGGAACCGTGGCGATCTGCCGCCAGATATCGCCGATCAGATCGTCGAGCCGCCGGTCGTAGCTTGCCGCGTTGCGGCGATAGGCTCCGCTGTGTGCCGGATCGGCGGCGATAAGTGCATCGCGGATCTTCGCAACGTACTGTTTGGCATATACCGGGTCCATCCACAGATGCGGGTTGAGATTCTTGACCGGCAAGCCTCGCGCACAAACGACGACGCGCAGACCGGGCTTGCCGGCGTCACGCAGAAGACGATCGAGCCACGTTTCGAGGCCGGCGCCGTTTTCAACCAATACATCGGCATCGGCGACGGTCGCAACGTCCTGCGGCGCGGGCGCGAAGGTTTCCGGCGACGCGCCGATCGGCACGATGTTCTTCACGCTCACGTATTCGCCGCCGACGCCCTGCACGAACGAGTTCAGCGTCGAAATCGTCGTCGCCACGCGAACCTTTGCTCCCGCGTTTACGTCTGCCTTGTGCGCGCACGCCGCCAACAGGAGCGCAAGCGCGCTCGCGATTACCGGCAGGCGCCGCATTTTCCGAAAAACTCGATCGCGTGTCCATCGAGCTCAAATCCGTTGTGCGCGCGCAGCGACTCGGCGAACTGCTCCATTGCCGCACAATCGACGTCTTCGACGCGTCCGCACGCGCGGCAGATCGCGTGGTGATGATGATGGCGCGGTTCGCAGAGCATGTACGTCGCCTCACCGTCGGCATCGGGGCGCGCCGAGATGTCGCCCTTTGCCTGCAAGCGATCGAGCGTGCGATAGACGGTAGAAAGCGAGACACGCGCGCCGTCGCGCTCGAGCCCCTGGTGTATTTGTGCGGCCGAGAGAAAGCGGGGCTCGCGCGCGAGGATCGATGCGATCCACTCCCGCGGTCGTGTCACGTAATCGGCACGGAGTCCCATGGGACTACCTCATTTGCGAACCATTCGCAAAATCCCGCGTCAAACTGAACGCTCTAAGGGGTCGGTGTGGACCTCGGCGAGGGACAGGTCGCCACGTCGGCCCTTGCCCGCTGGTGGACACGGTCGCGCCAGTACGCCGATGTATCGGCCCAGGGCGGCAGCGTCAACCCGACAGCCTGCGCGCGGCCCTGCACCTTCGGAATCACGTCGGTAAAGATCGCCGGCGCGGGACCTCCCGAATCGTTGACGACGTTGGCCATCGCGAGCCAGGCATCAGAGAGCATCATCTTCGCGAGCGCCCGGGCGGCGGCCGGACACGACGCGTTCAACCGGATGGCCACATCGGATTCGAGCGTGAGGGCCCACGCAGTCGTCGCGGCAATTTGCGCAAAAAGCGGTGCTCGCGCCGCGTCGCTGGCGCAAATGCTGTCGAGTATTTCCCGCTCTTCCCGGAGCGTCGCGAGCAGGCCGGTAATGGCACCGATCCGCTGCAGCAGATCATCCGAACTGCCGCCGGGCGCATGCCGGTCGAAATCGCGAACGCGCGCATACGCGTCGTCGACGGTCTGGCTGTTGCAGCGGTTCACCGCTACTTGTACGGGAGCCGCCGCTCGAAGGGGTGAGGCTGCGCCGACCAGCGCCGCAAACGCAAGGAGCACGGTGCCGGAAATGCGCGAGCGTTTCCTCATTTGCTTTGACAGGTGCCTACTGCGGCGCGTACAATCCTCCACGTCGCGGTCAGACACCCGTGGGGATGTAGCTCAGCTGGTAGAGCACTTGCTTCGCATGTAAGGGGTCTGGGGTTCGAGTCCCCACATCTCCACCAAACTCAAAGCCCTGATAACATTGAACTTTCGATTCGCTCGACTCAGAAAGTCGGTGGCAATGGTGGCCTCTTTGACCACCATTTGACCACCAAACTCGCCGGATGGCGCGAACAATCGATCCAACTTGTCCGCAGCTATCCTCTGGGAACCAGCCATTACGTGACCGTAGGTATCCAGCGTCATTCGAGTCGTTGAATGCCCCATTCGCTCTGCTACGACGTTCGCGCTCACTCCATCCAGAAGCAGCAGAGTATTCGCGGTATGCCTCAGATCGTGGAAACGTATCTTTGGCACGTCAGCCTTCTCTACGAGAGGATGGAAAATGCGACGAATGAAGTTGCTCTTGCGGACAGGCAAGATGTACGCCTCATTGCACGTCATCGCGGCCTCGACCGCAGTACGCCGCTCATATGTCGGCCAAACCTTGGCGGCATACGCCTGCGAAAGGAACATCACGACGAAGCGCGCGCCGTGAAGAAAAACCTCATCGAATGCCTCGGTGAGATCCCTACCCCATAGATTCGCTTCCTCGAAGCGATCGTAGAAGACGTTGACACCCTCCTCGCGTAGCCGCTCCGCGACCTCGTCGACGTAGTCTCTCGGTCTTCCCCCGCGAATGAAAGCGCGACGTCGTACCGCTGCGCTTGTACCGCGACGGGCGAGCCGATTTCGGCCATCTCGTAAATCGGCCTGTTGGAAATGCGTGACGTTTCCACAAGGACGAAACCGTCCTCGGCAAGGTGCTCGTTGAAGAGCGCGAGCAGCTCCGCGGCCACCCGCTCGTCGTTGCGGACAAGGGGATGGATGCATTCGGCCAGGAACCGGCCGAACTGCTCGTCGGGGCACCGTCCAATGTTGACCTTCCCGTACAGCACCTCGCTGTCGTTATTGTAGTGCTCCCCACGCCTGACACAGAAAGAATGGCTTGCCTACCCGCTTGGAGGGAGTCATGCCGAGGTCCTACCGTCGCTTCAGCCGCGAGTTCAAGATGCAGGTCGTCGAATCGATCTT
>Ga0182018_10002444_pt1 | contig 18572 bp, 15 predicted proteins | sample 812P2MmetaG_FD_120490 | JGI IMG/M metagenome (GOLD analysis project Ga0182018, IMG submission 120490) | Permafrost microbial communities from Stordalen Mire, Sweden - 812P2M metaG | ecosystem: Environmental > Terrestrial > Soil > Wetlands > Permafrost | place: Sweden: Stordalen | collected... | reverse complement strand
TCCAATCCGGACATGCAACCGGTCAACGTCACAATCCTGGACAATCTGATCGATGGCACCGGCTATGGCGGCATCTTTCTGATCGGATCGCGGAACCTGGTGTCGAGAAACCGTCTGCTCGGCTTGAACCGCAATCGCTGTACCGGCGATATGCGCCAGGCGCGCTGCAACTACGCTCCCGATCAGCCGGCCTTGCTGCACAGCGGCATCTACCTGGGGCGCGGCGCGGACCGCCCGGCCCATACAGTGGGCAATCTCATCGAGAACAACGAGATTTCGGGATTCGCCATCGCGCATACGTGCGTGGCCGCTGCGCCCGGCGTTTCGCTGGCGGCGAACAGCATCAATGGAAACTTTTGTCTCGATACTGCGCCGCCTGACAAGCCTGCGCGTTAGATCCGCCCGGTCCGTCCACTGCGGCCCGCCACCCACGCCACCCCACTGCCGCTGCGTACAGCATGCATGCATCCAGCAGAAGATTGAAAAGGTACAAGTGCTTGATGATGTCGAATGCGTCGCCGTACACGGCGCTGAACAACGCCCCGAGGCAGCAGACCGGAAGCAGCGTGAGCAGTTCCAATCGCCGTCGCCGCACGATATCCCGGCAACGCACCCATTGCCAAACGCTCAGCACCGGCCAGCCGGCCAGCCCAAACACGACCCACTTATTCACGGACGGCAAGACGCGTTCGTGAAAACCGCTCCACAGCGCGAACCCGCGGCTCTGCGCACCCGGACTCAGCCCGGCGGATGGCTCGAAATTGCCATACCCGGTCCACCGCAGGAACGTGATTTTGGGAAACAGCCCGTGCAGGCGCCGCCACATCCGCGCCGGACGCAGCAGGTAGAAGCGCAGCACGGTAAAGGTGTTCACGTGTTCCAGCGCTTTCGATGCGGCCATCTGCGGAAAATAGGTCCCGGCGCTCCAGGCGCCGGTGCCGGCATACTTGGCGAGCTGCGGATCGAGTCCCAGCGCCCGCAGGTCCGCCGCGGGGTCCTTCGAATCCGCGAGGATGCCTGAGAACACCATGCCATACGTATTTGCCTGACGCCCGTACCCCGGCATGGCGGTCACGTTGAACGCCGCGCATCCGAACATGGCGCAACCTCCCGCAACCGCGGCCAAACGCCCCGGCTTCGACCCCGTCCACATCCCCAGCCGGAACGTGAATAGGCCCAGAATCAGACCGATTGGCGCATTCTGCGGCTTCGCCAGTATCCACAGAATCGACCACAGCGACCATCGCAGGATACCCGCCAGGCTGCTCTGGCCAGCTCTGGCGATCTCCACCGCTTCCGCCAGCAGCAGCAGGAAGAAGATGCAGGAAGCCGGCTCGGCGTAGAACGAGTTCCAGTATGCGGCATAGCCCACATCCGTCAACGCCACCAGCGCGCCGATCCACAGAAGCGCGCGGGCCCGGTCGCGCCGCATGACCCACAGCAGCCGCGCGAAAGCCGCTATGAAAGCCAGCGCGTGTACGAATCCAGCGACGGTGATATCCAGCGCGCCATCCTTCGAGACCAGCTTGTTCAGCAACAGCGCCCCGCCCACGAATAAGTACTCACTATTGGCCTGTTCCCAGTAAGGCGAGCGATAGTGCGGATCGGGGATATACTTAGGCTCCACGTAGACGTACTCGAGGCTGCCGTGGTGCTGCGGCCCGTAGCCAAACCGGCCGATGGTGCGGACGAAGTCGCCTTGATCGGCGATCCCGACGATTGGCGGAATGAAGAGTTGATAGGAGAGAAACGCACCCGCGGCCAGCAGGGTGGCGCACGCACAACTGCGTGCCGTGTCCCCACTCATGGGAACACCTTCTCCTGACAGACTGTCGTCACACTTACACCCGCCGCGCCACGATCAACGTGATATCGTCGGCGGGCGGCGATCCCGCCGCGAACTCCGTCAAAGCTTGATTGACCGCCGCCAAGATTTCGGGCGCGCTCTTCTGCCGGTTGGCCGTCAGCACCGCGGCGAATCGTTCATCGCCGAACTCTTCTTCTTTGGCGTTGTTGGCTTCCGTGACGCCGTCGCTGTAGATCGCCAGCACGTCACCCGGCTCCAGCTTCGCGCGATATTCGGAGTAGTTCGCAATCGAAAGGATGCCCAGCACCGGGCCGCCGCCCTCCAGGTACTCCAGCGCGCCATTTACGCGCACGATCACCGGCGGATTGTGACCCGCATTGCAGTAAGCCAACTCGCCAGTGGCCGGGTCCAGCACGCAAAAGAAGAAAGTAATGAAGCGATTACTCGGGCAATTCTTGCAGGTGATCTTATTCAGCCGGTTGACACCCGCAGCCAGGTCTTGGGTCTCATCCGCGAGCACCTGTACGCGTGCCTGCAGGCCCATCATCATCAGCGAGGCGGGCATGCCCTTGCCGGAAACGTCGCCCAGCACCATGGCCACGCGCCCATCCGGATAGGTGAAAAAGTCGTAGTAATCGCCGCCCACGGTGCGGCAAGGAGCGTTGTATCCGGCCAAGTCGGCGCCCGCCACCTTCGGCGCCCCGCCGGGCAGAAAACTGCGTTGGATCTCGGCCGCCTGCTCCAACTCGCGGGCCATGCGGCGCTCCGTCTCTTCGACTTCCGCCAGGCGCGCATGCTCGATGCGGATGGCCGCCACGTTGGCCATCACGGTGAGCAGGCTGAGGTCGTCCTTGGTAAAAACGCGAAACATGTTGGGCGAATCGACGTAGATCAGGCCGATGGTACGCTTTTCGGTTTGCAGCGGCACAGCCATCAGCGTGCGGACTTTTTGCTCGACAATGCTCATGCGCTCGCGAAAGGCCTCGTCCAACTGAGCGTCGCGAACCAGCACGGAAGCCTTCTCGTTGATCACCCGGTCGCGCACCGCCGAGCTGATGCGGAAGCCCTCGCCCTTGTTGGCCTTCACTTCCAGATGCTCGCCTTCCAAAGTCATGACCACGCCCCGCTGCGCCCCGACGCCTTCGATGGCCAGATCCAGGATGAGCGGGAAGAGGTCGGCCAGAGTGCCGCGTCCGGCGAGCTCCTGACCGGCGCGAATCAGCGCCTGAACCTGTTTGGCGCCGTGCTGGCCGGGCCGGTCCACAATCGTCTGGCTCGAAAGCGCGCCTTCCAGGCTGGTGAAGATGGTGGAAGTGCTGGGCGGATCGGGTTCGGCGGATTCGAAGACCACCACGCCTTCCGCGGGCCGCGCGCCAGCGCCATTATCGTCGAAGACAATTGCCAGATGGCCGGCGGTGATGCGGTCGCCGGGCTTCAGCCGCAGTTTGGCGCGCAAGGGGATGTTGTTGAGCAGCGTGCCGTTCTTGCTGCCCAGGTCCTGGACGGTCCACTCGTCGCCATCGCGTTCCAGCGTCATGTGCTGGCGCGACAAACCGGCGTCGTCGGGAAAACACAGTTCTGCCGTGCTGGAGCGGCCAACCGTAAATCGGTCGCCCTGTAGCGGGACAGTCTTGATCTGCCCGTCCGGGCACTGGATGACGATCTCCCGTGAGGCCACAGTTGATTATAGCGAAGGGGGTGGGTGACGCGGAGGTGGGGCAGGCGGTTCCGCCTGCCAGCCTTCTCACTCCGTTTGCGGTCAACTTCCGGGACTGGCCATACGGGACAGTCTTGCGCTAGAATGCTGAGATCTCAAGATAACCGGGAGTTTACCAGGACAGATGCCAAACTTGATGGCTCGGAAGCCGCTGACACTTCTCGTGGAGGAAGCCCGCGAAACAGGCGCGCATAGTCTGAAACGCACCCTCGGAGTCTTCCAGTTGACGGCCCTCGGCGTTGGCGCAGTCATCGGCGCCGGGATCTTCGTAATGGCGGGACTGGGTGCGCACTACGCCGGACCGGGGCTGATGCTGTCCTTTGTCTTATCCGGACTGGGGTGCGCTTTCGCGGGTCTCTGCTATGCCGAATTCGCGGCCATGATCCCGCTGGCAGGTAGCGCCTATACCTATGCGTATGCCACGCTGGGCGAGATCTTTGCCTGGATCATCGGTTGGGACCTGACCCTCGAATATGCCATGGGGGCGAGTACCGTATCTTCCGGCTGGTCGAACCATTTCATTGAACTTCTCAATATGTTTCATTTGAAAATGCCGCTCTGGCTGGCGTACGACCATTGGACGGCCCTGCGCACCGCGCAAGCCACCATTGCCCGCCAGATGGCGCAGGCTTCCGATGCGTCCCTCGTGCCGGGGACCCAGGCCTTCCTGGAAAAGGTCTCGGCCATCACCGCCGCAGGCTCTCCCGAACTCATCCGACGGGCTCACGATCTGCTGAACGCACCCCATCTTTTCGGCGCGGAGATCGGCTTTAACCTGCCAGCCTTCATGATCGCCCTGGCGATCACGGCCATCCTGGCTATCGGCATCCGGGAGAGTGCCCAGTTTAACGCCGTCATCGTTGCCATCAAGGTGTCCGTGGTTTTGTTCGTCATTGGCCTCGGCGTCACCTACATCGACAAAAGCAACTGGGGCCATGACTGGCATACCTTTGCGCCGTTCGGCTTCTCCGGAATCGGCTCGGCGGCCGCTTATATATTCTTCGCCTACATCGGATTCGACGCCGTCTCGACCACCGCGCAGGAGGCCAAGAACCCGCAGCGGGATCTACCAATTGGGATTATTGCTTCTCTGCTAATCTGCACCGTTTTGTATATCGCGGTCGCCGCGGTGCTCACCGGCATGGTGCCCTGGCGCAACGTGAATATCGAGGCGCCGGTCGCGCGCGCATTTCTTGACCGCGGGCTGACTGGACCCTCGCACGTCATTACGCTGGGCGCTTTGGCCGGTCTTACCAGCGTCATGCTGGTGATGCTTCTCGGCCAAACCCGCGTGCTCTACGCGATGGCCAACGATGGATTGCTGCCCAAACGTTTCTTTGCCGATATCCACCCCAGGTTACGGACGCCCTGGAAGAACACTATTCTTGTGGGGTCAGTGGCCGCGGTCGTCGGCAGCCTGACCCCCATTGACGACATCGGCAAGATGGTCAATATCGGTACGCTGTTGGCTTTCGTCATCGTTTGTATCGCTGTGCTTGTACTGCGGCGCAGCAATCCGGCCCAGCCGCGCCCTTTCCGCACGCCATGGGTCCCTCTTGTTCCGGTGCTCGGTGTCCTGTTTAACGGATATATGATGTACAAGCTCGGATGGGTTAACTGGGCTCGCCTGATCGTATGGCTGGTGATTGGATTGGTCGTGTACTTCTCCTATGGCCTCAAGCACAGCCGGGTCCAGGCTGCTCTCAAGTAGCGCAGCCCGCGAAGAGCGGCAACTTAAGAAAAGTCGATCTTCCCCAGAATGACCGGACGACGGGCGCCGGTGGCCGAGGGTAGGTTGGATGGCCGGCGGCGCCAAGTCCGGTACGCCAGGACAGCAAAGGCTATAGCTTCCTTGGCATCGACGTCGATGCCGTAGTCGGCTGAAGTGGCCAGCGCCACTCCCGGTAGGAAGGCCGCCAGGTGCGACAGGATTTGCGGATTGTGCGTGCCGCCTCCGGATACGATCAGCTCGTCAGGCGCGAAAGGTGCGGCGGCCATGGCGATGGTGGAGGCGGTGAGCACGGTAGCGGTGGCGATCAGGTCGGGGAGCGGCAGCCCGGTCTGCTTCAAGCGCGCCACAAATTCCGCGCCGTATTGTTCGCGGCCGGCGCTTTTGGGCGGCTTGCTGCGGTAATACGGATCGGCCAGCAAGTCGTCGAGCAGCGGCCGATTCAGATTGCCTTGCGCGGCAATCCGGCCGCCACGATCGAAATTTTGCCGGCCGCGGGTGTGTTCGCGCGTGAGCGCATCGATTGCCATGTTGCCGGGACCCGTATCGAACGCGATGCCCGACGGAATCACCGTGATATTGGCGATGCCGCCGATATTGAGGGCGATGCGGGTGCGGCGCGGATGCCGAAACAGCAGGCAGTCGACGAAGGGAACGAGCGGCGCGCCCTGGCCTCCGGCGGCGATATCGCGCGTGCGGAAATCGGAGACCACCGGAACGCGCGTGCGCTCCGCGATCACTGCCGACTCGCCGATCTGCAATGTGTTGGCGCCGCCTTCGTGATAGATGGTCTGGCCGTGGCAGCCGATGAGCGCTACGGGGCCGTAGCGGCGGCAGGCACGCAAGACGGCGCGCGCGTAGAGTTCCCCCAACTGGAAACTGAGCCGCGAGATTTCGCGCGTCGTGGTAGTGGTGTTCGAGACGGCCAGAATAGCGCGGCGCACTGCTTCGGAATAGGGCGTGGATTGGAAGCCGATGGTGGAGATGTGGCGGCCATGAATCTCGATGATGGCCACGTCGATGCCATCCAGCGACGTGCCGCTCATGACGCCGGCTACACGCACGCACGCCTCAATTCGTCCTGCAATTCAGCCAGCAGGCGCAACGCTTCGACAGGCCGCAGCTCATCGATGTTCAAATTGCGGATGCGCTCGGCGATGGTGTAATTGAGCGGCTCGAAAAGCTGGATCTGTACGGGCCGCGCGGGCGCCGCGGGCGCGGCGGACAGTTCTTCGGTGACCACGTGTTCGGTGCGCTCATGCAGGCGCAGCACTTCATTGGCGCGCTCGATGACGCGCAGCGGCAGTCCGGCCAGGCGCGCGACTTCGATGCCGTAGCTGCGGTCGGCCTTACCGGGCTCGACCTTCCGCAGGAAGATAATGCGATCGCCGGCTTCCTTCACGGAGACGCTCAGGTTGCGGATGCCCTCGAGCTGCTCGGCCAGTTCGGTGAGCTCGTGGTAGTGTGTGGCGAAGAGCGTTTTGGCGCGCGTGCGGGAGTGGATGTGTTCCACCACGGCCCAGGCCAGCGCCAGGCCATCATAGGTGGCAGTGCCGCGCCCAATCTCGTCGAGCACGATGAAGCTGCGCGGTGTGGCAGTGTTCAGGATCACGGCGGTCTCGGTCATCTCGACCATGAAGGTGGAGCGACCGCGCGCCAGATTGTCTGACGCGCCGATGCGCGTGAAAATGCGGTCGATCAGCGGCAGGCTGGCGGAATCGGCTGGAACAAACGAACCCATTTGCGCCAGGATGGCGATCAGCGCGGCTTGCCGCAGATAAGTGGACTTGCCGCCCATGTTGGGGCCGGTGATGATGGCGATCAGATCGGTGTCTGCGTTGAGGTACAGGTCGTTGGGGATGAAACGCCCGGCCTCCTGTTGTTCGAGGCGCTCGATCACGGGATGGCGACCGGCCATAATGCGCATCTCGCCGTTCTCGGAAAACGTGGGCCGCGCGTAGCGGTTCTCGGCGGCCACTTGCGCCAGGGCGGCGGTCACATCGATTTCGGCGACGGCCGCGGCGGTGGCGCGAATGCGCTGTGCGTGCGCGGCGGCGAATTTGCGCACTTCTGCGAACAGCTCCTTTTCCAGCGTGAGGATCTTGTCTTCGGCGTCCAGAACTTTGCGCTCGTAATCCTTCAGCTCGGGCGTGGTGAAGCGCTCGGCGTTGACCAGAGTTTGTTTGCGCTCGTAATCGGCGGGGGCCAGGTGCTGGTTGGCCTTGGAGATTTCGATGTAATAGCCGAAGACATTATTGAAGCGGACCTTGAGCGATTGGATGCCGGTGCGGGCGCGCTCGCGGGCCTCAATCTGCGCGATGACCTGGCGGCCATTGCGGCTGAGGTCGCGCAACTCGTCGAGATCGGCGTTGCAGCCGGCGCGAATAGTGCCGCCATCCGCCAAGTTGATGGGCGGCTCGTCGGCGATGGCTTCCAGGATGCGGTCGCGCGCTTCGGTCACTTCATCGAGACGGCCGCACAGGTCGCGCAGGCGGGCGGCGCGTTGCGTTTCGAAAGTGGCTTTCAGCGTGGGAATCTTTTCGAGCGAACGGCCCAGCGCCAGTACGTCGCGCGGATTGGCGACCCCCATGGTGATCTTGGCCAGCAGCCGCTCGATATCCAGGATGCCGCTGAGTTGCCTGCGCAATTCGGCGCGCAGGATGGTCTGCTGTTGCAGCTCGCCGGCGGCATCCAGACGGCCTTCGATTTCCGCGCGGTCGAGCGAGGGACGCAGCAGGCGCTGGCGCAGCAGGCGGCCTCCCATCCCGGTCTGCGTCTGATCGAGGACGTTCAGCAGTGTGGCATCGGTGCGCTCGCCGGCGAACAGCGGCTCGACCAGTTCGAGATTGCGCACAGTCACGGCATCGAGCAGCATACTCTCGGCGCGGTCGTAGAAAGTGGGACGGTCCAGGTGTTCGAGCGCGGCGCGCTGGGTTTCGCGCAGATAATGCAGGATGGCGCCGGCCGCGCAAATGGCCGCCTGCCGATTGGCCAGGCCGCAGCCATCGAGCGAGAGCAGGCGGAAGTGATCGCGCAAGGTGCGGTCGGCGTAATCGAAACTGAAGATCCAGTCTTCGAGGTCGGTGCGGAGGTAGCGGGCGTGGTCTTCGGCGGCGAGCAGCGGCAGATCGGCGGGGTAGAGCACCTCGCGCGCGCCAAGCTGCTCGATGGCCGCGGTGACTTCGGAAGCGTCCATTTCGGTGACGCGGAACTCGCCTGTGGAGACATCCACGTGGGCCACGCCGGCGCGATTGCCCAAGCGCGAGACAGCCGCGAGGTAGTTGTTCTCGTGCGAGCGCAGGGCCAACGAATCGGTCGCGGTGCCGGGCGTGACGACGCGCGTGATTTCGCGATGAACCAGCTTCTTGGCGACCGCGGGATCTTCCATCTGGTCGCAGATGGCTACGCGGTAGCCCTTTTGGATGAGGCGCGCGATGTAGCCGTCCGCGGAGTGATAGGGGACGCCGCACATAGGGATGGCCGCGCCTTTTTCCTTGTTGCGGGAGGTGAGGGTGATCTCCAGCTCGCGCGCGGCGAGGATTGCGTCTTCGAAGAAAAGCTCGTAGAAATCGCCGAGGCGGAAGAGCAGGAGGGCGTGGGGCACCTGTTGTTTGATGGCGTGGTACTGCCGCATCAGCGGGGTGGAAGCGTCGGTGCTCAATAATGCCTCGGGTACTCCGGACAGGCTGGGAGGCCTGTCCTACGCGTAGATGCCGCGCAGCCGGATGGCTTCGGCCACGCGGTCGAGCGCCAGCATGTAGGCCGCGGTGCGGTTGTCCACGCTGTGTTTGAGGGCGTATTCCACCACCGCGCCAAAGCTATCCACCATGATTTCCTGTAGCCTTTCATTCACCAGTTTCTCGTTCCAGAAGAATCCCTCGCGGTCCTGCACCCATTCGAAGTAAGAGACGGTGACACCGCCGGCGTTGGCCAGAATGTCGGGGATGACGAAGATCTTCTTGTCGGCCAGGATCTGGTCGGCCACCGCAGTGGTAGGTCCGTTTGCGCCTTCGCACAGAATCCTGCACTGGAGCTTGTCCGCGTTTTGCGAGGTGATCACGTTCTCATGGGCGGCGGGCAGCAGAATGTCGCACGGCAGGAACATGGCTTCGGCGGGATCGATGTTCTCGCCTTCGGCGAAGTCGCGTATGGAGCCGGTCTCCTCGCGATGGTCGAACAGCGCGCGGGTATCCAGGCCGTTGGGGTTATATACCGCGCCATCGTATTCGATGATGCAGATGATTTTGAAACCTTCGCGAGACATCAGTTTGGCGGCCATGCCACCGACATTGCCAAATCCCTGAATCACGACGGTGGTGGCGGTGCGCGGCTTCTGGAAGCGTTTCAGAGCTTCGAGCGAAACGATGAGGCAGCCGCGGCCGGTGGCTTCCGGGCGTCCGCGCGAGCCGCCCAGCGCCATGGGCTTGCCGGTGACCACGGCGGTGACCGTGTGGCGGGCGTGCATGGAATAAGTATCCATGATCCACGCCATGGTTTTTTCGTTGGTGTTGACGTCCGGCGCGGGCACGTCGCGCTCAGGGCCCAGGAATTCCATGATCTCGGAAGTGTAGCGGCGCGTGAGTCTTTCCAGTTCGCCGAGGGAGAGCAGATTCGGATCGCAGATGACGCCGCCTTTGGCGCCGCCGAAGGGGATGTTGACGACGGCGCACTTCCACGTCATCCAGGAGGCCAGCGCGCGCACTTCGTCCAGCGTGACATCGGGCGCGAAGCGGATGCCGCCTTTGCCCGGGCCGCGCGCGATGGAGTGCTGCACGCGGTAGCCGGTGAAGACTTCCAGGCGTCCATCGTCGAGTTGGACGGGGATGTGGACGGTAATCTCCTTGGCCGAGGTGCGCAGGACTTTGCGCAGCCCGTCGTCCAGATTGAGGCGGGTGGCGGCCTCGTCAAAGCGGGCTTCAGCGGCCAGCCAGGGGTTCTTCTCCTGTTCGAGCGACAACGTGGTGCTTGCCAAAAGTGAAACCTCCGGTTTTATTATGCCATTTGTGCGGCTGGGCGGCAGTTTCGCTGCCTGACATGAAAATCGAGGCAACGTGGCCAAAACTCATTTTTCGACGAACGAAGCCAATAGGTTGCTTTGTTACTTAAACTTGCGAAAAACGACGAAGCCAATTTCCCCGCACACTCATCGGAGCGGTCGCGAAGGCTAACTGTTCCTCGTCGCTTCTCCCAGTCAAACCGACCGCACCGTGACTGCCTCGACGTCGCGGGATCGCAGAGCAGCGACGAGATCGGTGTCCATAGCGTCCTCGTCGAAATAGATCTTGAACGAACTCACGGCTGAAGATTAGCCGCGGTGCTGGCGTTCAACGGCCTCTGCTTCTCGCGCCTCGGTTTCCAAGTCGGTGTCGATTTCTACCTGGTTGGCGTAGTAGTAGGCGAGGGCCGCATGAACCTGAGCCAGCGACAGGTGACCGAACTTCCTCGCGATCTCCTCTGGAATTAGACCCATGTTGTGCCACTGCGCGATCCGACGGACAGAGACTCCTGTGCCGGCGACGCAGGGCCGTCCGCCGCGGACGTCGGGACGCCGCGAGATCAGGCTGCCGATTTCGGTGACGGTTGCCATCGCTTCAAGTATACCGTCCTGGCCGGGCCTGACGTGAAAATTGAGGAGCGAAGTGGGCATAGCTCATTTATTTACGGACGAAGCCAATAAGTTGCTTGTTTACCTAAACTTGCAAAAACGACGAAGCCAATTTCCGGCGCGGTAACGAGGGGCGAATCCACCACCGACGCTGTGCCGGCGTAGCGGATCACGGTTTCCCGATTTCCGAGCCCGATTTCACGGGGATTTATGCGCTCCATTTTGAAGCGGCGCGGACCGTTACACCAGGCGTGGCTGGTTTTCGACAACGAGCCGACGGTTGCTCGACTAAACAGTAGCATGAGGGTAGCCCGGGTCTGAGAGGTCGCGATGTGGCGGCAGCTTGCAGGTGATTGAAAAATTGGGGCAAGGACGGTCGAGCTTCTTTTTCAGGACGCGTGACCGGCCGGCGTTTCGTCGGATGGTTGTCCAAATTGTCGGCCGTTAGCATACCCCTATCCTGAATCGGCGAATCCGCCGATTTCTCTTTTTTGGTATACAATTACGTATACTACTTGGTATCAGTGAGACGGTAATTATGGGTTCTGCAAGCAGATACAAGGGTCGTGAGGAAAAGAGCGGACGTGTGTTGGGAGCAAGCGCCGCGGGGTCCCGCAAGGTCGTGATGGACTTCCCCGGGCCGCTTTTTGAAAGGACCGAGCGGCCGCGGCTGAACTTGCGATCAACCGCAGTGCCCTGATCCGATCCGCCGTTGAGCGGTACCTCGAAGCGGTGCACCGCAAGAGGCTGGAAGAGGAGCTTGCCGCGGGATCCCCAAATTCTACGCGGTGAACGTTTCCATTCCACGAGGAGAAGGTGGGTTGCTGAAGCGCGGTTTGGGAAAACGTTTGGCCAAGTTTCCGCTGATACGATGTCGAAGGTAGATCAAGTCCTCAAAATCAGCCTGCATCTTAGATGATGGGTTATAGGTGATGGGTTTTGGTTTGTGTGGCGCCGGGCTGGCGGACCCCAGAGGGGTTCTGGTTTTGGTGCTCGCCGCGGCGGCGGCCATGGCAGGGTGCCATGGATCGGAGGCGCATGGGCGGCAGGTCATCGTGCTGGGCGTCGATGGCATGGATCCGGGCTTCCTGGAGCGGCACTGGAGCGACTTGCCCAACGCCGCACGCCTGCGGGACCAGGGCGGCTTCCGGCGGCTGGGCACGACCATGCCTCCGCAGAGTCCGGTAGCCTGGTCCACATTTATCACCGGTCTGGACCCGGCGGAGCACGGCATCTTCGACTTCGTGCATCGCGATCCGCGGACGATGCAGCCCTTCTCCTCCATGAGCCGGACCGTGGAGCCGCGCTTCAAGATTCCAATTGGGGCCTACTTGCTTCCGCTTTCTTCGGCGAGAGTGGAGACTTTGCGCAAGGGCGAGCCGTTCTGGCGGATGCTGTGGGACCGCCATATCCCGGTAACCATCATGCACATGCCCACCAATTTTCCGCCGAAGGAGGGGGGCGAGGCCATGGCGGGTATGGGAGTGCCCGACTTGCGCGGAACCGAAGGGACCTTCACCTTCTATACAGACGATCCGGAGGAGGCCGCGCGGGATGTGCCGGGCGGGCGGATCGTCAAGGTGCAAGCGGAGAATGGCCGCTACGTGCTGCCGGTGGAAGGACCGCCGAACCCATTGCGCAAGGATCGGCGATTCGCCACCGAGGATCTGGTAGTGGAGGCCGATCCTGAACGGGACGCCGCGCGGCTGACGATTGGCGGCGCGGCGGCCATCGTGCAGCGCGGGGAATGGTCGGAATGGCTGCGCGCGGATTTCCCGCTGCTGGGCTGGCTGGCGGGTGCGCGGGGAATGTTTCGCGTCTACGCCAAGCAGCTTCATCCGCGGCTGGCGCTGTATGTGACGCCGGTCAACATCGATCCGCGCGCGCCGGAGTTGCCGATCTCCGCGCCTACATCGTTCAGCCGCGCGGTGGCGGGGGCGATCGGTCCGTTCTATACGCAAGGCATTGCGGAAGACACGTCGGCGTACCGCCAGGGCGTGCTGAACCTGGACGAATTTCTGGAGCAGAGCGCGCTGGTTCGGGACGACGAAATGAAGCTGCTGGGTTATGCGCTCGACCACTTTCGGGAGGGGCTGCTGTTCTTCTACTTCTCGTCGATCGATCAGGGATCGCACATGCTGTGGGGCAAGCATGAGCCGGATTTGCTGGAAATTTATCGCGCGGTGGACGCCGCCATTGGCGAGGCCGCGCGGCGGTTTCCGCGGGCGGACATTTTGGTGATGTCGGACCACGGTTTCAACTCATTCGACCGCAGCGTCAATCTGAACACGTGGCTGTGGGAGAAAGGGTTTCTGGCGCTGCAGGGGTCTCCGCGAGGCGCTGACGAGGGCTTCGCGGACGTGGACTGGACGAAGACGCAGGCTTACGCGCTGGGGTTGAACGGGCTGTATCTGAACATTGCCGGGCGGGAGAAGAACGGCATTCTGCGGCCGGGTGCGGAGACCGAGGCGGCGATGCGCAAATTGGCACGCGAACTGACGGAGTATCGCGATCCAGTGAATGGGCGGCAGGTGGTAGAGACGGCTCCCGCGACGGGCGCGCCACTGGGTCCGGATATGATTGTGGGTTATGGGCGCGGGTATCGGGGATCGTGGGAGACGGCGCTGGGGGCGGCGCCGCGGGCGATTTTGGAAGACAATACGGACGTTTGGATCGGCGACCATTGCATCAACGCGGAGGATGTGCCGGGCGTGCTGTTGAGCAATCGCGGGCTGCGCGCGGAGCGGCCTTCGTTGAGGGATGTCACGGTCACGATTCTGGGGATGTTCGGGGTGGGCCCGGGCGAGGGGATGAAGGGGAAGAGTGTTTTCTAGAATACCCTTTGGCGAGAGAAGGAGCGTAGATCATGGCGAATCTCGATTGGTCGCAATGCCCCGCCGTGGAGAGTATCCCCGGCAAGCGTAGCGGCGCATGGGTATTCCGCGGCACGCGCATGCCGGTTTCGACGGTGTTCGAGAATTGATCGAACAGTTTCCGGTGAGCCGTGAGCAGCTCGACAGTCTTTCGGCGTCGTGTGCGTTAATATGTTGTTGTCCAGCGGCTTGGCTATCGTCGTCGCTGCAAGTGTTTTTGCCACCGTTCGCTTGAGTATGGTTCGCGGTCCAGGTGAAACGCCGGCGCGATCTCGGCGTAACTGGATGGGCGTCCATAATTAGTTAGCCTTGTCCCATTTTGTGTTCCCGCGTCCAAGGGTGACCCTGAGCCAGCAACGGCGCGGTTTTCTTTGGCGATCAAGGGCGTCTGGTGCGGTCGGATGGCCGCGATCAGGCCCGTCCTTGTCTCACAAATGGCGAGTTTCGGGACGAGAGCCGGACCCGGACAAGAACAAAGCTTGCGCCGTCCCGTTTTGCTTTCCCATCAAAAAAGAGTGATCGGGCAAGGCTGATCTCACCGCCGGAAGCCGGTCTCCACCTTAAACGCCTCCAGCGCATTGTAGACGATCGGGCAATAGCAGGCGCGGTCGATGAACTGCCACATGCGGCTGGCGATGGAGCCGTTGCCGCGCACCACGTGCGGAAAGCGCTGGCAGGTGTCGGGGCGCGCATCGTAGACCGTGCATGCCGTGCCGTCCAGAAATACGCAGCCGGCCTCTTCGGTGCGGCGCAGGATGGTGCCTTCGTCATCGCTCTCCGTGGTGTACCCGGCTAGGAATGCGGCGGGCGCGATGCGAAAGTAGCGCGCGAGGCGCTCGACATCTCGCTCGGACACTTTAGCAGTCGCCACGCGGCAGCAGTTGGCGCATTGCGTGCAATCGATTTGCTCCTCGATGCCTTCGGCGATGCGGCGCAGGATGCGGTCGGAATGGTCGTGCGCCTTCATGTGCCGCCGGAAGCGTTCGTTTTCGGGCCGCTTCTTTTCGCCGAGCAGGCGGATCTGCACGAGGTCGGTGATCATGCCGGTTATCATAGCCAGCGGATCCCGCGCGCTGCAAGATCCCGCTCCAGTTGCGCGCACGATTCAAACTGCACCGCGTCGATGCCTTCGCGGCGGGCACCCTCCACGTACGCGGGGATGTCGTCGGTATAGAAGCACTCCTCCGGCCGGCACTGCGCGCGCGCGATGGCCTCGCGGTAGATGGCCGGCGAAGGCTTCATGGCTTTCACTTCGTAGGAAAGCACCAAGTCGTGGAAGTGGCGAAGCATGGGATAACTCTGGCGCACCATGTCGAAATGGATAGCGTTGGTGTTGGAAAGCACCAGCAGGCGGTAACGCGCGCCGATCCCAGCCAGCAGGCTCTCCGGGATCAACGTGTCGGGCAGGAAGATGCTGCTCCAGATCTCGCAGAACTGTTCGTAGGTGACGCGCAGGTCGAGCATGCGGCTGAGTTGTTCCACGAAATCGCGCGGCTCGACCAAGCCGGTTTCGAAGCGATGCACCAAGTCGGTGGCGGCGATGCGCTGGGGAATCTCCGCGGCGGGATAATCGCAGAACTTTTCCATGGCGCGGTAGCCGCGGGCGAAATCGAAGGGGATCAGAACCTTCCCCAGATCGAAGATGACGGTCTTGATCACGTGGGGCCGGTCGCTCAGCGGGAGGCGCCCGCCGGAGCGGAAGCGGTCTTCGACGTCTTCTTGATGGGGCTGGCGGGATGCTTCAGTTCGGCGTCCAGGATGGGTTTGAGGGTCGTCAGCTTGATCTCGCCGTTGTAGTGTTGGCCATCGATGAATATCGTCGGCGTACTCATGACCCCCACGCTGCTGCCGTCTTCCAGGTCGCGCGCCACGGCCTTGCGAACTTCAGGGGAGTCGAGGTCGGCCTCGAAGCGCTTGACATCCAGCCCGATGGCCGAGGCCAGAGCCAAAATCGTGGGACGGCGAAGGTCGGCGTGACTGGCAAAAAGAGCGTCATGCATGGGCCAGAACTTGCCTTGCTTCTGCGCGGCGACCGCGGCGGCGGCGGCCAACGCGGCCTGCGAATGTATGTCCAGCGGGAACTGTTTGAAGAATAGCCTTACTTGCGTGGGATAAGCCTGCAATACCGCCTGCAATTGAGGTGTGGCCAAGGTGCAGTAGGGGCACTGGAAGTCCGAGAATTCGACCAGCGTGATAGGGGCGTCGTTGGGTCCGATTTCCGGCGCTCCGGCGGTGGGCACCTCGATGGGATCTTCCAGGAGCTTGTGCTCGGGAGGATGCGCGAAACGGGATGCTTCCGCGTCGGCCAGCGCTTCCTTCTCGCTCTTACCGGCCTTGAGGGACGCCACAATTACCGACGCCAGACCTTTGCTGTAAAAGCAGTTGGGATCCTTCACGCGGCATTCCGCCACTTTCATGTTGCAACTGCAAGTGCAGTCGCGGTCGCGCAGCAGTTTGAGGGCGGTCGCCTTTTGCGCCGGGGATAAGCTGCTGAGGTCGACGGCGGGCAAGGATTCGAGAGTATTCCAGTCCTGAGCGCAAAGCAGGGCAGCTCCCAAAACGTAGAGTGCTGCGATGGCCAGAGCGCGCAGACAACGGTGGATCATATTTCTATTGTAAACGTTGCGGGGCGCTCTGCGCTCGCCATGGTTTTGACGGATGCGGTACACTGTCTCGAACTGAAGGTAATGGAATGGGGAGGTAAGTATGAGCGGCCCGCGTAGCACAGCGCCGCGCCTCAGTCGGGCACGGTTGGATGAGCTTGTTGAGGAAGCGACCATCGATGCAAACGGCGAATCCGAACAAGCGGCCGGGTTCTACACCATGATGGAGAACGATCTGGTGACGCCCTTCCCGACGCAGGTTCTCGGCCTGGAAGTCACGGTCGAGCGGGTTGATATGACCGCTGTCGACGAGATTGTCGCGGTATGCAAGCGAGGCGCAAAACGCCAGAAGATCGGAATCCTCGATCTGCCGCTGCCGTCTCCTCCGCCGAAGAGCGCCGAGTGGATCGCGGCATATCGGCATTGGCGGAGAGGATTCTCCTGATGCGGCGGAGTTCCGATAACAGTCTACTGGGTTTCTTCGCGGCCATCGATTGCATGCTGGGATACGGTAGCGAGAGGATCAAGTACGTGGAAATCTGAACGGAAGCTGTCGGACTCACTCTCGCAAACATTCCGATCATCAAGGTCCAGGAAGAATTCACAACTCACAAGGTTCTACTGGCGATGACGAGTTCCGCAAGAAGTTATTGAACATGCGCAATCCAGTCGAGACGCCCTACTTGATTGGGAAGGGCCTACCAAAAGATCTACTTACGTACTTTTTGCGGAGGGCGGTGCTCGGCATCGAGGCATGCGTCAGTTGCCGCCGCCGCGTGGAAAGTGAAAGCGCGGGGCCTTCTCACCGATGAGCTTGCGCAGAAGATGGAGGACCCATTTCGGTTGCGGAGCCCGGCATTTCAATTAGAGGCAGGCCGCACTCGGCGGCGTTCTGGCGCGGCGGCTATCCTGATGGCCACCATTAGCGGGCCAGCGGACGACCGTGCCCCCCCGCGCCGATGACGAGTTCGAACGACGCGGCGTTGACATATCAGCGCAAAAGAGCCAAGCTGTGGACGTAGACAATGGCCGACGTAGAGCTACATCTGGCCATCGGGCTGCCGTCCTTTGTAGCCTTGGTGGGCATCCTGGTTAACGTGCGGTACTTCGTGGCGCTGAACGGGCGCATGACCCGAGTGGAGGACAAGCTCGATGTACTCACCGGCAAGGTTGCCGAGATCGACAACCGCGTCGTACGGATCGAGGATAAGCTGGGCATCGTACCGCGGTAGACCACGGAACCGGTTAAGTTAAGTCCGGCTTCTTCGGCACCAGGACTCTCTCGGCCATCGCATAGCGCAGCTCGTCCAGTCCTTGTCCGGTGACGCTGGAGATTTCGAAGAAAGGCATGCCGCGCTCGGTCGCGATCTGGCGCAGCGAGTTCACGCGCGCGGGGTCCTGCGCGGCGTCCATCTTGGTGGCCACCACGATCATGGGCTTGGCGGCCAGGTCTTCGCTGAAGCTGGCCAATTCCGCCATTACCGTCTCGAAGTCGTGGGCAGGTTCGCGGCCGCTCGACTCCGAGACATCCACCAGGTGCGCGAGCAGACGGGTGCGCTCGATATGCCGCAGGAATTGCGTACCCAGTCCGTGCCCCAGGTGCGCGCCTTCGATCAGGCCGGGAATATCCGCCACCACGAAGCTGCGGTCGTCGTCCATGGAGACGACGCCCAATTGCGGCTCCAGCGTAGTGAAGGGATAGTCGGCGATTTTGGGATGCGCCGCGGAAATGCGGGAGATGAGCGTGGACTTGCCGGCGTTGGGGAATCCGACCAGGCCCACGTCGGCCAGTAGCTTGAGTTCCAGACGAAGGCGGAGTTCCTGGCCGGGCTTGCCGGGCTCGTGCTCGGTGGGCGCCTGGTGGGTGGAGGTGGTAAAGCGCGCGTTACCCTTGCCGCCGCGTCCGCCGCGCGCCACCAGGAAACGCTCGCCGGACGCCGTGAAATCGTGCAGGCGCGCGCCGGTGGCTTCGTCATAGACCACGGTGCCGACGGGCACCTTCAGGTCGATCGAGTAGCCTTCGGCGCCGGTGCGATCGCTGCCCTCTCCGTGCCGGCCGCGCTGCGCCTTGTGCTCGGGATTAAAACGGAACTGGATGAGCGTGTTCTGGTGCTCGGTCGAAACCAGGAAGACGTCGCCGCCACGGCCGCCGTCGCCGCCGCTGGGACCGCCGCGCGGGACATACTTCTCGCGGCGAAAGGCCAGGCAGCCGTTGCCGCCATCCCCGGCCTTCACCAG